>JADMIO011437895.1_pt1 | contig 33305 bp, 25 predicted proteins | sample 8958161 | NCBI WGS metagenome assembly JADMIO01 (sample SAMN16585339, study PRJNA669376) | soil metagenome | isolation source: Crop rotation soil | place: USA: Cullars Rotation, Alabama | collected 2011 | reverse complement strand
CGACGCTCTTCCGATCTTGGGTTAATATTTTGGAGTCACTACCACCTCGTAATCCATTTTCCACTAGAAATAATAGTAGAGTTGAAGAGGCACAGAAAGATTTTCGAAGCTTAGAGGATGGCGCAACTAAAATTATAGATAAATATGTAGATGAAGCAAGAGCACTAGTCCAGAACGAACGGCAACTTGCTGATATGGAAGCTATTCTTAACAGCATTAGCGAAAAAGGAGATGAGTTTCTTTCTGGGTTTTCACCGGAAGATCTTGAAATTATAACGACGGGAATGCAACGCGTCGAGACTTATAAATTGCGGCTTGGAAGGGATATTTTTCAAGCCAATGATCCTGTTTTTTTACCGAATGCAATTGACCTTACGGGCCAATGGCTCCATCAGGCAGCTGTCTCAGGACAAAGTTTGGCAACTGCTTTTCACTTTAAAGACATGAGCCCTCTATCTCTTGAGGGCGAAGTTGAACATCAGAATTCGATAATAAAAAATGCTCGTGAAAAAGTACCGGGAGAAATTAGAGTTTTCGTTAATAACCTCTCAACAACAATTGATTCTCTTTCTGAAGCTTTGCCTTATTCACGGGAATAAAGACCGACAAATTCTGCTTTTTCTATGAGATGTCTTTCCATTGCATGCTCCAATTCTTCAAGGGTAACATCTTCTGTTAAATCAAGCTCAGAATTGAGAGCGTACAACTTGAAATAATATCTATGGGTCCCATTGGGCGGACACGCACCTCCGTATCCAGGCTTCCCAAAATCTGTCATACCTTCAGTTCCACCCATAGGAATACTGTCTTCTCTTACATGTGTCGTGTGTGGGTGAATATTAAAAACAACCCAGTGAACCCACGTTTTTCCGGGAGCATCTGGGTCAGTGACTGTTAAAACGAGGCTTTGTGCGTCCTCGGGAATGTTTTCAAACTCTAAGGGTGGATTAATATCCTCTCCATCACATGTATAAGCTGCGGGAATTGTCCCACGATCTAAAAAAGCTGGACTCGAAATGGTAAGGTGAGGCGAAGGCATAATTTATCTTATCGAATATAAAATTCCAATGCCAATTACGAAAAGGAGGATGAAAAAAAGAATAAGACGCCTCATAAGATATGAGCGGCGAACCAGACTTGAACTGGCGACCTCTTCCTTGGCAAGGAAGCGTTCTACCACTGAACTACCGCCGCGAGCGTAGCGAGCGGTGGGAAGGTTCTCACGACAATGAGGTTCTTACCGCCGCCTGGTGGTTATTTTCGTTCGCTTAGTATATGAAATTTAAGCCCAAATGACAAGAAAGCAGTTTGTAAGCGAGCCTACTGATGATTTAAAAACACTCTGTATACTATTTATAGCCAACAAAAACGAAGGAGTAAGCAATGGCAATGCTCGTTGGCAAGCGTTACGTGACCCCGGAAGGGGTCGAACTTCTCGTTACCAAAGGAGGCGACGGCACATTTACAGACGGAGACGTTGAGCTTCTCGAGCGGGATAAGGGACCTTACACCCGCGTGCCACAGCGTGACGGCGAACCACGGACGCTGCAGCTGGGCAAGAGATTCGGCATCTTCAGGACCGACAAAGTCCGGCAAACTGACGGGACTGAGAAGGATGTCATAACGACATTCCAGGAGGCACTCATCATCAAGCCCGGAGTCGGAGACCTTCGCTACAACGGCGAAGCCATGGAGATAATCGCTCCACAAGTCCTTCCTTCGGCGGACTAGTTTAGTTCAAACTTAACGGCACATCATGCAGGTGCCGCAACGTTTGCACTAAGACACAAAAAAGCCGCCCTTTGGCCTTTCTAGGCTTAGGGGCGGCTTTCTCTTTATGTGCCGAGAGCAGGAATCGAACCCGCATAACGTGTTCTTCAGACACGCGCCTTGACCAACTTGGCAATCTCGGCTCCTAAAAAAATATATTTGGTGGACGATAAGGGACTCGAACCCCTGACACTCGGTGTGTAAAACCGATGCTCTACCAACTGAGCTAATCGTCCACAAAAGCCTTAAAACAATGCTCTACCCCTGCCAAAGGCAGGGTCGTTTGCCAGCATTCGCCCATTTTCTGTGGGCTTGAGAGGAGTCGAACCTCCACACCATTGCTGGCACATGCACCTCAAGCATGCTTGTCTACCATTCCAACACAAGCCCAAATGCGTCTAATTATTGTACCAAAATTCTCCCATAACACAAGCGAAAGCACGCTCAATTTGCTACAATAATTCCTGTGAATCTTATTTTTTCTCTTCTCACAATTATTGGTCTGGCGGTTTTTGAAATTGTTACAAGTATTGATAACGCGATTATTAACGCTCATGTACTCTCAACCATGAGCCAGAAAGCGAAACGCTGGTTTACCTTGTGGGGTATTCTTATTGCAGTATTTGTCATTCGCGGTCTTTTGCCTTTTCTTATTATCTACCTTACGAATCCATCACAAAGTTTTAGTCAGATACTAATTTCAACTTTTGCGGGAAATGAACATGCAGCAAAAACAATCGAACATTCTTCTCACGTTCTTTTGACAGGCGGGGGAATATTTCTGTTATTTTTATTTCTGCATTGGGTATTTCTGGAAACAAAAGAATATGCGTTTAAATTTGAGCGAGCAATAGGCTCGCAGGGAGTCTGGTTTTTCGCAATATCTTCAATTTTATTGACAGTTGTTATATGGCTCTCGATAAGGGTCGATCCAATTCTTACGCTTGGAGCGGCGATAGGATCGAGCGCTTTTTTCATTATCCATGGCGTAAGAGAGCAGGCTGCCAAACAAGAAACTAAACTTCAGAATTCACAAAGCAAGATGTCTGATATCAGCAAGATTTTGTACCTTGAGATATTGGATGCGACGTTTTCCATTGATGGAGTAGTGGGGGCTTTTGCCTTCACATTTTCTGTTCTATTAATACTTATCGGAAATGGAATTGGGGCATTTGTTCTGAGACAATTGACCGTCGGAAATATTGAAAGAATTCAAAAATATAAATTCCTCAAAAATGGGGCAATGTATTCAATTTTTGTACTTGGAACAATAATGCTTTTGGATGGTCTTGGCTACAACATACCTACATGGATTTCTCCACTTACAACACTTCTTATTGTCGGTTATTTCTTCAAACTTTCTAGAAACTAACGCTTACGCCCAAGATCCTAAGATTGCCCCCGCGGTCAAAAGAAACGCAAGGTAGTATCCTACCTCAATAAAGTACAAATTCCAAGGTTTTTTGTTAAAAATAACATCCGACAGCCTCACCGCAGCGACAAAACCGAGCCAAAGCCAAAGCGCAATCGTCAGACCCGTTGATAGATCTCTCATTGGAGACATACCAATAGTAACGTCTAAAACATATGAGGTAACAAGTGCCCCCACAAACATCATGCCGTAATTTTTGGGCATGTTGGCTTTGTCTTTATTAATGTCAGCCTTTGAAAGACCAACGAGTTTCATCCATGGTTTTCCAAAAAGCGGTCCGTACCACAAATATCCCCATACCATTGCGGAAATCGCTGAAACTAAAATTGCGAGCCAATTTACATTAGCCATAAATTTTTCACCTCCTTTCGCTGATAATTTGATTATGGAACTAGGCTTGGAAAAAAGAAAGGGGAGATTTGGTGCCCGGGAGAAGAGTCGAACTTCCATGACCGTAAGGACACAGCGTTCTGAACACTGCGCGTATACCATTTCGCCACCCGGGCAATTTTTTAATTATAAACTATCCATTTTGTTCTATTGACACAAAAATTTTCACGTGATTAAGTAAATCCATGGAACGGGCAGAAGACTCATCAGATGCGTTAAATGAGCCAATTTTGCCTCAAAAAAGGGTCTTTTTCACTCCTCAATTCAAAAAATTCCTGTTCATTGGAGGATATCTCTGTAGCATTCCACTATTCATAGTATTTCTTCTTCTTTGTTCCTTAGCCCTTAAATATGAAGGCGGAGGATATATCATAAGACAGAATCAAAAACCTCGCTTTCAGGCCTTGCCTTCTGTAAACAATACGAGCTCAGCTGACTTAAGTTCTCAAGACGCTCGAGTAGGCGCGCTTGAAGATCTATTTGCGAGATATGACTCTCCCCTTAAGGATTACTCAAAACTCATTGTTACTGAGGCAGATAAGAATGGTATTGACTACAGATTGCTGCCTGCAATAGCAATGCAGGAAAGCACACTTTGCAAACGAATAATTAAGGATTCTCATAACTGCTGGGGATATGGAATATATAGTGGAAAGGTAACAAAATTTCCAAGTTATGAGAAAGCGATTACCACGATTACCGCGAATTTAGCAAAAAAATACATCCAGCAGGGGTATGATGAACCTTCTGAAATTGTCCAAAAGTATACACCGGGCGATACCGGACACTGGCCTCAGGTGGTATCTCATGTGATGCAGAAAATCACAAACTCCCTGTAGCTAAATTGAGCTTGACAAAACCACCCTCAAAATGTATATTTTGAGGTCAAGATTGGCAAGTAGCTTATAGTCCCCTACTTGACAAGCTTATAGTTTTGTGATATACTTTGATCTAGATCCTGAGGTTAGCCCAAAACTTACTTCAGGATTTTTTTTGCCTAAATTTCCTCAGGCTTCGGTTTAATCTTCTTTAAACCGCATATTTAGGAGGGCTCAAAAAAAGCCATCCCAAATATGAGAACAATAACTGTCTCAAAAATATTACTAATAGCACTTATCGTGCTGTTACTTCCCGTGCAAAAAGCGGAGGCAATACAAGCTACCCCAACGCCTATCGTTGTTGCGAGTATAGAAACGGATAACCGTGCTTTGGCGCTTGAAAGCGTCTTTGAAAAGCACAATTCGCCTCTTAAAGGGTATGGGAAAGATTTCGTCGATACAGCCGATAAGTATAATATTGACTGGAAACTTTTACCTGCTATTGCTGGGCTTGAATCTTCATTTGGAAACGCCCAACGTGCTGGATCATATAACTCGTATGGATGGGGTGGAGGAAGGATTTACTTTAACTCTGTAGAAGACGGAATCGAGACTGTTTTATCAGCTTTGAGAAACAAGTATATGAGCAAAGGTGCTACTACTGTTGAGTCTATTGCTCCTATTTATTCTGAAAGCCCTACATGGGCTCCGAGGATTAATCGCTTTATGGACGAAATTGAATCCGAATACGATAAGCTTGGTATGCACAAGCTCACTCTAACGATCTAAGAAAGGGTGGAGCCTCATTTCCACCCGGAGGGTGTTATGAGTTTACACCTGAAGATATAGTATAATTCTCCTTGAGTTCTTAAATTCACACGGGCGTGGTGAAATGGTATACACGTTAGTTTTACGCCCGTAGGGTGAGAATGAATTTTGCCCGGGTGGTGAAATGGTATACACGCTGGTTTTAGGAACCAGTGCTTTTACGAGCGTGGAGGTTCAACTCCTCTCCCGGGCACAAAATTTATGTCTGAACTAATTTTGGGGTTCAAGTCCCTTTGGACTTGCTGCAAAGCTTTGCTGTCAGACCAAGTCCTCTCGCCCGCACAGATCTTCCTCTTATTCTTTACATTTTAGCCTGAAACGTTTATAATTTCCACCTCATGTCAGAGAAATTAATACAATTTGGTTTAGAACTTCCCACGATTTCGTCTCAAGAAGGCTTTGTTAGCGGACTGAAGCTTATTAAATGCCTTAAAGACACCATTTTAAATGATCCTGATGCACAAGGCTTTGTTGATGACAGATTTTTTCCTCCTTATAGAAAGACAGTACAACCTGACGAGCTCCATTTTAAAAGAGGAAAGTATACTTATAACACAATCTGGGTATTTCCAAATAATTGCTTTTCTTTTGATCTTCCTCCAGAAAAATTCTATACAGATGTCGCAAGTGCTGTCATTACGCGCATAAACCCACAGGATGCGGAAGATTATACATTTGCAAAAATTTCGCTCACTGGAGACCTAATTCACCCTGAAGGATTGCTTTTCTACAATCGGCCCCCACAACCACATCCAGCTAATGGTTTTTTTAATACAGTCGCAACGGAAGATCTCATAAGAAATCTGATATCTGAAATAAAGTACTAAAGGTTTACTTTTTGAATCAATTTTTATATAATTTACCCTTGTGGCTAGTTCAAAACCTAAAAAAACTGAAAAAAACACTTCAACTCCGACTGAGCCTAAAAAAGAGGGATTCGTGAGAAAGCCGGATGGAACGATTGAAATTACCATAATAGTTCCATGGGCAACCGCAAAAAAGGCTCAAGAAGAAATCGAGATGGAGCTTATGAAGTCCGTCAAAGTATCTGGTTTTCGACCTGGACAAGCACCAAAGCAGATTCTGAAAGCTAAATTAAATCAAGAACTCGTTAAAGAAGAGATGCTCAAAAAGGTGGTAGGCGCTGCCTACAATGAAGCAATTAAGAAACACAGCCTCAGTCCATTAATAACACCTCATGTCCATATTGAGGTTTTTACAGAAGGAACCGATATAGTCTTTACCGCAGAAACCTGCGAAGAACCTCAAATTGAGCTCGGAAATTATAAAGACTCGGTAAAAAAAATAACCTCAAAATCTAAAATTGTCATACCTGGCCAGGAAGAAAAAAAAGCAAATCTTGATGATATTTTGGATGCGGCTTTAAAAGCTGCCAAAATCACAGTTCCATCAATTCTGGTCGAGAATGAGGTTTCACGGCTTCTCTCACAATTATTGGATGAGCTCAAAAAACTGGGACTCACGCTTGATCAATATCTTACTTCACGAGGTTTGGATCCTGAAAAATTGAGAGAAGAGTATAAAATCAAGGCTGAGGGAGATTTGAAACTTGAGTTTTTCCTCAGAAAAGTTGCGGACGAGGAAAAAATTACTGTCGAAAAAGAAGATATTGAAAAAGCATTGGCTACTATTGAAAATCCTTCCGAACGCGCTGAAATAATGAAAAATCCTTACCTTGTAGCCTCAATTATACGTCAACAAAAGACTGTGACCTTCCTCTCAAATCTTTGATTGCTCGCTTTTCTTTTTTTTCAAAAGTGGTACACTAGGATTGGCAGAATTGAATAATTTGAGCCTGCATTGTATAATACGACTATGAAAGGGCAGGTTAAACCATCTAAATTTACAGGGGAAGAGCGGGTCCGCGAATCCGCAGGGTCTATCTTCAGAAAATTCTTCGAAGGGGCTAAAAAACCAGCATTGGTTAACAAAGACGAAATAAAAAACGCTCATAAAACTGTTACAAATGAAGCAAAAACTGAATTTAACGTCATTGTTGGGCAAGTTCTCGGTATCGAACTCAAAGCAGGTGCTGAACATTCTTTATCTAAAAAATCAGAAGAATTTGCTCATAAAGCTGAAAATAAGCAAGAAAAGGCAGTCGCAATCTCTGAACATCTCGGCTATTTTGAAGAATTTAAGAGAACGTCTGAAGGACGAGGTAATAAAGAAGACACAATCGCAATCCGACAACAACTTGACATGATTTTGGCTGAACTTCGAAAGCTCAAGGATTCATCAGATGAGCTCGAAAATGTTTTCAAAGATGTTGTCATTGATGCGCCTCCTGAGAAACCAGGCATTTATCATCTTACTTTTTATGAGGGATTTTTGAAGCTTGTCTTGAAAATGAGAGACAAGGTAGAAGATGGGGTAACCTATGCTAAGCTTTTCAAGAGCCGCAAACAAGAAAAATCATACAGCTCAATGGCCAAAAAAGGTGGAACGAGTTATACACTTCATCACGACCGCGCTGTTGCTACGCAGACAGGTTGATTAGTCCTTAGTTTGTAAGCCTTTCTTCGAGATTGTATACGAAAGTTTTCTTACGGAAACTTTCTGAAAAGATGTAGAAAGTCTTGGCTCCATTCCCATTCGGTCACTTCGCTAGTCCTTAGTTTTCAGTTTGATTCCCAACGATAGAGAAGAGGGGAGGGAGAGATGTAGTGGCGCGCGAATAAGATCGCAAGCTGTTTGCAAAATTGCGCAAACCACATTGTCTCTCTCCCACCCCTTCTTATCGAATCAGCACCAGCGGCTGCGTGCCGTCGGATTGCGGCTGATTTCTCGCCGGTTGGTCCGCCGCGCGCGATAGCGCTCAGAACGTCTGTGCTCGAGCTCGGGCTCGGCGGTGAGCTGAGTTGTCCCCCAGGAAGCGGGCGTGATGCAGCACACCATGATGAAGTGCTGTTCCGTCCGCTTTACCGGCTTGAGCTTGATGAAGCTGTCAGCCACGCTTGCTTCTTCGCCGTTTTTGACGCCCTTCCGGCTTATCCTGAGCTTGGCGGTCATGCCAGGCTTAGGCTCCAACCACCTACTGCGTTGGAACGCGAAGCTTATCACCTCGCTGTTGCGGCCACACGCTTCCTGTTGTACCTCGATCCCGCGGAGGTAAATGCCGTGGCGGAATTCCGGAATGAACTGGGCGAGTATGGCGTTAAAAACGCCAGGGAACTCCTCGAAGGAGCAGGGCTGATCAGACACGCTTGGTGCCTGGACCTGTGGCGAGCTTTGAAGGCCCACCGTGTTCGTCTTGGACATAACTTCCTCCTAATTCGATAAGATGCGGAGTTTGAAACTCCTTCTCAGACGTGAATCGTCCAAAAAGGAATCACAAACTCTCTGTTAATGTGCGTTAGGCCAAAAAAAAACTTCCCGTTTCTGGGAAGTTCGCTGGTCTAAGATTGCTCTATGCCACTAACTTCCCTCAGCCCTTAAGGCCGACGTGGAAGATAATAGTCATTCTGCAATTTCTTAACATTTACTTATGTTAACAAACAGATTGACAAAAAACAATATTTTGCTAGAATAAAATTAATGAACAGAAATCTTCTTCTCAACGCTACCGCGCTCCTTCTAGGAGTGTAGGCTGCGTGGGGGAAGATTTTTTGAGGACCTCCCACGAAAAGGGGAGGTTTTTTTATGGCTGAAAGGAGGTGTTTATGGAAATTAATAAAAATTACATACCGGAAGAAATATTAGATGAAGCGCAAGGTGACCCCCGCGAAGCTTTTGGAATTATTGCAAATCGTCATTCGAATTCATTTGGAGTCGAAATGAAACCAAACAGTACCGTTCGCGTTGACATACAAAGAACTGCCGATCAGATTGCGAATGATATCCAGGCCGGGATTGATAATATGAATGCCTAATTGACAAATTATATACCGGATTCTAAAATAAGATAACAATGCAAAAAATCAACCAACAGTTTGTCTATTGGTACACCTTCGCGTAGCGAAGGTTGATTTTTTTGTAAATTGACCTTCGCACACTCCGCCAGCAGGCGGGAGACGCGGAGGTTTTTTTGTGGTTAAAAAGCCGGGAAGGAGGTGTTTTATATGAGTCAAATTGAAAATGCAAAACAATTAGCGAAAGGAAAGATAGTTTCGCCATGCGTTTCTATACAATCCAGATTTGGAGAAGAAATGATAACGAGAATGTGCCCTTTTCTGGATAGTGAAGAAGGGTGTCAGATGGGTGACGGTTTTATAAAAAATCCTGGAAAGGCAGTAGAATGTCCAGAGGGAAATGGAACGATTATAATTCATAGTGGAAACTTAAGTGAACTAAAAATGAATATTCTAACGAAGATATCAGACTACGCACAGGAGATAGCAATCATGGAGCCAGCAGTTGTAGAAGATCAAGGAAGAATTGAAGGATTACTGTTTACTTGATTGTTTGAAGCTAAATTATTTGATAAAATTGTGTCCTTAGGACGATTAGCTCAGTTTGGTTAGAGCGTTACATTGACATTGTAAAGGTCACTAGTTCGAGTCTAGTATCGTCCACAAGAACAGGTGTAGCTTCATAACACCCGGAGGGTGTAGTTTTACATTTTTGCTTAAAAAGAGTAACTTATATGTGTGACTCGGCAAGAAGCAATTCAAACTCTACAGGTATACACCAAAGCCCCAAATCTTATTCGCCACCATTTGGCAACTGAGGCCGCAATGAAGGCAATTTGCCGCGTATATGGCGCGCAAAAAAATGTTCCGCTGTCTGAAGAAACGTGGGGTCTTTGCGGGCTTTTACATGATGCCGACTACGAATTGACGCGTAATACTCCTGAAAAACATACGCTTTATCTTGAAGAGAAGATAGGAAAGGCGCTTCCCAAAGAGGTAATGTATGCGATAAAGGCGCATAACTACAAGTTTACGAATGTCGCGCCTGTAACTGCTATGGACTGGGCGCTTTATACGTGTGATGAATTGACGGGTTTTATCGTCGCCTGCGGTCTTGTTCAAAAAGATAAAAAGTTAGCAAATGTTACGGTTGATATGGTCCTTAAAAAAATGCAGGACAATTCATTTGCAAAATCTGTTGATAGGGCGCAAATTGTCGTATGTGAGGAGAAATTGGGGTTTCCGATTCGCGAATATGTCGCAATTGTTTTGGGATCAATGCAGGCAATCTCAAGAGACTTAGGGTTTGATGGATAAAACGCATGGAAAAACACGAAAATATTTATCGAAGCCGCAAAAAAATCATTCTTGACAATTTTTTGGGGGGAATTTCGTGGTCAATTGGAGCGTGGATTGGAACAACAATAATTGTTGCAATCCTTGTATTTCTCCTTTCAAAAGTAAACCTTATTCCACTAATAGGAGACTTTGTAAGAGACATTATGAATTATATTGCAAAAACAAATTCCCCATTTCATTTTTAGATTCTCCGCTCCCATTCGGTCGCTTCGCTAATAGAGCGTTACTCATGTATTCATTTACAGTCAGATAACGCTCAGATATAATAAGCTCATGGATAACAAACTTGGCCCTCTTCGGCACTCGGCGGCGCATTTACTTGCTGCGGCTGTCCTGCGCTTGTATCCAGATACAAAGCTTACGATAGGACCAGCCATTGAAAACGGGTTCTATTACGATTTTGACTTCTCAGCTCCAATTACTGAAGCGGACCTTCCTAAAATTGAGAAAATGATGGTAAAGACACTTTCTGATTGGAAAGAGTTTTCGTCACGCGTGGTAAGCGAAAAAGAAGCGAGACAAATATATAAAGATAACTCATATAAGCTTGAGCTGATTGATGAAATCGTTAAAAAGGGTGAAAAAATAACGCTTTACAAAGCTGGGTATTTTGAAGACCTTTGCCGCGGAGGACACACAAAAAAACCAATAAAAGAGCTTGCGGCCTTCAAGCTTCTCTCAATTGCAGGTGCGTATTGGCGCGGGAATGAGAAAAACAAAATGCTTACGCGCATATATGGGACTGTATTTCCTACGCAAAAGGAGCTCGATTCCCACCTTGAAATGCTCGAAGAGGCAAAGAAACGAGACCATAGAAAGTTGGGGCAGGAACTCGATCTTTTTACTTTTTCCGAACTTGTAGGAAAAGGACTTCCTCTTTTTACTCCAAAAGGAACACTTTTAAGAGAACTTTTGAATGATTTCTCCCAAACGCTTCGTACAAGCCGTGGCTTTCAGAAAGTATGGGTTCCTCATATCACAAAAAAAGAGCTCTATGAGACGAGCGGGCACTGGGCAAAATTTGGAAACGAGCTCTTCTTAGTAACGAGCCAAGAAACCGAGGACAAAATGGTTATGAAACCTATGAATTGCCCTCATCATCAGCAAATTTACGCTTCACGTCAGAGGAGCTATCGAGCGCTTCCCATCAAATACCTTGAAACAACGACGATTTATAGGGATGAAAAGGCGGGAGAACTTTTGGGACTTTCAAGAGTAAGATCTGTTACTCAAGACGATAGTCATACTTTTTGTACTCCCGAGCAGATCTACGACATTTATCAAATGCTTATTGAGATTGTAAAAGAGTTTTATGGAGCACTTGACATGAAATTTAGGGCGCGACTTTCATTTCGTGATCCGCAACAGGCTGAGAAATATTTAGGAGAAGAAGATTTGTGGAATAAAGCGCAGGAAATAATCCTTGAAATTGCCAAGAAAAATAAACTCGATTATTATGTCGCCGAGGGCGAAGCTGCTTTTTATGGCCCGAAAATTGATTTTATGGTAATGGACGCTCTGGGACGCGAATGGCAACTTGCCACACCTCAACTTGACTTCGTTCAGCCAAAACGATTTGGTCTCACATATATTGACAGTCAAGGACATGAACAGACACCAGTTATGATTCATTTTGCATTAATGGGTTCAATTGAGCGCTTTTTGTCTGTATATATTGAACACACAGCAGGGAAATTTCCAGTGTGGCTTGCACCTGTCCAGGTAATCGTTCTTCCGGTGTCTGACAAGTTTTCTGAATCAGCCTCAAAAGTTGTCGAGCAGTTTGAAAAATCAGGAATCCGCGTTGAGCTTGATGATTCGAATAATACGCTTGGAAACAAAATCCGCGAGGCAACTTTACAAAAAGTACCCTACATGTGTATAATAGGCGGTCAGGAAGAGGAAAAGAGTAAAAAAAGCGCATTTGTCACGGTAAGAAGTAGAGAAGGAAATGACCTCGGAATGCTTGAGGCAAAAGATTTTATTTCACGCATTCAAAAAGAAATTGAGACCAAACAATAAATACAAAAAACAGAATAACGTTTTTTACCGAAGGAATTACCAAATTCGCGCTTCTGAGGTACGAGTATTAAACGATATGGGAGAGATGCTGGGCATAATGCCTCTAAAAGAGGCACTTGCTAAGGCAGAAGCGGATGGCGTTGATCTTGTTGAAATAGCGCCGCTTGCAAAGCCACCTGTTGTTAAAGTAATCGACTTGTCGAAATTTTTGTACCAACAGAAAAAAAAGAAACAGGAAGAGAAAAAAGGGTCAAAAGGGTCTGAAACAAAACAGATTCGATTTGGACCATTTATCGGAGAACACGACTTGGATATAAAACTAAAACGAGCAAAGGAATTTTTGACTGATGGAAATAAAGTAAAATTTTCGGTTCGGTTTACGGGACGACAAATGGGACATCAAGAAATTGGACGTGAGAAATTGAATATGGTAATTGAAAAACTCGGAGAATTGGCAAAAGTCGAGCGGGAAATGAGAATGGAAGGAAGACAAATGACCATGATGATCGCTCGAAATAAGTGACAAGTGACTATTTACGATTGACGATTTGGTAAGAATTTTTATTTACAATAGTCAATAGTAAATAGTATATAGTCAATAACTGTATGTATAAACTTAAAACAAAACGATCGGTTAAAAGACGATTTAAGGTTACGAAAACCGGAAAGGTTTTACGTGGCTCACAAATGAGAAGCCATCTTCGATCTCATAAGTCGAAAAGAACGTTGCGAGCGCAAAAAGAAATAAAGGTAGTTGAAGCAGGATTTGCAAAAAAAGTAAAACAACTATTAGGAGAAGCATAATATGTCGCGCGTTAAAAGAGGGATTGTATCCCGAAGAAAACACAATAAAATTTTTGATCTTACAAAAGGGTATAGGGGCACACGCTCCAAGCTTATCCGTACGGCAACGGCGGCTCTTTTGCATTCAGACGCATACGCGTACCATGGTCGAAAGAGAAAAAAGCGCGATTTTCGAAGACTCTGGATTACAAGAATTGGTGAAGCGGTAAAAGAAGAAGGATATTCTTACAGTAAGTTTGTTAACGCGCTAAAGTCAAAACAGATTGAACTCGACAGAAAGATTTTGGCAAGCCTTGTCACAGAAAACAGAGAAGCGTTTACGCAGGTCGTGAAGACTGCGTTTGACAAATAATAGCCAAGCGAATTATCTTCACGTCCAACCCAGCGAGCTTAGCTGGGTTTTTTTGTAGGTATGCCAAAATTATATAAAGCGGCGATTGCAATTATTTTTAATAACGAGGGGAAAGTACTTTTTTCTAAAAGGTTTGAGCCAAAACATATACCTTCTCATGGAAAATGGCAATTTCCCGGCGGTGGAATAGAAAAGGGTGAAACACCCGCAATGACTGCTATTCGAGAAACGCAGGAAGAAGCAAATATTAGAATTACCCTTTTAACCCAGGATCCAATTGTTAGAACTGAAGCGACTGATGATACAAACAAAGTTTATATTGAGCTTTATGGATTTCCCGCGAAATATGTTTCTGGTACAATTAGTTGTGATAATGACCCTGAATCGTCAGAAATAGGATGGTTTGATGTTTTTGAAATCGACTATAACCAATCGCTTCCTGGAACTTTCGAGTTTGCAATGGAAGCCTTGAAAATATGGAAGAAAGACTTATAAATATTAAAAATTCCGCAATGTCTCAAATTTTGGGAGTAGAAGAAAGGGAAGATATTGAGCAAATATTCATAAATTTTCTAGGAAAAAAAGGTGAGTTGAGCCTTGCTATGAAAGAAATTCCTCATTTGCCTATGGAAGAGCGATCAGAAATCGGAAAGCTTGCAAATGAAATAAAAGCAACACTCGAAGAACAAATAAATGATAGAAGGCAGGAGTTTGGAAAAAACAAGAAGGATAATAGCAAGCAGCAAGCAGTAAGTAGCAAGGAATATGTAGCAAGGAACAAGAAAGAAGAAGTTGATATTACCCTTCCTGGAAATAAGCCACCTACTGGATCGTTGCATTTGGTCACGCAAGCAATAGCAGAAATTACTTCAATTTTTGAAAAGATAGGTTTTACTCGTGTAAGATACCCAGAAGTGGAATTTGATTGGTATGCTTTTGGAGCGCTTAATTTTCCAGAAAATCATCCCGCACGAGATGATTGGGAAACATTCTTTGTTGATTTGCCGAATGATCCAAAAAAAGGACCGGTCGTTCTTACCCCTCATACCTCCTCAGGACAAATTCGGGAAATGGAAAGAGGAAGGCTTCCCATAAAAATGCTTAATATTGCAAAGTGTTACAGAAGACAGTCTGACGTCTCACACACACAAATGTTTCACCAATTTGAGGGACTTGTGGTTGGAGAAAATATTACCATTCCGAATTTGAAAGGAGTTTTGGAATATTTTGTAAAGTCATACTTTGGAGAAAAAAGAACATTTCGAATTCGTCCCTACCATTTCCAATTTACCGAACCCTCTTTTGAGATTGATGTCAGTTGTGGCGTTTGCAATGGACGTGGATGCCGACTTTGTAAAGCGGGCTGGCTTGAGATGGGAGGAAGCGGCATGGTGCATCCAAATGTTTTAAAAGCAGGGGGAATTGATCCCAAGAAATACACGGGCTTTGCTTTTGGTTGGGGAGTTGAGCGGGTACTTATGATGAAGGAAGGGTTATCTATTGATGACCTTAGAATTCTCTACTCAAGCGATCTTGATTTTCTAAGTCAATTTTAACAATGAATATATTAATCCCTAACAACTGGCTGAAAGATTATTTAGAAACTGACGCGACTCCTCAGGAATTCGCAAGGGCAATGAGTCTTGCAAGTGTTTCGATAGAAAGGGTAGAGAAGATTGATGACGACTATATATACGATATTGAAGTAACCACAAACAGGCCAGATCTTATGAGCGTTATTGGAATTGCGAGAGAAGCCTCAGCAGTTCTTCCACAGCATGGATATAAAGCACGTTTTAAACCAGGTAAAATTGATTACTCTTATGACATAGTACCAAAGAGCGATCTTCTAAAAATCCAAAACGACAGCCGACTCGTAAACAGAATTATGGCGGTTATTTTGGAAGTTGATCTAGGACCTTCCCCTAAAACTGTATCTGATAGACTTAACAAAACGGGTATTAGAAGCATTAACAATGTCGTTGATGTAACAAATTACATCATGCGCGAAATTGGACATCCGTCACATGTATTTGACTACGATAGACTTCTCAATCACACACTTATAATCCGTCCCTCTCGCCCTGGCGAGAAAATAATAACCCTAGATGAAAAAGAATATTCTCTTCCGGGAGGAGATATAGTCGCAGATAACGGAGAGGGGGAAATTGTGGATCTTCTCGGAATAATGGGTACCGCAAATAGTGTCGTTACCGACAAGACAAAAAAAGTAGTACTTTTTCTTGATAATAATATTGCTCATATTTTGAGAAAAACTTCAATGAATTTAGGAATCAGAACGGAAGCGGCTGTTCTAAACGAGAAAGGTGTTAATCCGGAAATAATGCTCCCCACACTTTTAAATGGTATTGAGCTTCTCATAAAAAATGCCAAAGCTAAAGTAATTTCTCCCATTATTGATATTTATCCCAATAAAGTATTTCCAAAAACAGTTACCGTTTCAAAGAAAAAAATCGACAATGTAATAGGTGTTGATATTCCAGAGAAAACTATAGAAACAATTCTTCGTGATTTGGGGTTTGGCGTTACAGTTAAGAATTCCGAATTTATGGTTGAAGTATTTACATCTCGAATAAATGATATTCAAATTCCTGAGGATGTTATTGAAGAGGTGGCCCGAATTTATGGATATCACAAATTACCAAATGTCTTACCAATATTCCCTACACAGACTTACTATCATCAAAGCGAAGATGAATTTTTCTGGATACAACAATTAAAAAACGCGTTTAAGTTTTGGGGATTTAACGAGGTATACACCTATTCAATGGTCAGTGAAGAGTTATTTGAGGGACCAATAGAGGAAGCCATCAAATTAAAAAATCCCTTGGATGAAGATCATGCCTTCATGAGAAGATCGCTTACACCAAGCGTTATACAAGCTGCTCTGTTAAACAAAAACTACGATTCACTTGTTCTATTTGAAATCGCGAATGTTTATATAAAAAAGAAAGGCTTGCCGGATGAACGTCTCCATCTCTCAGCTGTCATGAAGTCTGCCTATGCCGATTTTTCACTTGGCAAGGGAGTGGTGGAAAGAGTGTTTGAGATACTTGGAATAACAAATTTTTCTTTTGAAAAACGTGAGGATGTTGTTTTAGGTGCTAATGTTTTGTTTGACAAGAAAGTAGTCGGCTCAATCGAAGTTTTAGATGAAGTTACTTTTGAATTAGACCTTTCGAGTTTATTGCCACATGCCACTCAAAAGAAAAACTATGTACCGCCTGCAAAGTTTCCACCTGTCATTGAAGATATAAGAGTTGAAATGCCATCACATTATTCTTTCCAAAAGGTTTCAAAAGCAATTAAGCAAGTGAGTGATCTTGTTTATGAAGTCTCTCTTTTGGATGTATATAAAGATAAAAAAACTTTTAGAATTACCTATATTGATAGAACCAAAAATCTTACAAATGAAGACATTGTCCCTATTCGCGAAAAAATATATGGCGAATTATCCTCTCATTTTAAAGCCAAAATCGGTTAGAAAAACTGCTTTTTAGTATCCAAAAAAAGGGTATAAATTGTAACGATACTAAGTTTAGATTAGATTGCTGTAATAGTCCAATTTTGCCACTTGACGTGTTTTTTCATTTATGTTTATATAAATATTAGACATGAAAAACCAACTTGGTGGATTTATTGATAACGCGATCACATTTTTACTTCTTGCTATCGTTGGTGTAACCCCGCTTCTTTTCTTAAACAAGACCACTGAATTTTTTGAGATGCCAAAACTTATTTTTCTTGTTGTCTCATCAATTCTGCTTCTTGGTCTTTGGATTTTTTCATGGATTGTAAAAGGGAAAGTTCAGATCACACGAACCCCACTTGATATACCTCTTTTAATATTACTTGGCGTTGTTATAGCCTCAACATACTTTAGTGCATCGCGGTACCAGGCCATATATGGTAATTTTCCGCGTGTACATGGCTCTGCGGTGGCGTGGGTAACGTATATATTGGTATATTTTGTAACGGTATCCAACCTCAAAAACTTCACAAGGCTTAAAAATGTGCTGTACGTGTTATATGCAAGCGCTGCTATCGTTGCACTTATAAGCATTCTTTCGTTCTTTGGTGTATATTTACCATTCGATTTTGCGCGGGCGGCAAACTTTACACCTACAGGTTCATCTTTTTCAACAATTGCGCTTTTAACCTTGCTTTTACCGCTTCCATTGCTGTCAATAATAAGCCCAAATAAGTATCTTCCGACCCCAGCTGCGCTCGTACTGTCCATACTTTTTGGAGTAACGGTTGTTTTGATAGGTGCATTACCAAGCTATATTGCACTCCTTATTGTATTTGCACTTTGCTTCTATGTAGCAAAGCCTATGAAGGGAAAATTCCGAAAAACGTTGCCTCTTTTTGTTACTCCTTTGGTAGCGGTTGCATTAGTACTGGTCATTGCCTACATGCCTTTCCCTGGAAATGTAATACAGCAAATGGAGACTCGTTTCCCGAAGGAAATCCAACTTTCATTGCCAGTTTCATGGAAAATTTCAGCATCAACCTTTAGAGATGCACCTTTTATCGGAACAGGCCCTTCAACCTATCTTTTTAACTTTACTACTTATAAGCCATTAGAGTTTAACCTTTTGGATTACTGGAATTTCACATTTGACACTGCAAATAATGAATTCCTGCAAGCTCTTGGAACTATTGGAGCGCTGGGGCTTTTGTCTCTTCTTCTCATCTGTCTTATCGTCTTTGTTCACGCATGGAGAAACCTTACAATGCATGCAGCTGAGGTGCAGGGTGACAATACTTCTGTCATAGTGCCATCACTTGCGGTGAGTTCTTTGATCGCAATTGTATTACTTGCAATACATGCGACAACACTTGTGTCGCTTGTTATGACGCTTGTTGTATTTGCAGCATTTATGATTTCTCAAAAGCATATCCGTGAGAAGGTTATCCATTTCTCAATGGGGCTTAAAGCATCAACCGTTGATGACAAACAATTTGACCTACTTCCTGTCATCTTCTTTGTAGTATTTTTGATAGTTGCAGTGCCTGTTCTATATACCGCTTACAACACAGTTATGGCCGATTACTACCACCGACAGGCTTTGTCTGTTGCGTCTCGAAGTGGAACGCAAACTTACACTAACCTTCAGAAAGCAGAATCCCTTAATCCGTTTATTGATCTTTACCGTGTTGATATAGCGCAAACCAACTTTGCACTCGCAAATGCTTTGGCGATCCAAAAAGGCCCAACAAAGGATAATCCAAAGGGAAGTCTCACAGACAATGACAGACGAACAATCCAGACCCTTCTTTCTCAGGCTATTAATGAAGGAAGAATTGCCGTCGCGTTGAGTCCTCAATCTTCACGAAATTGGGTAGTACTTGCCGCAATTTACAGAAACATAAGCGGAGTAGCACAAAACGCACTTACTTTCTCACTTGATGCATATGGACGCGCTATCCAAAGGGATCCATTGAATCCTGAGCTCAGACTTAATGTCGGAGGAGTATACTATGCAGCTAAGAATTATGATCTTGCTATCCGCTTCTTCTCAGATGCAGCAAATCTAAAACCAAATCATGCTAATGCATACTTTAACTTGGCCATTGCTTTAAGAGACAAGGGTGACTTTGCAAACGCAAAGCTTGTTGCTGACCAAGTTGTAAATATCTTAGCGAAGAATAATCCAAACGGAAATGATTATAAGGTTGCTGTTGCTCTTCAAAAAGAGCTCGCGGACAAGGCTGCTAAAACTCCGGCACCTGCAGCTGCAAATGGTGCAAACGCTCTACAGGGACAGAACCTTGATGTAAACGGACTCAATAATCCTCCAACTCCGGCAACACCAGCTGCGGTTAAAAATAATCCAAACACAAACCTTCCTTCACTTAAGCCAACCGCGACACCTAAAGCCCAGTAAGTCTCTCTTCATTTAGTAAATCTCACTAGCTTCGCATGCATGATTGTGCGACATGCAGCTATTTAAGTTTTTGTTCCATTCTCCGTGCTTCTCCTCTCATGTAGAAAGGTACAAGGATGGTTAGTGCACCTCTTACAAAGTCGGGTTGCTCATCGGGACTGAATGTTCCAGCAGCAGCATCAAGCCAGGTTACATATGCTGGGGAGTCCTTCATAAGTTTTTCAAATGCCCAAGATACATTGATTGTTGGATTTCCTGATTTGCTAGGAGTTGAATTTTGACTCTCAAAAAATGAGCGGTGTGCAGTATTTATTTGGTCTGCATTAAGTCTATCTCCCCTTATTTGTTCGGGTAACATTCTATATGTCATTACAGCCGAGATCAGAGTAGAGTCTGGGCTTCTAAGGCTTGTATCTATTGCCTTTTTTACATATAGCTGAAGATCAGGTTGTTCAACTCCCATCTGGTCTAAAGTTTCCGCTGCGAAAGAGTCAGCAGTTTCTTCATCCCACCTATTGTCATCTAATGTTCCGTCAACTAATTCTTCAGTAATGCCTATAATCGGTCTTTCTGAGCTCATGGGAGGAATTATATTAGCTTTGCTCTTCGAATACTAGATGTTATTGACTTTGGGTCCTCATATTGCTAAATTCTAACTATACTTTGAAGGGATAAGAATGTCACTTTCAAGAGGGCATTCTGAATGAGTATTAGAAGCTAAATAGAGGTTTCGTCCATAAAATCCCCGCATTCCTAAGACTTAATTCATAATATCATTAGGTTGAAATAAAAAAATATTACGGGTTATTAATGCTAGTGCCTTGATTTATATCTGATCCTCCCTGAAGCAAAACATCATCAACCGCGGCTGTTGATATCTGAGGATAAATACCAATCCTCAGAACAACATTGCTAGTACGGGCAACTCTAAAGCAGTATGTCTGAGAATCTCTATCAAATGTTGTATTGTCAACTAAAGAAAAATCCCACATACCCAGCTCGTCCGCACCTATTGAAGCGACGGTATTGGTAAAGTTATTCGCTTCTTCATAATCCTGGTTTCTTACAGTAAACCCTCCATATGTAGGGTCGAAAGTTCCATTTGCAGTAAGGTTATCCCCATCTGCGGGTGTTGCGTTATTATAAAAAGAAATAGTCGAGCCACCACTTGTCGGAACATCCGTCCATGTCGAAGGGGTTCCACCAGATGGAGAGTCGCAAGTGCCACTTCCAGGATCAACATATTGCAATTTGTAGTCACGAAGGCTTGTTGAAAGGGTGTCGGAAGTATATATAAGAAGCCTCAACCTAAATTGCTGATTTGCGGATGTCAGAAGGGCAGGGGTATCTTGAGTTCCTATAGGTGTTGATACCGCAACAGTGCCGCTGTTGGCAAACCATCTATAGGCAACTTGTTTTTCCAGATTCCTATCGAAACCAAACCCGTACGGCTCAGTGTCATTATCCGCCGAGGCGCAAACTGCAGCAAAAACAGGACTTGCTCTTTTTGCAGACCAAGATGAACCATCCCATTCTCTATCCCAAAGCTGACAGTCGCTTCCCGAACCACTATTGTCATGGTACAGAAGCACCATGCTTGTTGTATTAAGGTCCGAATAAAGCTGAACCCCCTCAATATTGGTTGTAGTACCTGCCTCCGTAGTTGCTGAAGTAAAACCTCCACCACTTGTCCACGTAAGCCAGCTTATTTGGTTTGTCGTAGCGCTTGATACGTATACATACATAGCCTGTCCTGTATCATTTTCAAAAGCAGTATCTATCAAATTATTTGTCGCTGCAGATGCACATGTTGGAACTGTTGCGTTGACTGTTAAAGAGGATCCTGTCCAAATTGCAAATCTTGCCCTGCAAGTTGTGCTATCCTGCATAGCAATTGAGATATTATTGCTTAACGATATAGGATCAGCTCCTGCTTTCACCCAGGCTAGATCATTTGTAAAGCCTGTTGCTGCCGAAGTCTCGGATGACCATGCTCCGCCTGTAAATTCTCGATATATAAGATCATTCCCGGTTGATCCCCAGAATATCATGGGTGTTCCGCTTTGCGTCTCCCACGCGATATCAAAAGCTGCGTCATTACTGTTTGATGTTGCGGTACCCACATTGTCTGCAAATTGGTTCCCGAATGTGTCCGTCGACCCGTCCCAAATCATCGCACCAACATGCTCATTATTGTTAAGATATCCGGCAAGGATCTGATCTGATCCGAACTGTCCCTGAAGCCTTACCCACCTTTTATACGTATCGAATGCAGTGCCCGCATTGCTACTAGAACCGGGCCAAGCGCCTCCTGCTGGTTTTAATCTATAATGCAGCTGTGAGGTTGAATAATCGCTATAAAGAAGTAAAACATCCCCTGAAAGCTCTTCATACGCGATATCAAATGGCCTCGTTACATCTGCTGATGTACTAACTGAGGCAATTGTAACGCTCGGAGTGCCTCCGCCCCAAGATGAACCATCCCATGTGAATATATAAATTGGATCATTTGGCGAGGTGTCATTATCTATGATGCCCACAATTTTCTCACCCGTTTTTGGACTCGATATTTCCCTAAACCATCTACTGTCAGTTGGGGTTGTAGACATTGAGACGGGTGGGGTAGGCATTAAAGGAGACCAGGTAGTACCAGTCCAAATCCTCGACCAGGTATTTGGTCCACCATTGTCCTCCAGTGAAACTAGACCTGATGTTGAATTGATTGCGTCGGATGCTATCTGCCATTGTCTTGCTTCTGTAAAGTCTCCAATCTTCATGGGTCCGATAAGGTAAAACTCCGGAGATACGTGTGGAAAATAGATAAAATATGTGAATTGTCTTGGAATACCAGCTTGAAGTTTTACATTCCATTTTATTTTAGTAAAATCCCCGAATTGTTCTAAAACAGGATGGTCTGTAGCGTTTTTTATGACAAAGAAGGAAGGAAATACGTCTGTTATCTCACCGTTGAAATCTTTTTTTGATGTAACCGTAAATGTAACCGGGTAAGGGGAATACGGATAAATACGTGTCGGAAAGCTCGTCCTTTCAACATCAAAGGAAACATTTGGATCTACCTTAAAATAGTCGGTTATACTTCTTTTCTCTCCTTTGACAGTTGCTTCAACATATATTTGATAAATGCCACTATTTTTTGTATCGGCGAATATTGCTTTAAAATCAGCTTCATTTGTGACGGAATTTGCAGTACACATACCGCTATCTTTAATTGTTCCGTCTGAAATATCGTATTTACTAATAGTGCCTGCAGGAGTTGTTATAGTCATTGAAAGAGTTTTTAAATGATTAAAACCGGTCAAGCACTGCGTTGTACCAGCATCATCCAACACTCCAAGACCAATATCGACCTTTTCGCCAGGAGAATAAACAGATTTTTTGGTATTTACAGCCAAAACACCCCAAGCAAAATTCTGGTCAATATTTACCTCTCCCTCCAATGTTCTTAAAGTTATACTAACCTTGTAAAGCCCGGGTTTGAAGTGAGGCACGTCGCTGGCATTAATCATTAATACCTTTTTTTCCGGATCTGTTGTGACGGTTGCATTGATATCCTCAGTCCTTATATCGTGGGAGATATTTACACTCACGAGTTTTTTGAGCTCATCATCATTTGCGGAAAGTATTTTTTCGAACTTTGAGTTTGAAACATCTATGGTAAAAGATGGAACTTTTGATGCCTCCACGTCAATAGTTTTAGAAGGGCTTATCGCATATTCCGCAACCTGCCTTTTAACCTCTGATGGCGAAAATTTACTTGCCAGATGCGGTAGGTTGACAGTACTTGGAGTCTTTTGAATAAAAAATATCCCAACTGCTATTGCAATTACCAATACAATTATCCCGAGTGTAACTGCCTTAATATTCATACTTTTGAGGTTATATTCAGTATATCACTTATTGCTAATTTTATTCAAAATTCACGGCATCAATTCCGGTTCAATCCTCTCGACTACTTAACAGAAGTATATGTGTAGTTAATAAAATTTTAATAACTTTATTCTAACATCCATTGCAATCGTATTGTTTTCTATCAAACCAAAGGTACAATTAAATGAATAGGATGAAGAAAAGAGTATTTATTACTAGTGGAATAAGTTGCCTTATGGGCCTAACTTTAGGTTTTTTTGTGTTTGGCAATCATGTGATGCCGCAAAAGGTAATCGCGCAGTGTCCGCAAACATATAAATTCATCAACGATACCCTCGGGTGTGAAAAAAAGTTTGTCGTTAAGAAAACAGAATACACCTTGCTTGCATACGATCTGGAACAGGAAATAACGAGCGGTGAAAAAGAAGGTAAATTTACGGTCGCTGCGGTTTATTTCCGTGACCTTGGGGGAGGACCGACATTTGGAATAAACTCCGACCAAAATTTTGTCCCAGCGAGTCTTTTGAAACTTCCTCTTCTAGTAACATATCTCTCTCTTGCAGACAATAATCCTAAAATCTTATCCGAAAAGACATTTTATTCAAAAGTTAATAACGAGGTAGAACAAACAATAGATCAAGATGATGTCATAAAAATAAATACGAAATATACAATTGATGAACTACTAAATCGTATGATTATTAATTCTGACAATCTGGCGTACGGACTTTTAGTGAAGCATCTAGAAACTCTTTTTCCTGAAAAGGATATTTATAATTCAACTCTTAAAGAGCTCGGTTTAGTTGATCCCAGAAACCCATCTGAGGGAACATTTTCTGTAAAAACATATGCTTCGCTTTTTAGACAGCTTTATTTTGCAAGCTATCTTTCACCCGAAATGTCTGAAAAAGCGTTGTCGCTTCTATCTAAAACCTCCTTTAACAAGGCGCTTGTCGCCGGAGTTCCGAATGGCATTGCTGTGGCGCATAAATTTGGCGACCGCGAAGGGCTACCACACAACGAAAAGCAATTTCATGATTGCGGTATTATTTATTATCCTAAAAACCCTTACCTTCTATGTGTTATGACGCGAGGAACAAATGAGCAAAAATTGGTGGACATTATTAAAAGTATATCATCGAAGGTATATGATGAAGTTAACTCAAGAAAAATAGAATGAAATTTTTTAAGTTACTGATTTTCTTATTAATCGGTTTCATTGGAGGAACTATTGTCTGTTATTTATTGTTACTTCCGACAAGAAACAACAGTATATGCACAACGCACTACGATTATATAAATGATTCCGTTGGATGCCACACGACACAAGTTATTAGTAAAAAACTCTACACTAGGCTTGTTATGGAACTTAATAGTTATACGAAACAATTATACAGTCAGAAAAAAGCCGAACTTGTTTCCATTTACTTTCGAGACTTATCTTCAGGACCAATATTCGGAGTCAGAGAAACAGAAGATTTCGCACCTGCAAGCTTACTAAAAGTCCCTTTACTGATAACGATACTCAATCTCTCGGATGATACTCCCTCAATACTTTCCGATGAAACGAGTTATTCCACTCTAGAAACAACACTCACTCAGACGACAGAGGTGCCCGAACTGTCACCAAATACCAAGTATACTGTACAGGAACTTTTAGAACGAATGATTATTTATTCGGATAATGTATCATATTGGCTTTTGCAAAAATACCTTTCGGAAAAATATCCCAACAGATTTGTGGAGAATGAAACTATGAAAGACATGGGATTGATGAGTCCTCGGTCACCTGTTGAGGAAACTATTACAGTTCGCGAATACAGCTCTCTTTTTCGGCAACTTTATAATGCCAGTTATTTATCCCCAAAAATGTCCGAAGAGGCTCTAAAACTTTTAACAAGAACAAAATTTACGTCAGGACTTGTCGCAGGTGTCCCAAGTGGAGTAAAGATAGCACACAAATTTGGGGAATTAGGGCTCCCAAACGGACAACGACAGCTTCATGATTGTGGAATTATATACTATCCCGGCAATCCTTACCTTCTTTGTGTGATGACAAAGGGAAGTGACTCAAATATGCTTGCCGCAATAATTCAGTCGATTTCGGCTCGTGTTTATAAAGAAGTAGATTCGAGAAAGATTTAATTATTTTCCCGTTTGGACAAGAAGCTCGTCATTTGAAAAGCCTACGCCAACAACAATAGCATTTGCCTGATCAAGAGGCGGCGTTGGTGTAATTCCTCCATTTGATTTGAGGTAATACTTCGAACCAGGCTTCATTCCTGTAAACCCTTTTGCCTTGCCTCCAATAATAATGGTTACCCTTGAGCCTTTCTTTGTATCTGCAGCTGCAAAGCCGACAACGCCTGCCCGGTCGGCAAAGGTGGCATCAGCTCTCTTAACCGTCGTGTCCCCTGATACGTACAGCGCGTCTCGTGCTTTCAGGTCTTCACCAGCTGTAGCGGTAATAGTAATAGCTCCTTCTACATTCAAGTTGCCTTTTACATTCACATTTCCCTTCGTCAAAATATTGCCGTCCTTATCAATAGAGACACTTCCGTTAAGAATAAGATCTGAAGCGCTGTTGATTGCATTTCCTGTAACTGAAACGTCTCCAACAGTAAATGTTCCAACAACATTCGTGTCTGACAGGTATGTCTGGCCACTAACCGTTATATCTCCTGAAATTGTTGTATTCCCGAGATACGAAAGTCCCATAGATTTGAACGAATCACGAACCGCAAGCGTATCAATTTCGGTGTCAGCAAGTAGTGTCGCATTTGAAACAGTTGCCACAACAGGCGCTGTAGGTACGGGTTGGGTGATAAGAGTCTCTGGAGCTGTAACGTTGGCAATATATGATGGACTATCAGCACTTGAGGTCGCGCTATGTGCTGACTCCGTTGAAGTATTGGTTATTCGTGCAAGAATTTCGTCAATCCTTCTATTAATGTCGACAATGTCTGAAGAGCCTGAAGCAACCCTATCTGAAAGCTCTGAGTTGGCTTGCAGGGCTTGATTGATAAGAGCCGAATTGGATGCGTCATTTTCCTCAAGCGAAGCAAGTTTTCCTCTTAACTCTTCTTCACGTGAAGTTACTCCAAGTACAGCCTCTTGGAGTGATGAAATGCCACTATGCGCAGATGCGAGACTGTCGCTTACCGCCAAAAGTGCGTCAGAAAGTGATCCTGAAACCTCATGTCCATCTATTGTCAGGTTCTCAGGAAGCTGTACCGAACTTGAAGTAAAGCTTGATGCCAATGTCTGTTCGTCTGATAGACTTGCAAAGACGTCTCCAGGATCTGCAAATGAAATATTAACAAATGCGGTTATTTTACCCAGCTTATCGTCAAAGTCTTCCAAAGCTTTACCAATTGTTTCGCCTGGCTTAGTTGCCTTCATAGCAACTCCTGGAGTAGAAGAAGTTGTAAGATAATCTCCACTGTGAATAGGCCCGTTTTCATTTGTTACCTTAACAGGAACTCTTCCTGCAAGCGCAACTGGAACTGCCTTGTCGCCATTGATTCCACCGACTTGTGAGAGTCTAAATCCTGGCTTCTCGGAATATATACCAAGAACTGTCTTTTCGTATGGCTTTTGCGATTTGCTAATGTATCCTTCATTATGAGCATCAATTGTCACTACATCTCCGGCTTCAATTGAGCTTTCCTTTGTCGGATAGTCCTCGGCCAAGTCATAATTTCCAACATTTGTCGTCAGTGTTCCTGACAGGGTTGCGTTCCCATTGCTGTCGATGCCAAATAATTCGTTACCATTCTGGCCTACAAATGAGAACTTCGTCGGCTCGGTTCCGAATGTATCCGAAAGGAGCTGATTAATTACACTTCCATTATGCGCGGTAACACTTCCGGCACTGGTGAAGAACGCCGATGCCGTTGCCGTCCCAGTCGTTGAGAAATTCCCGTCATGATCGATCCTAAATTGACCAAGATCGCCAATCGCTGATGAGCTTGCTGCCAAAACGCCTACAACACCAAAGTCACCGGAATGCACCCAATTACCGTTACCATCATATATGCCATCTGTTGCAGAATAAGCAAATGTATTTGAAACAAATACCATTACCTTCGTCGCGCCGCTATCAGGATCCCAATCTTCAAGTGCTTTTCCGATAATAAATCCTGGTTTTTCCGCTTTCATCGCTTGTCCGGGAACATCGGAAGTAGTTAGAAAGTCACCTTTTTCTATAGCGGCGGAACCTGATGCAACTTTAACAAGCACACGTCCATTAAGAGCAATTGGCTTTGGATTATCCGAATCGTCAATGTTATATCCAATACTGTTGAAGTCTCCTGCTCGATCAGGATCAGATGCTATTCCAATAACACTCGCTTCATATGCTCGTGATGTTTTAGTAAGTTTTGCGAGCCTATCACCATCCTGAGTTGTGATATAGTTGGGGCCGGCAATCACTATGTCACCAGGTTCAACATCAGCCTCAACTGAATACATTTCCATATAGTCGGATGATGGTGTACCGGAACAATCGCTAATAAGAATATTGGTTGCATCTCCGGAAATATTACCGTTCGCCTGATTTCCACATAGCCCTTCCGTGGTAGTTGCATCCCCATCAAGTGTAATTCTTACTTGTCCGACGAGTGCTATTTCACCATTCGTATTATTATTAATACTTTCGCCATTTTGAAGATTAATGTCTGTTGTGACACCTGTGTTGGAAATATTAATTGCCGTCGTTGCGGCGCCTGAAAGCGTAAGCGCTGTTCCAGTCCCGGCAACCGTCAAAACTCCGCTTAATGCGGTAGTAGGCGCGGTAACAGAAACTGTTCCATCTGTGTCGTTATCAATTGTTTCGCCATTTTGAAGCCGAACGTCTGTTGTTACATCAGTTGCACCATTCATATCAAGTCCATAAGTAATCGCTCCTGAGGCGGCAGATCCTTGAATCAAGATTGCAGCACCTACCGCAGCTGTTTGATTTTCGGAATTTGCCAGACACAGCAAACAATCAACAAGACTTGTTCCGGACCTTGAAACGGATGTCGTGGCAAGGTTTATATTGAGTCCCTGAAGATGACCATTACCATCATTTTGTGTAAGATTGATTCTCTGACCGTACAACGTATCTGACCCCGAAGGTCCGTCTGCACTTGTGTAGTCAAGAGTAAACCCTACATTGTTTCCGGTTATGGAAGTTGCATTAAGATCTAGGATACCGCCCGTAACGGAATTGACCGTTGAATTCGTGCTTGCAGCATCAATTACAATTCTTTGTGCTGCGGGTTGAGTAAATGTAGTAGCGCCGACTTCTGATAAGGTCAAGAAATTGGTCCCATTGGATCTTACGTTGAAGTCCCCAGTACCTGACCCCCCCGAATTAAGATTTACATATATTTGATTTCCACCTGTTCCCGGGTTAATCGTAATATTTCCAACACCGCTTCCAACAACAGTCGTGCCACCGGGAGCCTGGACCCAAAGATTTCCTGAAGATGAAGCAGAAATTGAAGGTTCAAGCCTCCCGACGCCTGAGGAGCCAAAGAACAAAGCACCGTCTGTTGTTCCATTTACTCCAATTCGCATAAATGTTTGCGACGCCCCCCAGTCTTGGAACCGGAATAGGTTATTGGTTCCATCTCTCAGATCCAACGTTCCCGTATTTGAGAAATTGATTTGTGGATTTGTATAGTTAAATGTTACGTTGCCTGTTGCTGCCACCTGGAACAGATCTCCATTTCCAACTGTAAGTGGAGCAGCAGGACTGGAATCTCCGATTCCTACATTGCCATTCATAAATGCCGCTGCATAAGTTGTGTCTGAAGAATTAGCAGTTGACGCATCAACAAAAAGACCTGTAACGGTATTTGCTAAAGATCCAGAATCGGCAAAGCTTATATATTGTCCATATACGGTATCTGCACTTCCTGTATGGCTGTTGGTAAGAGAAAGTTTTTGCCCATAGAAGGTTGGGGTGGAAGTAGATCCGGCTGTCGTTACATTATTTGTTAGGGCGGCAACTCCGTTTGCCGAAAGTGCAGATGTGGTAAGAGACAATACGCCGTTTGTCGTTGAGGAAGAAGTGAGAGCCAGTGCGTCGGCCCCGTCAGTATTTGAAATGACATGCGTATTCCAATCCTTTGTCCAGAATCCGAAATTAACGGTTCCGGTATTGGTTGTGGAAGTTATCCCGCCTGTACATGCAAACGCTCCTGTTGAATTAGTGAGCGTACAACCCGTTGCACCTGTACCACCACCAAGTTCCAAGTTACCGGTTGAGGAATTTGCTATTTGTACAAGCCCTGAAGTTCCCGCATTGATAGTAAGGTTGGTTGCGCCAGTCGTTACCGCAACAGCGGGAGCTGTTCCGGCAAGATTTATTGAATTTGAATTAACCGTAAATGCACCTGTACCGAAAGTAATCGGCCTATTGGTTGTTGTGTTTACGCTTAAGGTTCCTGTTCCGGACATATCAATAGTGGTATTATTACCGGTTAGATTGATTGCCGTTGATGCGATATTTGTTGTCGCCCCTGATACGGTAAGCCCGCCGGCAATTGTCGTTGTTCCGCCTCCGGCGCCGACAGTAACTGTTGATGCTGCGCCTCCTATATTGAGCGTTGTTGCGTTTGTATTAAATACAGCCGCGGTACCAGTAGAGGATGTCGTAATTGCACCTCCATTGACAGCAAGATTTGCATTTATTGATACATCTTTCGAACCTAGGAATGAGTATGTCGGATTCGTTGTCGCATTACCAAATGAGATATTTTCTGAAGAATTAGTAGTGTTTATGTTAATGTAGTTATCCGAATTCTGTTGCACATTAAAAGCGTCAGTGTTGTTATCAACTAATTTTGCTGTAATATCATTGCCTGCTCCGTTTGCGGTAAGAGAAACCGTTGTTCCAGAAAGTGCTATCGCGTCCCCACCATCTCCAATTGTTGCCGATCCGAGCGCAGTAAATGCTTGACCATTTGCTACTGAAAGTGGGCCGGCCACGGCAACAGTTCCTCCAGCCGCTCCAATATTAATCCCGGTAGTCGCCGCCTGACCAAAATTGATAGTTGTAGCAGTTGTATTGAACAAGTTACCTGTCGTCTTCATTGCGATAAGATCAGAGGTTGTTGTACCGTTAATTTGAAGTCCGGAAGAAGCGGTTACAAGACCCGTAAGGGTTGATGCGCCGTCAACAGTAAGAGCACCTTTCGTTTGTATTACTCCTGCTGAGGAGATTGATGTTCCGCTAGATGAATATCCACCACCAGTTGTCAGTGCGCTAAAGTTACCCGTCGCGCTTGATGCATTTACCGCACCGGCACTTGGGAATGAAATAGTGGCATTTCGGATTGTTGCCGTTCCTGAATTATTCGCACCCAAGATGAGTGTTGCTGCGTCTCCAAATGCGTTGACGGTTGTTGCATTTGCATTAAAGACAGTGGCAGTCGTATTAGTCGTCCTAATGTCTCCACCATTGAGATCAAGGTCACCAGCTGATGTAATATCTCCAGACGCCGCAACTGAGAAGTTGGTTCCGGAAATTGTGTTTGTTCCGAGGCTTATACCAGTCGTAATGTTTGAGTCGGATATATCAATCGCAGTCGAAACATTTCCGCCTGAAACACCAGCAATCTTGACACCAGTTGGCAATGCACGATTCGTATCAAGATTTTGAATAAGAAGAAGTTGGGAAGGATCATGAGTTCCTGCACCATCCGCCCTTGTAAACTCAACTCCTCCTGTTGAGTCGGTCGCCGTTTGAACGGTAAATTTACTGTCTGTAGACGTATTTGTAAGAGTAAAAGCAATGTCTTTATTGTCGCTTGTCAAAATAGTATTTCCATTGTTATATGCAGATTGTAGATTCTGGCTCGCCGCATTACATGTTCCTACGTTATTTGATCCATCCAGACAAAGAGCTGTACCCGTCACACCAGTAAGTCCTGTTATTGAGAAGTTTGCACCGCTTCCTGGAGCGACATTGAAGAGTATGTCATTTGTTCCGGATGGCGTAAATGTTGATTGGCCAAGAGCCGTTAATGTCTTTCCAGAGGCAACGGTGAGGGCTCCATTAACCGTTGTTGTTCCAGCAGCGGCTCCAAGTGAAAGGGTAGTTGCGGCACCACCAATTGAAAGGTTTGTGACCGTTGTATTAAAGAGTGTCGCTGTTGTATTTGTTGAGAAGATATCGGCTGAAACAGCGCCATTTACATTAAGATCGCCGCTTGTCGTAACATCCCCGGTCAATTGTGATGTGCCGTCAACTGTTAAATCACCTTTTGCCTGAATGTCTCCTGTGTTTGAAATTGAAACACCTGTATTTGTATACCCTCCGCCTGTCGTAAGTGCATCTGTATCAACTGTTGCAAGAGAAGCATCAATTGATGTTGCTTGAGGGAAATTAACAGTTGTACCTCTCAAATTGGCAGTTGCTCCGGTTCCACCAATTGTATAGGCAGTGGTAGCGCCACCAATATTAAGCGAGGTGGCGTGAGTATCAAAAATGCTCGCGGCCGCATTTGCGGTTGTTGTAATATCGTTTCCATTTAAAGCAAGATCCCCAGCGGAAGTTATATCTCCTGTTGAAGCGACTGAAAAGCTGGTACCCGTAATTGCGGAGCTTCCGAGAGCAAGACCAGTAACAATTGTTGAATCCGAGACATCAAGCGCAGTAGTAACCCCTCCGCCACCTGATGATGTAACTTTGATACCAGATGTAAGAGGTTCGTTTGCATCTGCATTATCAACAAGTATGAGTTGGCTTGGCGGTGTTCCATTTGATCCATTTGCAAGACTAAATGCGGAGTAACCTTGACCATTTGCAGCGGTTGTAACCGTAAAACGAGGATCGGTAGAAGTTGCTGAAAGGGTAAAGGCAATATCCCTATTGTCGCTTGTCAAAATTGTATTTCCGTTGTTGTATGCAGCCTGTAAACTCTGGCTTGCAGCGGAACACGTCCCCAATATGCTGCTTCCATCAACGCAAACTGCGGTACCTGTTACGGAAGTGAGTCCCGTAACGATAAGATTTGCACCCGCCCCATTGTTAGTGTTAATTGTTACATCATTTGATCCCGATGGCGTAAATGTTGATGCACCTAAGGCTGTTAATGTCTTGCCTGATGCGACAGTGAGGGCTCCATTCACCGTTGTTGTTCCTGCTGCTGCTCCAAGGGACAAGGTGGTTGCGGCGTTACCAATTGAAAGGTTTGTGACAGTTGTATTAAATAACGTTCCCGTCGTTTTTGATGAAAGAAGGTCTGCCTGTGAAGAACCGGAAATCGTAATACCATTTGAAGCGGTGACAGCTCCTGTTAATTGTGATGTTCCGTCAACTGTCAAATTATTTGCAGCCTGGATTGCGCCGGCATTTGATATTGTCACTCCTGTTGATGCGTATCCACCACCAATTGCAACATTGTCAACACTCAAAGCGGCCGAATTTCCGGTAATAGAGGTCGCATTCGGGAAGTCAATTGAGGTACCACGGATGTTTTGTGAAGCGTTCGTTGCTCCAGTTGTCAAAGTTGTTGCCGCGTTTGCAAATGTAACAGTTGTTGCATTTGTATCAAGAAGCGAGAAGCTTGAACCGGTTGTCGTAATTTGCCCACCGTCTACCTCAATATTCCCTGCGGTTGTGATGTCTCCAGACGCACCTGTTATTGAGAACTTAGTCGCAGCAACGTCTGTTCCTCCAAGATTTATACCTGTAACTATTGATCCATCTGATACGTCAATTCCCGTTGCAATTCCTCCACCGCCCGAGGAGGAGATCTTAAGCCCAGTTGTTAATTGATCGTCGGTATCTTTGTTGTCTATCAAAACAAGTTGAGCAGGTGGAGTAGTATTGCTTCCGTCTGCAAGTGCAAATGCTGAATA
>JADMIO011560697.1_pt1 | contig 33308 bp, 27 predicted proteins | sample 8958161 | NCBI WGS metagenome assembly JADMIO01 (sample SAMN16585339, study PRJNA669376) | soil metagenome | isolation source: Crop rotation soil | place: USA: Cullars Rotation, Alabama | collected 2011 | reverse complement strand
AAGAGGGGCGGGATGGGCAAGAGGGGCAGGATGGGCAGAACGTGACACCCGAGCAGCGAAAGACGCTCATCGACCAGTACAACGACGGCTATCGTGCGGTCGCCGAGGCGCTGGCCGGCGCGACAGACGAGCAGCTCGATGCCAGACCGGCGCCAGGGAAATGGTCCGCGCGGGAGATCGTGCATCACCTCGCCGACAGCGAGATGACGGCGGCGACACGCCTGCGGCTGCTGGTGGCGACCGACAATCCGCAGATTTTCGGCTACGACCAGGAGGAGTTCGCCCGCCGGCTGTACTACGACCGTCCGATTGCCGCTTCGCTCGAGGCGTTCAAGGCGGCGCGCCGGGCGACGGGTGAGATTCTGGAGCGGATGAGCGACGCCGACTGGGCGCGCGCCGCCGGCACGCACACCGAACACGGCCCGTTCACCGCCGAGAAGTGGCTGCAGCTGACGGCAGTGCACGCGCACGACCACGCCAGGCAGATCCTCGTAGCGCGCGACGCCGCCAAGAGGAGATCGTGAATCGGGTAATTGGGTAATCGAGTAATCGGGTAATTTGATTGGAGATTGGCTGACAATCCAATCCTCAATCCCCATCCCCAATCAATTTCCCGATTACCAATCCCCAATCAATTACCCGATTACCCAATCACCCGATTACCCGATCCGCGATCCTGTTGCCGCCGTCAGCGTGGTGTTGTGAAACGCGTCCCCGGCGTCGAGGCGCGCTCCTTTCGACGCCAGCAGGCGCACGATGCCGGCCGAAGGTTCGCTCATGGCGGCAACGAACAGCGCTGTGCGCGCCGTCATCAGAGGGGAACGCCTGCGGCGTCGGTCTGATTGGCATCCGCGATTGTACGGATCAGCGACCGCAGCGTGCCGACGTCATCGGCGCGAATCGTCCGATAGATGGCATCCGCTCCGACCGCTGCCGGCTGGGGGGCAGGACTGGCGACGGTCGTCGATAGGACGAGAGGGCGCACACGCCGGAAATTCTGGTCATGGACACCCTCAGGACAGGTATTGAGTGAGGGTGTAGCCGAAAGTCAGTAGAGAAGATACTGCTGTCGGAGCGCGACGAACTCGTCGACCCCCGTTTCCCACGACGCCGCAATGTCGCGCACCGGGACGCCGGCTTCGATCTGCGCGCGCAGTGCGGACGACCCGGCCAGGATGTCGATCGGCAGCAGTGTGTGCTCGTATTCGTACGGCGGATCACGCCAGGCGAAGCGCTCGGGATCGGCGCCGCGGAACGCGGCGATCAGCGCCGCCCCGGTCTCGACCGGTCGAAACGTCCGGCGATCGAGCACGTGAATCTGGCAGCCGCCGCAGCTGGTGTGCGCGTGTTTGTGAAACGTCGGCTCGATGACCGCTGGACGGAAACGGACGCCCGGCAGCCCGCGGCGATTCATCGCCTCGGCGAAACGCTCGGCGTCCACCCACGGTGCCCCCAGCAGCTCGAACGGCTTCGTCGTGCCGCGTCCCTCGGACACGTTGGTGCCCTCGAACAGCACCGTGCCGGGGTAGACGATCGTCGAGTCGAGCGTCGGGATATTGGGCGACGGCAGGACGAAGGGAATGCCGGTCGCGTCGAAATACATGCTGCGCGTCCAGCCCGCCATCGCCACCACTTCGAGATCGGCGCCGATGCCGAACGCATCGTTGAACAGGCGGGCGAGCTCGCCGATCGTCATGCCGTGGCGCATCGGCAGAGGGTAGAGGCCGACGAACGACTCGAAGCCGTGCACCAGCATCGGCCCCTCGACGGCGTCGCCGCCAACCGGGTTCGGGCGATCGCAGACGATCACCTTGACCCCGTGCTTCCTGGACGCGACCAGGCAGTTGGCCATCGTGTAGATGTAGGTGTAGATCCGCGTCCCGACATCCTGCAGGTCGACGATCAGCAGCTCGATGTCGCGCAGCATGTCCGCGGTCGGCTCGCGCGTCTCGCTGTACAAGGAGTACACCGGCACCCGGCGCAGCGCGTCGCGCGCGTGCCCGGTCTCGATCATGTTCTCCTGTACGTCGGAGCGGAAACCGTGCTGCGGTCCGAAAATGGCGCGCAGCGTCGGCCCGCCCGGTCCGGCCGACGTCAGACGATCGGCGATGTGGCGCAGCTCGGCGTCGATCGACGCCGGGTTGCAGACAACGCCGACGCGGCGGCCGTCGAGACGGCCGGAGGCGAGCAGGCGCTCGGTTCCGAGAGAGACCGGCATGGGCCGATTATAGGGGCTGCCTGACTTGCTTCTGATCGTGCGGCGAAGGTAGACTACCGCCCCTTGGTGGTCTGCCCCCCGCCTGCTTCGCCCGCGCCGAGAGCCGATCGAGCCTCAAGTCCGACTCGCTCCCTCCCTGTGAAAGTGCAGCCGACGCCGCGCAGCCACCTTGTCCGGTGACCGGCATCGAGTGCGGACGGCTGCCGCCTGGGTGCGAACGAGGAGAGAATGATGGGTCGAAGGCTGTACGTCGGGAATCTCCCCTACACGACAGGCGAGGCGGAGCTGCAGGAGCTATTCAGCAAGGCCGGCACGGTCGAGTCGGTGCGCGTGATGCGTGATGCGGCGACCGGCCGGGCACGCGGCTTCGCGTTCGTCGAAATGTCCACCGACGAAGAAGCGCAGAAAGCCGCCAGCGAGCTCAATCAGTTCCAGATGGGTGGCCGCGCGCTGACCGTGAACGAGGCGCGTCCCAAGCCCGAGGGTGGATTCGGCGGCGGCGGCGGCTTCGGCGGCAATCGCGGCGGCGGCGGTGGCGGCGGCGGACGCCGCGAGCCGCGCTGGTAGCCCGCCTTCGGTTACCATAGAGGAACGATGAAAAACTGGTCGAAGGGCGATCGCGTGAGCCAACCCACCTACGGGGCGGGTACGCTCGTCGAAGTCAACGAACACCATACGGTCATCGACTTCGATGAAGGCGGTCGCAAGACCTTCGCCACGCGACTCGTGGCCCTGCAAGCCTCGAACGAACCGGCTCCCCACAAAACGCCCACGCGCAAGCGGGCGGTCAAGAAGAAGAAGGCAGAGGCGTAGAACTCCGCAACGTCAAGAGTGAGAAGTGAGAAGCCAAGAGTGGGTTCTCGCTTCTGACTTCTCACCTCTCGCTTACCGCGCTTTCGCTTTGATCGTAGTGCCGACCTTCCGCCTTCGCTGAAGCTACGGCGGACCGCCTGCACTACATCGGCATCAAGAACCTACTAGCCGTCCCGCGCAAGACCGCGATTGTAATTCTGTGTTCATGAGCGAGGTCGTATAGTCAATCCTCTGATGAGGAGGCTTATGCGACGACTCATGTTGACTGCGCTCGGCGTCATGCTGCCCGTAACGGTTGTGCTGGCGGCGGCGACGGGCTACCACATCCTTAGCGAGATCACGATCGGTGGCGACGGCGGATGGGACTATCTGTCCGCTGATGCCGCCGCGCGGCGCCTGTACATTTCGCATCAGAGTCATGTCGTGGTCGTCGACCTCGACGCCAGCAAGGTCGTCGGCGACATTCCCGACACGCCGGGCGTCCACGGGATCGCGATTGCCAGCGATCTTGGCAAGGGCTTCATCAGCAACGGCCGCGGCAACAACGTCACGGTGTTCGATCTGAAGACGCTGAAGCCGGTGCCGGAAAAGATCGCGGCCGGCGAGAACCCCGACTCCATCCGCTACGATGCGGTATCGCGGCGCGTGTTCACATTCAACGGCCGCTCGAAGAACTCGACGGTGATCGACGCGGCGAAGAACACGGTCGTGGCGACGATTCCGCTGCCCGGCAAGCCCGAGTTCGCCGTCGCCGACGGCAAAGGGCACCTGTTCGTCAATATCGAGGACACGAACGAACTGGTCGACATCGATGCCGCCAAAGCGGCGGTCGCGAAGAAGTATCCGCTGACCGGCTGCGAGGGGCCGTCCGGCCTCGCGATCGACACGAAGAATCGCCGCCTCTTCTCCGTCTGCTCGAACCGCACAATGGCGGTGTCGGATCCCGACTCGGGCAAAGTCCTGGCGACGCTGGCGATCGGCGCCGGATCCGACGGGGTGGTGTTCGATCCGGGCCCCGGCTACGCGATGAGCTCCAACGGCGATGGGACATTGACCGTCGTCGCGCAGGCCAACGGCAAGTACGAGGTGCTCGAGAACATCGCCACCGAGCGCGCCGCACGCACCATCACGCTGGACGAAAAAACGCACCGCGTCTACCTCCCGACGGCGAAGCAGGGCCCGGCCGCGGCGGGCGGTGGGCGATCGCCGTTCCTCCCGAACTCGTTCAAAGTGCTGGTTGTCGGCAAATGAGCTGGCTCCTCATCGTGGTGCTGCAGGTGGCGCCGCCGCTGGTGCTGGTTGGTCCGCAGGCGCCAGCCGCCGCGCCGCTCGTCATCACCCTGGCCGACGCGCTCGAACGCGCGAAGCAGAACGACGCGACGTTCCAGACGGCGGTTGCCGACGCCGCCGTTGCCGCCGGCGATCGCGCACAAGCCAAGGCGTCGATGCTGCCGACCGTGAGCTACTCGACGCAGTACCTGGGCAACTCGCCGACGCCGGACAATGTCCTGCCCAACGGGCGCTTCGTTTCGCTCGACGGCACCAGGATGTACAGAGCCTGGGGCATCGCCCACGAGGATCTCTCGGCGAATGTCCTGTTCGGAACGACGCTCCACCGCGCCCAGGCCGCCGAGGTGGCGGCGCAGCAGAAGCTCGAGGTGGCGCGCCGCGGCCTCGCCCTCACCGTGACGCGCAGCTACTACGCGCTCGTCGCCGCGCAGAGAAAGTACGCGACCGCCCAGCAGGCGGCGCAGCAGGCGCAGCGGTTTCTCACGACGACGCGCCAGCAGCAGCAGCTCGGACAGGTGGCACGAGCCGACACCATCAAGGCGGAGCTCGCCTTCCAACAGCAGCAGCAGGCCTATCGCGACGCCCTCATCGCGATGGACAACGCGCGCCTGGCGCTGGCGATCCTGTTGTTTCCCGATCTCACCGAGAGCTTTTCCGTCGTCGACGATCTGGCGACGGTGCCGCCGCTGGCGACGTTCAACGATGTGCGGGAGCTGGCGGGACGCAACAACCCGGACATCGCCGCCGCGGACGCCGCGCTGCGCGCCGCCGGCCACGACGTCGCCATCGCCCGGAACGCGTTCTATCCCACGCTGTCGGTCGAGGGCGTCTACGGCATCGAGTCGAATGAGTTCGCGCTGCATTCGATCGTGCTCGACCGTCCCGATGTCGGCAAGATTCCGACGCTCGGCTATTTCCTCACCGTGAACCTCACCGTTCCGGTGTGGGACTGGGGCGGCATGCGAAGCAAGGTCCGCCAGGCGCAGGCGAAGCAGAGCCAGGCCAAGGTGGCGCTGTCGCAAACCCAGCGGCAGCTCGTGGCGAACCTCTATTCGATGTACAACGAGTCGCAGGCGGCCAGGACAGCCGTGGACGAGCTGCAGCACGTCTCGGATCTGGCGGCCGAGAGCCTGCGGCTGACGTCGCTCCGCTACGAGGCGGGCGAATCGACGGCGCTCGAGGTCGTGGACGCGCAGAACGTGCTGGTGCAGGCGCGCAACGCCTACGACGATGCGCAGGTGCGGTATCGCGTGGCGCTCGCGGAGCTGCAGACGCTCACCGGACGAATGCCATGAAGAGAACGCTCATCCTGCTGGTCTGCTATGGTCTCGCCGGCTGCCGTGGCCAGAAAGAAGAGGCGGCGGCCCCGGTGGTGACCGTCGACGTCGCGCCGGTGCTGCTCTCGCAGATCCAGCAGACGGTGCGCGGCGACGCCGTCGTCTACCCGAAGCAGCAGGCGGCCATCGTCCCGAAGATTGCCGGGCCGATCAGGAAGACGCTGGTGCAGCGCGGGGCGAAGGTCAAGGCCGGCCAGCTGCTCGTCGAGATCGAGAACCAGGATCTCGCGGGGGCTGCCACCGAGAGCCGCGCCACCTACGATCAGGCGCAGGCCACCTACGAGACCACCGCGAAGGCCACCGTCCCGCAGGAGCTGCAGAAGGCGGAGCTCGACGCGAGGGCCGCGAAAGACGCGTTCGACGCCGCGCAGGCCGTCTTCGAGAATCGCCAGCGCCTGTTCCGTGAAGGCGCCATCGCCGAGAAGGACGTCAACGACGCCCGCGCCTCGCTGAGCGCGGCGCGGACGACGTCGGAAACGGCGCAGAAGAGACTGCAGGATCTGCAGGGGTTCGCGCGCGACCAGGAGCTGAAGGCCGCGTCGGCGCAGCGCGAGGCGGCGCGCGGACGATTCGAATCGGCGCAGGCGCAGCTGAACTACTCGCGCATCACCAGCCCGATCGACGGCGTGGTCACTGATCTGCCGTTCTATGCGGGTGAGACGCCGGCGAGCGGTCAGCCGATCGTCACGGTGATGGATATCTCCCAGGTGATCGCGCGCACGCACGTGCCGCCCGCACAGGCGGCCCTGCTGAAGGTCGGCGACGAGGCGAACATCATCGGTGCCGGCGGCATCCCCTATCCGGCAAAGGTCTCGCAGGTCAGCCCGGCGCTCGATGCGGCGAACAGCACGGTCGAAGTCTGGGTACAGGCCGACAACACGGACAACGCGCTGCGGCCCGGCACGAGCGTGAAGGTCGAGATGATTGCCCAGACCGTCTCGAACGCCCTTGTCATCCCCGAGCGGGCGGTGCTGACCAGCCCGGGCGGCGCGACTTTCGCGATCGTCGTCGATCAGAACAACGTGCCCCACCGGCGCAAGATCAGCATCGGCATTCGCGACGGCGGCAAGGCCCAGGTCACCGACGGTCTCGACAGCGGCCAGCGCGTCGCCACGACCGGCGCCTTCGAGCTGTTCAAGCTCGAGGCGGACGTCCTGACGAAGACGAAAGTCCAGATCGCGCCGCCGAAGGAAGAAGAAGAGGTCGAAGAGACCTGATGGCGTCGACACCGCAGCCTCTGGACGACCGCGAGCGGCCGGAGCGGTACTGGTTCGCCCGCCACTCGACCTCGATCATTTTCCTCATCTGCATCGTCGCCGTGGTCGGGATCTACGAAGCGCTGACGCTGCCGGTGGCGGTCTTCCCGACGACGAATTTTCCGCGCATCATCATCGCGGTCGACAACGGCGTCATGCCGATCCAGCAGATGGAGGTGTCGATCACGCGGCAGATCGAAGCGGCGGTGCGCAGCGTGCCGGGCCTGGAGAGCGTGCGCTCGGTCACCAGCCGCGGCTCGGCCGAGGTCGATCTGAACTTCAACTGGGGCGTCGACATGCTGGAGACGCTGCAGCTCGTCGACGCCGCCGTGTCGCGCGTGCAGCACTCGCTGCCGGCAACCGCCGACGTCCAGACCCACCGCCTCGATTTCGCCAGCTTCCCGATCATCGGCTACAGCCTCACGTCAGCTTCGGTGCCGCAGACCGATCTCTGGGAGCTGGCCACCTACGACATCAAGCCTCGCCTCAACGCGCTGCCGGGCGTCGCGAGCGTCCTCGTCCAGGGCGGTCAGCGGCCCGAGTTCCACGTCACCGTCGACCCGGGCCAGATGCTGCGCGCGAAGACGTCGATCGGCGACATCGTCGGCGCCCTCAACCGGACGAACGTCATCGACTCGCCCGGTCTGCTGAATCGCAACCATCAGCTCTTTCTCGGCCTCGTCGACGCCCAGGTGCACAGCGTCGAGGACATCGGCAACGTCGTCATCAAGCACGTGAACAACGTGCCGGTCCGGGTCGGCGACGTTGGCACGGTCGCCCCGGGAACCGAGCCGAAGTACACCGTCGTGAGCGCGAACGGCAAGCCGGCGGTGCTGGTGAGCGTCAATCGGCAGCCGGACAGCAACACGGTCCAGGTCGCGGACGAAGTGCACCGGGAGATGGCGGCCATTCAGCGGTCGCTGCCGGCCGGCGTGGCGCTGCAGCCGTTCTACGACCAGTCGGGGATTGTGCAGGAGTCGATCGCCAGCGTCCGGGACGCGATCGTCATCGGGCTCTTTCTCGCCGGCTTCATCATCTGGCTGTTCCTGCGCGACTGGGGGACGGCGGTCATGACCGGGCTGGTCGTGCCGGTGACGATGGTGATCACGTTCATCGCGATGAAGCTGCTCGGGCAGAGCTTCAACCTGATGACGCTCGGCGGTCTCGCCGCCGCGGTGGGGCTGGTCATCGACGACAAGATCGTCGTCGTCGAGAACATCGTGCTGCACCGCGACGCGGGGCAGGGGCCGCTCGAAGCGACGGCGAGCGCGCTGAAGGAGCTGACCGTCCCGCTGATCGGCTCGACGCTCACCCCGATCGTCGTGTTCCTGCCGCTGATCACGATTACCGGCGTGACCGGAACGTTCTTCGGCGCGCTCGCGATCGCGATGAGCGTATCGCTGCTGACGTCGTTGGTGCTCGCGCTCGTCTGGACGAGCAACCTCAGCACGCGGCTGGTGCGGCGTCATCAGCACGGCACCGCGCACGAGCACGACATGGAGCACGGCCGCGTGTTCGGTCCGATCGTGCGGTTGTACGAGGGGGTCCTGCGGCGGTCGCTGCATCAGCGCGCGCTGTTCGCGGCGTTTGCGGTGGCGCTGGTGGCGATCTCGTACGCCTGCTACCGCTTCATCGGCACCGATCTGCTGCCGGCGTTCGACGAAGGCGGGTTCGTCCTCGACTACGTCATGCCGCCGGGAAGCTCGCTGCAGGAGACGAACCGGGTGCTGAACCAGGTGGAGCAGATCCTGCGCAGCACGCCGGAGGTCGAGAGCACGTCGCGGCGGACCGGGCTGCAGCTCGGGCTCGCGGCGGTGACCGAGCCGAACACCGGCGACTTTTCGGTCAAGCTGAAAGCGAACCGCCGGCGTGGCGTCGCCGAGGTGATCGCGGATGTGCGCGCCAGGGTCACGAAGGCGCAGCCGGGTCTCGACGTCGAATTCATCCAGGTCCTGCAGGACATGATCGGCGACCTGACCGGCGCGCCTGAACCGGTCGTCGTCAAGCTGTTCGCCGACGATCCCGATCTGCTGTCGACCTGGGCGACGCAGGTCGCCGACGCGCTCGAGAAGACGACGGTCGGCGGCAAGTCGGCGATTGTCGACGTCGAGAACGGCGTCGAGAAGTCGACCAGCGGGCCGGCGGTGCGCTTCGTCGTCAACCCGGATGCGGCGGATCGCGCCGGCTTCACGCCCGAGGAGCTCGGCACCGTCGGCGTCGCGCTGATCGAAGGCGAACCTGCGGCGGCGCCGGTGGTCATCAACGATCGCCCGTATCCGCTGCGGGTGAGATATCCGCCGGCGGCGCGCGCCTCGCTCGAGGCGATGAGCGACACGCTGGTCGTGAGCTCGACCGGGACGTCGGCGACACTCGGTTCGCTCTCGACGATCGACGAGCAGCCCGGGCAGACGGAGATCGTTCGGGAGAACCTGCAGCGCCTCGTCGAGGTGACGGCGCGGCTCGAAGGGGTCGCCCTGGGCAGCGGCATCGCCGCGGTGCAGAAGACCGTCGCCGATCTCAAGCTCCCACCCTCGATCCGCGTCGAGTACGGCGGCACGTTCCGCGAACAGCAGAAGTCGTTCCGCGACCTGACGACGGTGCTGGTGCTGGCGGTGGTGCTGATCTTCCTCGTGCTGCTGTTCGAGTTCAGGACCTACACCGCGCCAGCGGCGATCTTGTCCTCGGCGCTCCTGTCCACCTCGGGCGTGTTCCTCGCCCTGCTCGTGACGCGGACGACGTTCAACGTGTCGTCGTTCATGGGCCTCATCATGGTCGTCGGCATCGTCGCCAAGAACGGCATCCTGCTGCTCGACGCCAACGACAAGTTCGTCGAGCAGGGAATGTCCATCGAGGAGGCGATCGTGCAGGCCGGCCGGCGGCGGCTGCGCCCGATTGTCATGACGGCGATGGCCGCGGCCGCGGGCATGCTGCCGCTGGCGCTGGGGATCGGCCAGGGTTCGCAGATGCTGCAGCCGCTGGCGATCGCGGTCATCGGCGGCATCCTGATCTCGATGGTGCTGTCGCTGGTCGTCACGCCCGCGATGCAGTTCTTCTTCCATGCGCGGGCTGCTCATCGGGGATGACGGCTACATGCGCGGCGGCCGAAGGCTCAGGTGTCGCGTGCGTCGCCGCTGAAGCGAAAGATCACACTGTCAGCCTAGTGCGTTGTTGATGTCGAGGTAGTGCAGGCCTTCAGGCCTGCCGTAACACGGCGGACCTAACCGGCCTCCGCGAAGGCTTCGGCGGTCCGCCGTCGCTTCAGCGGAGGCGGAAAGTCCGCACTGCGATCAAAGCGAAAGCGACGCAGGCTCGGCCGCCGTGTGACAGCGAGGTGGAGTGCGTTGAGAGAGCGCTCTCTAGTAGCGGAGTCGGAGGGAGAACTGAATTCGCCGCGCCGGCGCGGCGGAGATTGAGTGGCCGTAGAAGGGCGAGAGCAGGTTGCCGACCGGCGTGTTGTCGTTGACGCGGTTTGCGACGTTGAAGACGTCGACGCCGACGTTCAACGCGCGCTTCGGACGCCCGGTGCCGGACGTTGAGGACGAAAGGTCGCGCGACCAGCGCAGGTCGAGGCTGGCGTAGGCAGGGCCTCGCTCGGTGTTGCGACCGACTCCGGGCGGGCGCGCGTTCGCGATGCCGGTGTTGAACGCATCGAGCCCGGTCGTAACCGTATACGGCCGCCCCGAATAGCTCTCGAAGGAAACACCGAGATTCAACCATGGTCCGCCGTTGATCGTTCCGAACAACTCGATCGAGTGCGTATGGTCGAAGTCTGCCGGACCGTACTCCCGCGACAGGTCGTAAGAGTTCGGCGGCATCCAGTTGATGCCTGCGGTGTCGTTCCACGCGCGGCCGACGCCGTACTGCGCGGTGCCGCTGAAGTACTTGCCAGGCTGCCCGCGCAGTGTCACTTCGAAGTTTATCGAGCGGCGGATGCCTGCGGATTCGATCAGACGGATCTGACCGTCGGCCGCGTCTGGCCGCGCGGCATATGTCGGCGGCAGCGGCGCATTCACGTCGCGCGATCGGAATTGATCGTAGCCGCTGATGCCGTGCACGTTGAGGGCGATCGTCGTCTTCGGGCGAAGCTGCCGCTCCAGGCCGACGCCGTAATCCAGCAGGTAGGCAATCGTCGCACCGGGCGACAGGCGCACGAGGCTCGTTGGCTGCGCGCCGAGTGTCTCACCAGGCGGCACCGGGTCCGGAAATCCAGGATCGGTCAGCACGAAGCGCGAAAGATGGTGGCCGTCGTAGCGAAGCAGGTCTTGAATCGGTCCCGCGCCCGTGCGGTCGTAGAAGATGCCGGCGCCGCCGCGCAGGACGGTCTTGTGCGATTCCTCCGGCGAGTAGGCAAACGAAAACCGCGGCGCGAAGTTGTTGGTGTCGTGAAAGTAGTTCTGCCAGTCGTAGCGCAGTCCGAAATCCAGGGTCAGGTTGTTGCCGGCGCGGATCTCGTCTCTGGCAAACAGGCCGACTACCTTTTCGACAAACAGCGTGTGCCCGTCGCCGCGCTGTGCGATGTACGAGTACGGCAGGCCTTGTTGAAAAGCGGCGAGGCTCGCGAAATAGAATGTCCCGCCGACGTTCGTCGCGTCGGTATTCCCGCGCCAGCTCCAGTCCGGGATGTTGATCCCGAACTTCAGCGCCTGCTTTCCAGCCGTCCATGTGAAGGCATCGATGAGGGTGAGGTGATGCTCGGTACGGAGCTGATCGTTCTGCGCGCCTCCGCCGGTAAAGCTGTCCTGGACGACGATCCGGGGCTGGGCGTTGATGCTGGTGCGCGGCTCGTACTCGACGCCGTAGAGGCCCTGGACCTCGTGCAGCAGCGCCGGTGAAACGATCGTCTGGTGCCGGTAGGTCAGCTCGTCCTCGCGATCGGTGTGGTTGAAGCCGGCTTCGGGCAGCGTGAGTCCGCCGACGCCCTGATTGGTGTTTTTCTGGTACAGGTGAGAGAAGCGGAACGAACCCGTGTTGGCCGGCCCGAACTGATGTGTCACCGCGCCGGCGGCGAGGATATTCCGGAACGGCGTCGCCACGTTCGTCTGCACGGTGCCGCCAGGAGTCTGGGCATACACGATCGACTGGTTGTCCTGGGCATCGACCGTGCCCGAGATGAGAAAGCTCGTGCGCTTGCCATCGCGCAACGGCCCACCGAGCGTGCCCTCGATGATGCGCCGCTGCTCCGGCGGTTTCTCGGCGGCGAAGGCGTTGCGTGCCGCGAAGGCAGAGTCGCGGAATCGCACGTTGACCGTTCCCGAGTACTCCTGACCGCCCGGTTTCGTGATGATATCGATACGCCCGCGGCCGGGACGCATGAACTCGGGGGAATACGGATCCTGGTTGATCTTGATTTGCTGGATGGCCGACGCGGAGAGCGCCAGCACGTTCACTTCGACGCCATTGACGAGGATGGTCGGACCGTTCGTGCCGATCGCCGTCGAATCGAGGAACCGGGACATCGCGCCGACGATGTCCTGGTCGAGGACCGGCAGGTCGTCGAGTTGATCGGCGTTGACGGTGATCGCGTTCGAATTCGATGCCGCGGCAGTACTGGTCTCCATGCCGCCACTGCTGACGGCAACGTTCTGGGTTACACCTTCGATGGTCAGCACGATGGTGAAAGAGGATGCGCGCGTGCCGACGCGAACAGGCGTCACCTGTCTGGTGAATCCCGGGAACTCCGTCCGGATGTCGTACTCGCCAGGCAGGACCCGTTCGAACCGAAACCCGCCGCTTTGATCGCTTGTTGCCTGCTGTGCGCCCATGGTCGAGCCAGACGCCGCCAGCGTCACCGCCGCACCGGGCAGGACAGCGCCGGTTTGATCCTGCACGACACCCGCGACCGTCACACCACGCGGCGTCGATTGTGCGACGACCAACGCGAGAACACCGACCAACCACCCAATCATCGCGGTGACCCATCATAGCCACAGTTCGATGAACGCAGGATGAAGCCAGGCCTGCCGCCGTCGGGACGCCTGGACCGCTGAGGGTTCATCGTGCTGTCATCTTCGAGCCGCTATGATTCGCGGCCAAGAGGTGGCCGATGCAGAAACGCCTGTGGACAGCCGCGATCGTCCTTGCGTTGGTGGCCGTCGGATACGCGCAAAGCTTCAAGGTCGAGAAATTCGACATCAAAGGCGATGGCGGAACCGACTACGTCGCGGTGGAACCGGCGACCGGCCGCGTCTTCGTCTCGCGCGCCACGCACGTGATGGTGGTCGACGGCAAGAGCGGCAAGGTGCTCGGCGACATCCCGGACACGCCCGGCGTGCACGGCGCCGGCATCGCCAGCAAACACGGCCACGGCTTCACGACGAACGGCGGCGATCAAACCGTCACCATGTTCGACCTCAAGACGCTCGCGGTCATCAAGAAGACGACGGTCGGACCGGGGCTCGACGGCATCATGTACGACGAGCCCGATGACAAGATCATCTTGACCAACCACAGTCGGCCGATCGGCACCCTCACGGCCCTGGATCCGAAGACCGGCGACATTGTCGCCACCGTCGAGCTCGAGGACACGGCCCCTGAAGGGGCGGCCGCCGACGGCAAAGGCCATATCTTCGTGAACAACGAGAGCAAGCACACCATCCAGGTCGTCGACGTGAAGAGCTGGAAAACGACCGCATCATGGCCGCTGGCTCCGTGCGAAGGACCGACCGGCATCGCCTACGATGCGAAAACGAATCGGATCTTTTCCGGCTGCAGCAAGACGTCGGTCGTCGTTGACGCGTCCAACGGCAGGATTGTCGCGACGGTGCCGAACGGAAGCCGCGTCGACGCGCTTGGCTGGGATCCTGCCGAGCAACTGATCTACATTCCGAACGGCGCCGAGGGCACTGTGACGGTCGTCCATCAGGACTCCGCGGACAAGTATTCAGTGGTCGCGACGGTTCCGACATTTGTCGGAGCGAAGACGATTTGCGTCGATCCCAGGACGCACAACGCCTATCTCTTCCAGCCGGAACGTGGTCCGCTACCCGCGCCGCCAGCCGGGGCTCCGCCGCCTGCCCCAGCGGCCGGGCGCGGCCGAGGTCCGCAAGGGCCGATCGTCGCCTCGTGGTTCATCGTCGTGACGCACTAGCGGTACGGGCCACCGGCCCTCGCGGTCGCGCCTGGTCGGATGGTCCGTCCGGATGACGAACGGTCCTGACGTAGAATTTTGGCGATGCGCGTGCTCCTCGTCGAAGACGAACCGGCAGCCGCTCATGTGCTCGCCAAGGGATTGCGCGAACAGGCGTATGCCGTCGATGTCGCCGGCGACGGGGACAGCGCCGTCTTCCAGGTGGGCATCACCGACTACGACGCCGTTCTCCTGGACGTCATGCTGCCGTGCCGCGACGGGTTCGCCGCCTGCCGCGCCATCCGGGAGTCGGGCTGCGCGGTGCCGATCCTGATGCTGACGGCGCGAGATGCGGTCGAGGCGCGCATCGAAGGGCTCGACAGCGGCGCCGACGACTACCTCGTCAAGCCGTTCGATTTCGGCGAGCTGCTGGCCCGGCTTCGTGCGCTGATCCGGCGGGGACGGCTGCCGCTGCTGCCGGAGCGGCTTGCCGTCGGCCCTCTCGTCATCGACACCCGCAGCCGGCAGGTTCGCATCCGCAACGCCGACGTCCTCCTCACCGCCAAGGAATATGCCCTGCTCGAGTACCTGGTTCGCCGCGCCGGCGACGTCGTCACCCGCGCCGACATCTCCGAACACGTCTGGGACGAGCATCACGATCCGCTGTCGAACGTCGTCGACGTGTACGTGCAGCGGCTCAGGCGAAAGCTCGATCGCTCTGGCGCGGACTCGCTGATCCGCACGCGGCGGGGAGAGGGCTATCAGCTGGTGTCTGGAGCGGAGGCGTGAAGACCCTGTCGCTGCGCTCGCGCCTCACGCTCTGGTACACCCTGGCATTGCTCGTCGTGCTGTCGGTGTTCGGCGCCACCGTGCTGTGGCAGCTGCAGCGAATCGGTGAGCGCCGTGTCGACCGCGAGCTGGCCGGTTTGCTGACCACCCTCGAGAACGTGGTCCGGGATGAACTGGTCGAGAAGGATCTGCCCTCGACCGCTGCCGCCGAGGCGGCCGCGACCGTCACCGCGGCGGGACGGGCGCTCGCGATTCTCGACGCGAACGGAACGGTGCTCGCCGCGCGATGGAACGGGCTCGACCTGCGCGAGCCGCCGCCAAAGAGAGAGACGCTGCCGCGCACCTGGGATGTTAGAACCGATCAGGCAGCGTGGCGCGTTTCCGCGACGAGTCGGACCTTCGGGCCGTTCTCCTTCACGTTCCTGGTGGGCAGCCCGCTGTCCGATGTGCTGCGCGAGCAGCACGAGGTTCAGGAGGCGATCGTCGTCGGCATACCGATCGTCCTGCTGCTCGCCGCCGGCGGCGGCCTATGGCTGGCGTCGATCGGCCTGCGTCCAATCAACGACATGGCCGGGCGCGCGGCGAGGATCGCGCCGACCGGCCTCGACGATCTGGGTCATACGACGCGGACCGACGAGCTCGGCCAGCTGGCGACGGCGTTCAATGGTCTCGTCGGCCGCCTGCGTTCGACGCTGCAGACGCAGCGTCAATTCATGGCCGACGCCTCGCACGAGCTGCGCACGCCGGTCTCGGTCGTGCGGGCGACGGCTGATGTGATGTTGAGCCGCGAGCATCGCGAGGAGACCGAGTACCGCGAGGCGATGGCGATCGTCGGCGGACAGACGCGCCGCTTGAGCCGATTGGTGGACGACATGCTGGTGCTGGCGCGGGCCGACGCCGGCGGCTATCCGCTGCGGCAGGTCGATCTGTATCTCGACGAGGTCGTCGCCGAATGCCGGCGGGCGGTGGACGTGCTGGCGACCGAACGCGGCGTCACCATTCGATCGGCGGCGTCGCCGGACATCCCGTTCCGCGGCGACGAGGATCTGCTGCGGCGGCTGGTGTTGAACGTGCTGCAGAACGCGGTCCAGCACACGCCCTCGGGCGGCTCGGTCGCGGTGGAGATCTGCCAGGAGACAGCGGCGGTCCGAATCCGCGTCACCGATCAGGGGCCGGGCATTGCGGCCGACGATCAGCCGCGCATCTTCGATCGCTTCGTGCAGCTCGACGCCGCGCGGCGGGGACAGGGGGCCGGGCTCGGCCTGCCGATCGCGCGGTGGATCGCCGAAGCGCACCGCGGCACGGTCGTGCTCGAGCACAGCGGACCGGGCGGTTCGACGTTCTGTGTTTCGCTGCCGACATGAGAACCTGGAGCCGCCTGGTTCTATTCCACGCATCTCCCCAGGGAAGGCGAGCGCGGTGCCGGGAATGGTCCGCCGGCTTACGGAAGGCTGTTGACGAGGATCTCGGTGATCGAGTGGACCACGCGCAGCAGCGGCGCGTATCCGGCCGCCAGCGTCGCCACCAGCGCCGCGGACAACCACGCGAACCCGCGTGGCGCTGCCGGAAGCGGTTCCTCGCCAAGCAGGCGCTGGACGCGCGCGGTGATGTCGCCGCCGTCGACCAGCGCGCTAATCGGTTCGACGATCGGGGCCGCCGGCGGCGTCAGGCGGGCCACCTTGACCAGGGCCGAGGCGAGCGCGCACCGGGCGCTGCCGCTGTCGCCGACCGCCCGGTCGGCGATCTGTTCGGCCGCCGCCGCCCAGCGCCGCTCGATCGTCCGCGCGATGCCGACCGCAAACCAGACATCCGGCGCGGCGCGCATCACCAGCCGTTTGAGATTGTCATACGCGCGCCGGTGGCCGAGCTCGTGCGTGATGCCGGCGGCGAGCTCCTCGTCGGTGAGCGCCTCGAGCACCGGACGGGTGATGATCAGGCGCGGCCGCAGCACGCCGACGAGCGCCATCAGCGGCGCATCGGTGTCGACGGCAAACGCCGGCACGGCAGCGCCGGGAATTTCCAGCGGCGTCGCCGCGCGCATCCATCTGTCGGTCCGGTGCCGGGCGCGCCGCCAGGCCGTCGCACCGCGGGTGATCGCCAGGCCAATGCTGGCGAGCGCCAGCGCCGCCAGCGCCGTCAGGCTGACGTCGAAGCCTTCGACGAACTCGCGCGGCTCGTAGCGCCAGTACGACGGGGCAAAGACGAAGGCGACGAAGGCCAGCGACAGCGCCGCCGGTGCCAGCCGCAGGGCGAGCCAGAAAGCCGGCGATCCGAGGCTCGGACGAGCGGTCAACCGGCCGGCGATGATCGCGATCCCGACCCCCGACGCGATGTTGAACAGGAGAAACCACGCCAGCGCCAGCGTCGTACCGTGCAGCAGATAGGGCAGCGCAATCATCGGCGTTTCTCTCCATCGGCGCGCCGCTTCTCCCGAATCAACTGTTCCAGGGCATCGAGCAGGGCGCGGTCGCGATCCGAGACGGCGTCGACCAGCGAGGACAGGATCGGCAGCGGTTCGGCGCGATGGCGCTGCAGCAGGCTCTGCACCAGCTCGGTGGCCACCGCTCCTTCCATCTCGTGCCGTGTGGCCGTGGCTTCATAGACGAAGGCGCGGCCGACCTTGCGGCGGGACAGCAGCCTCTTCTTGAACAACCGATCCATCGTCGTCATCACGGTGGTGTAGGCGACCGGCGACTCCAGCTGCTCGCACATTTCGCGCACGTTGATCGCGCCGGCCTTCCACACGATTCCCATCACCTCGCGCTCGAGGGCGCCGAGATGGCCATCGAGGATTTCACCCGACGACTTGAAACCCCAGAACAGAAACGGTCGGTGCATCACCGCTGAGCGTAGGACCCGGACCGCGGCCCTGTCAACTGGCCGCCAGCGCCCGTCCGGCGACGAAGCCGCTGGACCACGCCCACTGGAAGTTGAAGCCGCCGATGCGGCCGTCGACGTCGAGAATCTCGCCGACGCAGGACAGGCCCGGGCAAAGCCGCGAGGCCATCGTCCCGGCGTCGATCTCCGTGAGCGCCACGCCGCCGGCGGTCGCTTCCGCGTAGGTGTAGCCCCTCGATCCACGGACCGAGAGTGGAAATTCGACGAGCGCGCGCGACAGCCGACGGCGATCGTCGCGACCGAAATGCGCGAGCGTCGTCCGGCCGTCGAGCAACAGGCTGCCGAGGATGGCCGCGGCGACCGAGGCCGGCAGGATCGACGCGAGGGTCGACTGGATCGAGGTTTTCGGGTTGGCAATGGCGCGGCGCTGCCAGTCGGCTTCTACGTCGTCAAAGCCGGCGCCCGGGCGAAAGTTCGCGGTCACCGCGACGGGGCGGCCTTCGAGATCCGCCCGATGCCAGTGCCGGGAGGCATTCAGCGCCACCGGCCCGCTGATCCCGAAATGCGTCCAGAGCAGCGACCCGGTCAACCGCATGGCGATCGCGTTGTCGATCCAGATGCCGAGCTCGGCAGGTTGGGAGACACCGGAAATCGCGGCGTGGATGCTGGATGCGGTCTCAACAAGAAGCGGAGCGAGCGCGGGCGTTGTCGGCACGATGGTGTGTCCCAGGCGGCGAGCGAGCGTGAAGCCGGCGCCGTCGCTACCGCTCTTCGGCAAGGACTGACCGCCTGTCGCGAGAACGACGGCAGACGCCAGGACCTCGCCCCGATTGGTAACCACACGAAAACCGCCGCCGCTTGCCGAGGAGTTCGCGGCGTCCTGCGCCTGCGGCATCACGTCGCTGACGCGGTGCCCGGGAAGGACATGTACGCCGACCGCTTCGGCCTCGCGCAGCAGCGCGTTCAGCACGTCGCGGGCGCGGTTCGTGTCGGGAAACAGTTTGCCGTCCGCCTCTTCGTGCAGGTTGACGCCGATCTCGCGGAAGAACGCGACCGTGTCGCTGACCGTGAACGCTCGCAGCACGCGCCGGATTGCCGGCGGCGTGCCGCCCCAGAAGTCGCGCTCGCTGACGACGGCGTTGGTCACGTTGCAACGCGATCCGCCGCTGACCAGGATCTTCGCGCCCGGCGTGCGGGCGCCGTCGAGCAGCGTCACCGATCGAGCCGGATTGAACCGTCGGGCAAAGATCGCAGCGGCGAGGCCAGCCGCGCCGGCGCCGACGATGACCACATCGCATGACGAGGGAAGGGCGGGAGTCAGAGGCGGAAGCTTACCTGCGAATGCAATCGCGCCAGCTGGGCAATTTGTTGCTAGTGACAACGCGTGGCGATCCCGCTACTATCCACACGCGTTGCCTTCCCGTCGCCAGTCGACCATACGCCAACACCCTTGGACGGCCGACGATTTGCCGATCGCGCCAAAAACCGTCGAGCTGGAACAGCGTCTGTCGCGCCTGGAGGGCGTTTGCGCCGAGATGCAGGATCAACTCGCGACGCTCGGCCGGCGTCTCACCGCCCTGCAGGCGCAGCTCGACTACCTGATTGCGCGATTCAGTCTCTAGAAACTTTTCAGATCGATGTAGTGCAGGCCTTTGAACCTGCCAAGACGGCGGACCTGCTCGGCCTCCGCCAACGCTTCGGTCGTCCGCCATAGCTTCAGCGAAGGCGGAAGGTCGCACTACACCGGAGTAGAACCTCCCTGAAGGTCCAGCCTCGCGTTCGACAACGCTGCGCGTACGAGCGCGTCAGAGATGGTCCAACGTGCTACGCGAGGACGGCGTCGCCGATCCAGATCGAGATTTTGAGGGATGGTGCGGAAGAGAGGATTCGAACCTCCACGGGGTTGCCCCCGCCAGCCCCTCAAGCTGGTGCGTCTGCCGTTCCGCCACTTCCGCGTACGAGGGTCGGTGCAATCATCGCAGATTGCAGAGAGCTGATGGCCGATTACTTTGGCTGCGTCGTCGGTCCGGTCGATCCGGGGGCTCCTGTGGGTGCGGTCGAGCCTGTCGGTGCGGTCGATCCCGACGGCGCCGTTGCCGGCGCGGTCGTGGGGGACGACTGGGTCGGTGCGACCGTCGGCGCCTTCGGCGCGGTGATCGGGGCCGCCGGCGCGGTGCCGCTCACCACCGAACTCGATCCGCCGCGGCCGATGATCGACAGGGCCATCGCGCCCAGCATGAACAGCACGGACAGGATGGCCGTGGCCTTGGACAGCACCGTTGCGCCCGATCGCGCCCCGAACGCCGATTGGCTGCCGCCGCCGCCGAAGGCGGCCGCCATGTCGCCCTTACCCTGCTGGAGCAGAATCACCAGCAGCAGGATGAGACAGGTGACCACGTAGAAGGTCGACAGGGCGTAATAGGCAATCATGGAAACAACACTTTCACGGTCCAACGCGACCGGCAATCGGCCAACAGGAAACTCCGATTATACAGTAGGCCTCGCGCCGCGTGTCACCAGGTCGGCAAAGCTGCGCGGATCGAGGCTGGCGCCGCCGACGAGCGCGCCGTCGACATCTTCCTGTGCCACGAGCTCGCCAATATTGTCCGGCTTGACGCTCCCGCCGTACAGCACGCGGCAGGTTTCTGCCGCGTCGCCGCCGAACCACTGCCGCAGACGCTTGCGGATATGCGCGTGCGCTTCGCCAGCCTGCGCGGCTGTCGCCGTCCGCCCGGTGCCGATCGCCCACACCGGTTCGTAGGCGACGACCAGGGCGCCGATCTGATCGGCCGTCAGTTGATCCAGGCCGTCCTTGATCTGGCGATCGAGCACCGCCGGCATCTCGCCGCGTTCCCGCTCTTCCAGCGTCTCTCCGATACAGACGATCGGCGTGAGCCCGGCGGCAATCGTCGCCAACGTCTTGCGGTTGACGATGGCATCGGTCTCGCCAAACAGGCGGCGGCGCTCCGAGTGGCCGACGATGGCGAAGGCGGCGCCGGCTTCCTTGATCATCGGCGGCGACACCTCGCCGGTGAAGGCGCCCTCGCGCTCCCAATACAGGTCCTGGGCGGCGACGCGGATGTTCGTCTGCCGCGCCGCCTCGGCGACCGCGTAGATGGCCGTGAACGGCGGCGCGATCACGACGTCGACGCCGCCGATCCCTTTCACCAGGCTGCGCAGCTCGTCGACGAACGCCACCGCGTCCTTCACGGTCTTGTACATCTTCCAGTTGCCGGCGATTAGAGGTGTTCGCATTCAATGGTCCTGTTGCTCAACGGGCAGGACGGGCTGGAAGGGCAGGAGGTGCCTTGTCCGTCAGAGCAGCCACTCCCGGCAGCGTCTGGCCGCCGAGGAATTCGAGCGACGCGCCGCCGCCGGTGGAGATGTGCGTGATGCGATCGGCGATGCCGGCCTTCTTCACCGCGGCGATTGAATCGCCGCCGCCGATGATCGTGGTGCCGTTCACGGCCGCGACCGCTTGCGCGACCGCGTTGGTGCCGGCCGCGAACGCCTCGATCTCGAAGACGCCCATCGGTCCGTTCCACACCACCGTCTTCGCGTCGGCGATGGCGCGGGTGTAGGCCGCGGCCGTTTCCGGACCGATATCGAGTCCCATCCGATCGCCGATGGCCGGGTCGTCGACCTTCAGCAGTTCGTGCGCCGCGGCCGCGTCGAGCTTCGCGGCGACGACGTGATCGCTCGGCAGCAGGAGCACGACGCCGCGCTGCCTGGCATCGGCCTCGATCGCCCTCGCCTCGTCGAGCTTGTCGTCTTCGACCAGCGACCGGCCGACCGGCACGCCGCGCGACTTGAAGAACGTATAGGCCATCGCGCCGCCGATGATCAGGCGATCGACTTTGCCGAGCATGTTCTTGATGACGTCGATCTTGTCGGACACCTTGGCGCCGCCGAGAATCGCCACGAACGGCCGCGCCGGATGTTCGAGCGCGTGTCCAAGGTATTGCAGCTCTTTTTCCATCAACAGGCCGGCGGCCGGCTGTTCGAACGAATGGGTGATCGCCTCCACCGACGCATGCGCGCGATGCGCGGCGCCGAACGCATCGTCGACGTAGCGTGTCGCCAGCGCGGCGAGCGCCTTGGCGAACGCGGCGTCGTTCTTTTCCTCTTCGGGATGGAAACGCAGGTTCTCGAGCAGCACCACGTTGCCGGCCACGCCGGCTGCGGCCTCGCCGATGCAGTCGGTCGCGAAGGCGACCGGCGTGCCGAGGAGCTGCGCCAGCCGATCGGCGATCGGGCGCAGGCTCATCTCGGGGTTGGCCTTTCCCTTGGGCCGTCCGAGGTGGCTGGCGAGCACGACGGTCGCGCCCTGATCGAGCGCGTAGCGAATCGTCGGCAGCGACGACTTGATGCGGGTGTCGTCGCCGATGACGCCGTTCTTCAGCGGGACGTTGAAGTCGACGCGGATGAAGACGCGCTGACCGCTGATGTCGAGATCTTTGATCGAGAGTTTGGCCATCGGATCACGCAGGCCTTCCGCCTTCGCTGAAGCTACGGCGGACCGCCGAAGCCTTGGCGGAGGCCGGTCAGGCCTGCCTCACAGTCCCTTCGCGACCAGCTTGCGCAGCAGATCGACGCAGCGGTTCGAGTAGCCCCACTCGTTGTCGTACCACGACAGGACCTTCAGGAAGTCGCCTTCCATCACCTTGGTGTACGGCATATCGACGATCGAGGAGTGCGGATTGCCCTTGAAGTCGATCGACACCAGCTCCTCGTACGAGCAGGCGAGGATCCCTTTGAGCGGGCCGTCGGCCGCTTTCTGCAGCGCCGCGTTGACCTCTTCGGCGGTGACGGTGCGGTTCATGACCGCCGCCAGATCGACGCACGAGACGTTGGGCGTCGGCACGCGCATCGAGATGCCGTCGAGTTTGCCCTTCAGTTCCGGAAGCACTTCGCCGACCGCCACCGCAGCGCCGGTCGTCGTTGGAATCATCGACAGCGCCGCCGCGCGCGCCCGTCGCAGATCCTTGTGCGGCAGATCGAGCAGCTGCTGATCGTTGGTGTAGGAGTGGATCGTCGTCATCCACCCTTTCTTGATGCCGAACGTCTGGTGCAGCACTTTGGCGAGCGGCGCCAGACAGTTGGTGGTGCACGAGGCGTTCGAGACGATGTGGTGCTTCGCCGGGTCGTAGAGCTCGTCGTTGACGCCGAGGACGACGCTGAAGTCGGGTCCCTTGGCGGGCGCGGTGATGATGACTTTCTTGGCGCCGGCGGCGACATGCTTGGCCGCCGCGTCGCGGTTGGTGAACAGCCCGGTCGACTCGAACACGACGTCGACCCCGAGATCCTTCCACGGCAGCTGGGCGGGGTCGCGGAACTGCAGCACCTTGAACTCGTCGCCGTCGACGGCAATGGTATCGGTCCTGGCTTCGACCTTCGCGTGCAGGTTGCCGAGGACCGAGTCGTACTTCAGCAGGTGAGCAAGCGTGTGCGCGCTGGTGAGGTCGTTAATCGCGACAAAGTCGATATTCTTGTCGCCGAGCGCCGCGCGCATGATGTTGCGGCCGATGCGGCCGAAGCCGTTGATACCAACCCTGACAGGCATGCAAAGTCCTCCGGGACAAACGTTTCATTCTACAATAAGTGACCGCGATGTACCTGGCCTACAGTCTCCTCACGCTGGCCCTTTTTGTCGTCGTGTCGCCGTACTTCCTGTATCAGGCGATCCGCTACAAGAAGTACATCGCCACCCTGCGCCAGCGCCTGGGCTTTCTGCCGATCACCTTCAACATCGATGCCGAGGAGTCGATCTGGATTCACGCCGTGTCGGTCGGCGAGGCGCTGACGGCGCGCGCGCTGGCGGCCGATCTCAAAGCGCGCTACCCGCGGCTGCGCCTGTTCCTCTCGACCACGACCATCGCCGGGCAGCAGGTGGCCCGCCGCAGCCTGTCGGACGTCGATGCCGTGTTCTATTTTCCGTTCGACTGGACGGTCGTCGTCCGGCGGACGCTGCGCCTGGTGCGGCCGCGGCTCTTCATCATGATGGAGAGCGAGATCTGGCCCAACCTCCTGCGCGAATGCCGACGGCGCGGCGTGCGCACGATGCTGATCAACGGCCGCATCTCGTCGCGGTCGTACCGGCGCTATCGCCTGGCGCGGCCGTTCTTCCGCCGCGTCCTCGGCGACGTCGATCGCTTCTGCGTCCAGAGCGAGGAGTCGGCGCGCCGCATCGTCGACCTCGGCGCCGACGCCGCCCACGTCACGGTGACCGGCAGCCTGAAGTTCGATTCGCTCGAGCTGCCGGCGGCGACGCCGCACGGCAAGCCGCGCGAACGGGTGCTGCGCTTCTTCCGCCTCTCACCGCACCGCACGGTCCTCGTCGCCGGCAGCACCATGCGCGGCGAGGAGGCGGCGGTTCTCGGCGCCTTCGGCAAGATCAAATCGACGATGCCGAGCGCGCTGCTGGTGCTGGCGCCGCGCCATCCGGAGCGGTTCGCCGACGTCGAGCGCCTGGCGCGCGACGGCGGTTTCGTCACCACCCGCCGTACCGAGCTGCCGATCGACGCCGAACCGCGCGCCGACGTGGTCGTGCTCGACACCATCGGCGAGCTGGCGCAGCTGTATCAGGTGAGCACCGCCGTCTTCGTCGGCGGCAGCCTCGAGAATCATGGCGGCCACAACATTCTCGAGCCGGCGATTTTCGGCAAGCCGATCGTGTTCGGGCCGCACATGCAGAACTTCAAGGAAATTGCCGAGGCGTTCCTCGCCAACGACGCCGCGATCCAGGTGCAGACCGAACGCGAGCTCAACACGGCGCTGCTCGCCCTGGTCACCGATCCGGTGCGTCGCGCCCGGCTCGGCGCGGCGGCGCGGGCGCTGGTCGAAGCCAACCGCGGCGCCAAAACCAAGACCCTTGCCGTCGTCGCCGAGCTGCTGCCGCATCGAGGCGGCGGTCATGGGCAGGGGCGGGCGGTGGTCCGCCCCTTCCGTCTCGTGCATTGATTGACACACTGAGCCAGGCGTACGGCGCGGCGGCGGCCTGGCGGCGCGCCTGGTACGCACGCGATCCCTCACGGCGCCGCCGCCTGGAACGCCCGGTGGTCAGCGTCGGCAACCTGCGCGTCGGCGGCAGCGGCAAGACACCGATCGTCGAATACCTCGCGCGGCTGCTGCTCGATCGCGGCGAACGGCCGGCGATCCTCACCCGCGGCTACGGCCGGCGGGTCGTGCGCGACGGCGTCACCGTCGTCTCCGATCGCTCGCGCGTCCTTGCCGATCTCGATGAGGCGGGCGACGAGCCGCTGATGCTGGCGCGTGCGCTGCCGGGCGTCTGCGTGCTGGTCGGCGCCGATCGCTACCTGTCCGGGCGGCTGGCCGAGCGGCATCTGGGCGCCACCGTCCACCTTCTCGACGACGGCTTCCAGCACCTGGAGCTGGCGCGCGATGTCGACTTGCTGCTCGTCGCCGAGGAGGACCTGCAGGACAGTCCGCTGCCGGCCGGCCGGCTGCGCGAGCGGCTCGCAGCGGCGGCCGCCGCCGATGCGGCCTTGATCACAGCCGGATACGACACCGCCGCCGATCGCATCGGTCGCGCCTTCGGCGTCTCGCCGGTCTTTCGCGTGACGCGGACGATCGGCGCGCCGCGCCGCGTCGCCGGCGACCGCGAGTCGGTCGTCGTGCCGTCGAACTCGCGCGTATTCGTCGTCACCGGTATCGCGCGGCCGGATCGCTTTGCCAGCGATGTTCTGTCGGTCGGCTGGGACATCTGCGGCGCGATCGAGTTCCGCGATCATCATCGGTTCACCGCGCGCGACGTCCGGCGGATCGCGGCGCAGGCGAAGGCGACCGGGGCGATGATCGTGTTGACGACCGAAAAGGACGCCGTGCGCCTGGCGGCGTGCGACCTCGGCGATCTGCCGATGGCCTCCGTGCCGCTGGTCGTCGGCATCGAGCCGGCGGGGGTGTTCCAGCAGTGGCTGCTGGATCGCCTTGCCGCGCCAATGGCCACCAACCGCGGGCAATGAGACATCGGCTCGAGTACCTGATCGTCCGCGCGCTGATCGCGATCGTCCGGGTCGCGCCGGCGGCCGTGGTGCGCGGCGCCGGCACGCTGCTGGGCCTGACCTTCTATGCCGTCGACGGCGTCCATCGCCGCATCGCGCACCGCAACCTGGCGACGGCGTTCCCGTCGCGATCCGAGGCCGAGCGGCGGGCGATCGCCCGCGCCGCCTTTGCACATTTCGGCCGGCTGCTGTTCGAACTCCTGCAGTTCTCGACGCTGTCGCCGGAGGAGATGCTGGCGCGCGTCGAGTTCGACGGCGAAGAGCGTTCACGCCTGGCCTATGCACAGCGCAAAGGCGTGCTGTTCATCACCGGCCACTTCGGTTTCTGGGAGCTCCAGGCGATGGTGCACGCGCTGCGGGCGGAGCCGGTCAGCATCGTGGCGCGCGCGCTCGACAACCCGCATCTCAACCGCCTTCTCGAGGACATCCGGCAGGGCACCGGCAACACCGTGGTCTATCGTCGCGGGACGATCCGCCGCGTGATGCGGACGCTGCAGGCGGGGCACGGTGTGGCGGTGCTCATCGACCAGCACATCATGAGCCGCGACGCGATCTACGTCGATTTCTTCGAGCGGCCGGCGGCGACGACGTCGGCGGTCGCGGCGCTGGCGCTGCGCACCGGTGCGCCGGTGGTGCCGGTGTTCGCGTTGCCGCTCGGCGCCGGGCGCTACCGGCTGATCTACGAGCATCAGATCGATCCGCCGCGCGCCGACTCGCCGGACGCGGTCCGCGAGTTCACGCAGCGGTGCACCGACGTGCTGGAGATGTACGTGCGGCGCCATCCACAGTTGTGGCTCTGGATGCATCGGCGCTGGCGCGATGACGGTCCGGTCGCGGACGGCACGCCGGGGATGTTTCCGTCGGCGGACAGGGATGTCGATGCGGCGGTCGACGAAGAATCTTGAGACGAAGGGCGATCGGGAATCGCGACGTTCGTGGTTCGTCGTTCGGGGTTCGTCGATGGTTCGAGGTTCGAGGTTCGAGGTTCGAGGTTCGAGGTTCGATCTTTGTGGCTCTCTCGGCCGGTGAGGTGCTGCTTGGCGGCGAACCACGAACGGCGAACCTCGAACCTCGAACGAACGACGAACGACGAACCGAGAACGACGAACGTCGTCGCGGCGCCCCTGTTGATCGTCGCGCCCGACCGCGATTTTCCGGCCGCCGTCGACTGGATAGCGCGCGCGTCGATCGTGGTACGCTCGTTCGCGACACGGCGATCCGACCGTAGTACCCGATGAACCGTCTGGTCATCCTCGCACCCAACTGGCTCGGCGATGCCGTCATGGCGCTGCCGGCGATTGCCGACGTCCGGCGCGGCGCCCCGGGCGCATCGCTGGCGATTGCGGCACGGGCGGCGGTTGCGCCGCTGTTCCGCCTCGTGCCCGGCGTCGACGAAACGATCGTGCTCTCCCGGCCGGCCGCGATCGGCCGCGTCCTCACCTGGCGTTCGCTTGGACACGAGCTCGGCGGCGGCCGGTTCGATGCCGCTCTGCTGCTGCCGAACTCGATGCACGCCGCGCTGCTGGCTTCGCGCGCCGGCATACCCGAACGCTGGGGATATCGGGCCGGCCTGCGCGCCAGCCTGCTGACGCGCGCGATCCCGCGGCCGGCGGGACTGCATCAGGTGGCTTACTACCAGCAGCTGGCGCGGGCGCTGGGATTCCCCAGCGGACCGATCGAGCCGTCGCTGCGCGTGCCGCAGGAGGCGCGCTATGAAGCGGCGCGCCTGCTGCGCGCCGACGGCTGGGACGGACAGTCCCCGCTGGTGGCGCTGGCGCCCGGAGCCGCTTACGGCGGCGCGAAGCGGTGGCCGCCGCACTATTTTGCCGAGCTCGCCTCCGCCCTCGCGGACGATGACGTCGGATCCGTGATGGTGGGAAGCGGGGCGGACGCGGCGACCGCTGCCGATGTGGCACGGGCATTCTCCGGCAGCGCCCGGCGTCGCGGTTCTTCAGCCGGCCGGTTGCACAACCTGGTCGGCCGCACCGATCTTCCGATCCTCGCCGGCCTCATGACGCACTGTCGTACCCTCGTCAGCAACGATTCCGGGGCCATGCACCTGGCGGCGGCAGCCGGCGTCGGCGTCACGGCGCTGTTCGGTCCGACCAACGACGCTGCGACGCGGCCGCTGGGCAACGGACACGCGGTGCTCACCCATCCGGTGTGGTGCCGGCCCTGCATGCTGCGCGAGTGTCCGCTGGATCATCGATGCATGCGCGGCATCGCCGTCGACACCGCGCTCGCCGCCGCCAGGAGATGTCTGTGACGGCGCGACTTGCGCGGAGCGGATCGAGGCCGGCCCCAGCCGTCTTCCTCGACCGCGACGGGACGATGATCGAGGACGTCGGCTATCTCGATGCGCTGAGTCGAATTTCGTTCTATCCGTGGACGGTCGATGCCATCCGGATGCTCAACCGTGCCGGCCTTCCCGTCGTCGTGGTCACGAACCAGTCGGGGATCGCGCGCGGCATCTTCGACAGCGCCTTCGTCGCGGAGACGCACCGCGCTCTCGACGCGCAGCTCGCGGCCGGCGGCGCCCGCGTCGATGCGTATTACTATTGTCCGCACCACCCGGATGGGCGCGTCGCCGCGTATGCGCGGGCATGCGGCTGCCGGAAGCCGGCGCGCGGCCTGATCGACCAGGCGGCGGCGGATCTGTCGCTCGACCCGGCCCGATCGTTCGTCGTCGGCGACAAATGGATCGACGTCGCACTCGGCCGCGCGGTGGGCGCGCGGGCGATTCTGGTGCGGACCGGCGACGGCGCGAAAGAAGAGCGGCGGCCGCCGGGGCAGCTGATCGCCGACGCCGTCGTCGACAACCTGGCGGCGGCAGCCAGCTGGATCTTGTCGAAAATCTGAAATCTGAAAGAAATCTGAAATCTGAAATCCTAAATCTGAAATGTTGATTGCCCGCTCCGTCCATCCCCTGCCCGGCGAGGCCGAGCGCAAAGAGCGCCTGCTGGCGCTCGTCGACGCGTTCTCGAGCCGGCGCGTGCTCGTGCTCGGCGATCTGATCGCCGACGAGTTCATCTACGGCGAAGTGTCCCGCGTCTCGCGCGAAGCGCCGGTGCTGATTCTGAAGTACGACGCCACGCAGATCGTCGCCGGCGGCGCCGGCAACGCGGCGAACAATGTCGCGGCGATGGGCGGACGCGCCAGGCTGTGCGGTCTGGTCGGCGCCGATGCGGAAGGCCGGCGCCTGCTGGCGAGCTTCCACCGCGGCGTCGACAAGAGGCACGTCGTCCAGGCGCGCGGCTACCGGACGCCGGTCAAGACGCGCATCCTCGCCGGCGGCATTCATGCCGCCCGGCAGCAGGTGGTACGCATCGACCGCGAGGCCGGCTGGCCGCTCGACGAATCGGTGAGTCGCGCGCTGGCCAGGAAAATGGCGCCGGCGCTCGAGGATTGCGATGCCGTCGTGCTGTCCGACTATGGATCGGGGCTGATCACGCCGGCGCTGGCCGATTTCGTCCGCGCCGCGGTGTCGCGACGACAGCGACGGCGTCCCGTCCCGGTGCTGCTCGATTCGCGCTATCGCCTCGTCGACTACCGGCACCTCACCACCTGCACGCCGAACGAATCGGAAGTGGAAGCGGCATTGGGCGTCGCGATCGACGATGATCCGCAGGCGCTGGAAAGGGCCGGCCGTCTGCTGCTGCGGCGAACCGGGATGCAGGCGGTGCTGATTACGCGCGGCAGCCGCGGCATGGCGCTGTTCGAGCCGCGCCAGCCGACCGTCCACGTGCCAATCTACGGCGCCGACGAGGTCGCCGATGTCACCGGCGCCGGCGATACGGTGATCGCGGCGTTCGGGCTGGCACTCGCCGCCGGCGCGTCGTTCTACGAGGCGGCGCGGCTGGCCAACTACGCCGGCGGCCTGGTGGTCATGAAGCGCGGCACTGCCACGGTCTCGGCAGAGGAGCTGTCAGCGGCGGTGACCAACGATCACGACACCTCGCTCGAAAACTGGTCCCAGGAAGGGCCGCCGCAGGGACGCCGAGGGAATTAGGAATTTGGAATTTGGCATTCGAGAACCTCGACCGCCGAACGTCCAACGGCGAACCGGAACGGCGAACGTGGGACGACGAACGTCAGAAGGTCAACGATCCTTGGTGGTTTCAGAACAGGAGCTGATCGAATTGGTAGCGGGCGACCGCGCGGCTGGCCGCACTGTCGCCTTCGCCAACGGCTGCTTCGACCTGCTGCACGTCGGCCACGTGCGCTACCTTGCCGCCGCCGCCGCCGAAGCCGACCGGTTGATTGTCGCGGTCAACGACGATGAATCGGTTGCCGCCCTCAAGGGGACCGGACGTCCGATCCTGCCGGCGGCAGAGCGAGCCGAGCTCGTCGCCGCGCTTCGCGGCGTCGCCTATGTCATCGTCTTCGCCGACCCCAACGTCGAGCGTTTGCTGCGCCTGCTGCAGCCGGATGTCCACTGCAAAGGTACGGACTACACTGTCGACACGGTGCCGGAACGCGCCGTCGTCGCAGCCTATGGCGGACGCACGGCGATCGTCGGCGATCCCAAGAGCCACGCCACGCGGGAGCTGCTCGTGCGCATCGCCGGCAGCGGCGACCGAACGTCGAACGCCGAACCGCGAACGCCGCACGCCGAACAGCGAACGCCGAACGACGAACGCCGACCGGTAGATGATTCCGAAGGCAGCCGGTGAATCGCATCCTCATCGTGCGCCTCGGCGCCCTGGGCGACGTGGTGCATGCGATTCCAGTCGCGGCGGCGCTGCGCCGCGCCTTTCCATCGGCGCGGATCGATTGGCTGGTGAGCGCCAGGCACCGCGAGATCCTCGACCTGGTGCCGGCGATCGATCGGCGGCTGGCCGTCAACGATCGGCCGTCTGCCGGGTCATCGTCCGGCGCCGCCGCTGGTTATTCGTTGTTCGGCGCGGTCAGTGAGCTTCGCCAGGGCCGCTACGATGTCGCCATCGATCTCCAGGGCCTGATCAAATCGGCGGTGCTGGCGCGCGCGTCGGGCGCGCCGCGGGTGATCGGGTTTTCGTCGCGCTACGCGCGCGAGCGAGCGGCGCGCCTGTTCTACACCGACGCACACGATCCCGGCCGCGGCGGCCTCTACGACCCGCGCGAGACGCGGCATGTCGTCGACATCAATCTCGGGCTCCTCGCCGTGTTGGGCATCCGCGAGCCGGCGCGGGAGTTTCCGCTCGCGGCCACCGACTCGGACGCCGCCCGGTTGGTGCGCGAACGAACCAACGGCGCCTATGCGCTGCTGAATCCGGGAGCAGCCTGGCCCAACAAACGCTGGCCTCCCGAACGGCTGGCGGCGATTGCCGCCGCGTTGCGACATCGACACGGGTTGATGTCGGTGGTGTTGTGGGGACCGGGCGAAGGGCCGCTTGCGGCGGCGGTGGCGGCCGGCGCCGCAGGAGCCGCGATCGTCTCGCCGAAGACGACGATTGCCGACCTGGTGGCGCTGGCGCGCGGCGCCGCCCTGATGGTGTCGGGTGATACCGGCCCGACGCACATCGCGGCAGCGCTCGGCACGCCGCTCGTCGGTATCTACGGCCCGACGCGGCCGGCGCGCAACGGACCGATGTCGCCGCTCGACATCACCGTGTCGAGAGACTCCGTGTGCCGCTGCCATCACCTGCGACGCTGCCGGCTGGAGCGCATGTGCCTGCTCGATATCGAGGTCGCCGACGTTCTCGACGCCGTCGAGCGCCGGCTGGCGGCGGAGGCGACCCGTGGCTGACGCCGGGCGGCACCGTGCGGCCGCCGGCCGCCGCTACATCGTGGTGGCGACGCTGGCGCGATTTCGCGTCGCGCTCGGCTTCGTCTTCGGCGTGCTGGTTCTCATCCTGGCGCAACCGACGAAGAGCTCGCTGATCGTCGGCATGGCGATCGCCGCGTGCGGAGAAGGGATTCGCGTCTGGGCGGCGGGGCACCTGCGCAAGTCGCGCGAGGTGACGGTGTCGGGACCGTATCGCTGGGTCGCGCACCCGTTGTACGTCGGCTCGTCGGTGATGGGCGCCGGGCTGGCGGTCGCCTCGGCGAGCGCGATCGTGGCGGCGCTGATTGCGATCTATCTGATCGCGACCCTAACGGCGGCGATCAAGAGCGAGGAGGCGTTTCTGCGTCGGACCTTCGGCGAGCAGTACGATCTTTACCGCAGCGGCGTGGCGGCCAAACGTCGCGAGCGGAGCGCCGCGTCGCGGCGTCCCTTCCGCCTGGAACAGGCGATCGCCAACCGCGAGTACCGCGCCGTGGCCGGCCTCGCCGTTGCCATATTGCTGCTGATCTGGAAGGCAACGTATAATGGTGCGTTTTGGCGGGCAGCCGGAACACGGTAAAGGGCGGTTAGCTCAGTTGGTAGAGCACCGGCTTTACACGCCGGCTGTCACAGGTTCGAGTCCTGTACCGCCCACCAGAGCACGCGGGAGATTGAAGATTTAGGAGTTTGGATTTCAGAGTGATTTCAGATTGATGTCGGATTTGCAGATGGCTCAATCAATCTGAAATCTGAAGTCCTCAAATCTGCAATCTCAAGTAACCAGTGGGGTCGTAGTTCAGTTGGTTAGAACGCCGGCCTGTCACGCCGGAGGCCGCGGGTTCGAGTCCCGTCGACCCCGCCACTCACGTTTCGAGTGGCATCCCCACTAAATCTCTCGCACGATCGACGCCCCGGGTCACCTGATCATTCCTCGCGACGCGCTGTGCCCGCCGATTGCCCCGCATCGGCGGCGGCGCCTTCGATCGCGGCCGCCTCCGCGTTCGTCAAGCGACTGCGGCGCCTGACGACTTTTCGATCGTCAGGTAGACAATCGCGCCGGTCGTATCCCTCGTGATGTCGTAGCCGGCGACGTCGTCCGACGGCATGCGGTTGACCAGATTCGACAGGTCGAACTCATCGCGATAGACCAGATCCCACGCCATGAACGACTCCATGTAGCCGCGGTCGGCGCAGCAGGGCGCAAAATTTGGAACGACCAAGCGCCCGCCAGGGCTGGTGAGCTCGAGAAGCCGGGCCGTGAGCGCCGCCGCGGTCGAGTCGTGGAGGTAGTCATACAGTCCGGCGGCATAGACGAGATCGAACCGGCCGAGGTCGAGCTTTCGCGCCAGGAGGTGGCGGACCGACGCGTGGACGGTGTCGACGCTGAACGCGGCGTAGCGCGTCGCGACCTCGCGGAGGCTCTCGGCGTCGGCGTCGAGGGCGACGAGGCGGCCGACCCGGCCCGATGCCAGCGCTCTGGACAGCTCTGCTTCGCGCAGATGCCCGGCAGCGACCGCGAGGACGTGCGGCCGCGGTCTGGCGTCGGCGCTCTCGTCGATCAGCTGCGCCAGCCGCTCGCGGCGTCGGCGGACGCTTTGGCCCGCCGTCCTGCTGTGAATGGTTCTGCAGATCCCCGCGCCGATAGCGGATGCCTGCGCGATCACCTCGCGGCCGCCGTGGATGTCATAGACGTAGTCCATCATCAGGGCATCGCCGGCATAGCCGCGCGGTTTGCAGAACGCGCGATACGTGAACGGATCCTGGTAGACGAATGCACCGATCCGTCGATCCTCGCGGGCGCGCCCGGCGAGCGCGCGCCAGGCGTCGGGTTCCATGCGGTTCCGGATCTCGTCGAGACCGTCGAACAGGCGATGAACGCCTTTCCAGCACAGTGGGATCCGAAGCTTGGAATTCACGTGACTTGAAGTCGCGGC
>JADMIO011280057.1_pt1 | contig 33308 bp, 34 predicted proteins | sample 8958161 | NCBI WGS metagenome assembly JADMIO01 (sample SAMN16585339, study PRJNA669376) | soil metagenome | isolation source: Crop rotation soil | place: USA: Cullars Rotation, Alabama | collected 2011 | reverse complement strand
AAGTAGCGGCGGTGGTGGCGGAGGCTATGATCGCGGTGGTCGCGGAGGCGGCGGTCGTGGTGGCGGCGGTGGCGGAGGTTACGGCATGCGCGGCGGCGGCGATAGGGACAGAGGAACGGATCGCGGCGGTTATGATCGTCCTCCAATGAGAGACGATAGACCCCCACGGGATGACAGGCCCTATAAAGAAGTAGATTCTAGCGGTTATTCTCTTCCGTATGATGATGATGATCGTGGGCCAAAGCGTTACGGCAACGACGACGAATAAGGATTGCGCCTGGAGGTCAAAACTTCCTTGGGAGGCGGTAGGCAATGCCTACCGACCACTAAGCCCATGAAGGCTTTGACCATTGCTGGCTAACTATGCGAGCCCCTAAATTCAGAAAGACGGTTCTCGAAAATGGAGCCACCATTATCGGCGAACGTCATGAAGGGGTAAATGCGGCCAGTATCGGTGTTTGGGTCAAAGTCGGAAGCACTCACGAATCAAAAGCCTTAAGTGGCATTAGTCACGCAATAGAGCATATGGTCTTTAAAGGGACTTCGCGAAGAAGTTCTTTTGATATAGCTACGTCGCTTGAGTCCTTGGGCGGAGACTTAAATGCTTTTACCGACCGAGAAGTGACTTGTTACCACGCAACGGTTCTTTATGAGCACACCGAAATTGCCTTAGATGTTCTTTCGGACCTAGCGCTGAACCCCCAATTCAATAAACAGGAATTTGAACGGGAAAGAAAAGTGCTCCTTCAGGAGCATGCGATGGTCCAGGATAGTCCAGAGGAATGGATTCACGATCTTCATTTCGAAACGGTCTTTCCAAAAGATCCTATCGGGCAGCCCATTATCGGAAATAAGAAAACCCTCCAAAAATTTACCCGTAATGATCTGGTGAAATATTTCGAGAATCACTACCACCCTTCAAATTTTGTGATCGCCGTTACGGGGAACGTGGACTTTGATAAGTTTGTGGACTTAAGCCAAAAACATTTTAGTCACAAAGAAAAGCAGGAGAAATTGCCTTTGGGCCGAAGACCGCCCAAGTATTCCGCTCGCCAGAAACGAGTGGATAGCGATACCGATCAGCTTCACCTCGTCGTTGGCTACGAAGCTGTTCCTGTTCACGATCCGATGCGTTTTGATATGCTTCTTTTGAGTTTTTTCTTAGGCGGCGGTATGTCGAGCCGTCTTTTCCAGGAAATTCGAGAAAAAGCGGGGCTCGCGTATTCCGTTGATTGCGATTATATGCCTTTTTCTGATACCGGCATGTTCTCTATTTATGCCGCGATGGCGCCGCGATCGCTAAATGAATGTGTTTCTATTTTAGCTCGAGAAGTAGAAAGGTGCGCGACGCAGCCCTTAACTTCTGAAGAACTAAACCTGGTTAAAGGGCAATTAAAAGGCGCTATCCTTCTCTCCTCGGATTCTATGGACGCTAGACAAGAATCAGTTGCCAGAAATGAAATTCTTTTTCAGCGCTATGTCAGCGTGGATGAAGTGATTAAGGAAATTGAATCAGTAACGCCGGAGCGTATTCAAAAGGCGGCGGCAAAGATTTTTACAAAAGAACGTGAGTCCATTATCACGATTGGTAGAAACCAAAAGAAAATAAAGCTAAGGGTGGCCCCATGATTCAGGTAAAGATCACAAAACTAAATCCTAAGGCAGTGATTCCTAAGTACATGACTCCCGGAGCGAGTGGTTTGGATGTTTGTGCTTGTCTGGAAAGCCCGATGGAATTGGCGTCCTTAGAGAGAGCGGCCGTGCCTACCGCTTTAAGCGTAGAAATTCCAGAAGGCTACGAAATTCAGGTTCGGCCTCGAAGCGGTTTATCTTTTAAACAGGGGCTCACCGTCGTGAATGCCCCGGGAACCATTGATAGCGACTACCGCGGCGAAATAAAAGTTCTTTTAGTCAACCTGAGTAAGGAAACCGTGAAGATTAACCACGGAGATCGCATTGCTCAGTTAGTGCTCCAAAAGGTTGAGCGCCTCGAATGGGAAGAAGTAGGCGAGCTTTCCCAAACCGCAAGAGGCATCGGCGGTTTTGGAAGTACCGGAGTTTCCCACTCGCAGCCTTCTTAAATTTTACTGACATTGGAATTGGTAGTTTGCTAAATCTCCGCCCTTATACAAAATTGCGTGCTGCAGGCGTTGTTTCATAAAGCAGGCGTTATCGGTGCTGACTCCATTTTTATCTCTTTGAGCGTATTCAGTCTTGGAAGACCCATCGGCGGCTAGCCCGATGCAGGATTGGGTAGAATCTGCCACCTGAGAGCAAGTTTCCGGATCGGCCGCCACCTGTGAGGGACTGAAATAGGTAAAAGTAATTTTATTGCTGTAGAAATATTCCCCATCTTGAACGTTGTGGTTGAGAATTTGTATTTTTACCTCGCCTTTAAAACCAGCTTTGGCAGGCATCACAAATTTAAATTCAGAATCCGAAATGCCTCCGGAAGTGTTGTAACTCACCGTTTGGGCGGGCACTCCATTGACGAGAACGGAGGTGTTGGGACCCCAAAAGCCTCCGTAAATGGTTACCACTTGATCTTGATCGTTCGCGCCATAGGTAGGGCTCAACGATTTAATGTTCGGTAGCATGCGGGCGACATAAACGAAACCTGGAGTAATCGTATAGGACTCATTAGAGGGATCGCCGTTTACGATCTTCACCGGCTGAGCGCCATTGCCAGCAGGGTAGACAGAAGGGACCTTTACGTGCAATTTTGTGGAGCTCACATAGATAACTTGCAGAGCCGCATTTACTCCGAAGAACACGTTAAGTCCAGGGCCGTTCACAAATCCATTGCCGATAATGTCGACAAAATATCCACCTGTGGAGGCGCCCACTGCGGGTTGGATGGGAGACGAATAGTCTAGAACCATGGGTCCAGAGACGGGAGCCGCCGCTCCGGGAATGACTTTGTAGATTTTTGCATACTGAGTGTAATTAGCGGGAAGATCGCATTTAGCATCGCTTCCATTAGTAAAAATTTCGAGAGTATTTAAATCTAAAGCGTTCGTGGTGATGTTTAAACGCGTGGTGCAGCCGTCCGATTTTGCGGTTCTATCGATAGTGCCCGTGCCTGCATTACCGCTCAGGGCGGAGAAGAGTACGTGAGTGTGACTTAAACCTTGATAAGTTGCCTTAAGGGCGCAATCTTGTTGGGTCACGTCGAAAAGCATGGTTCCATCCGTGTAAAGACCCGCCATGTTTGGGCAAGGTTCGGCGGAGCCGGCAGTTCCCGTAGGGCTTGACGTATCGGACGTGGGGCTCGAGCTAGTACCACCAGAAGAATTTTGAGAAGGGGACCCGTCGTTTGAAGTAGCTCCACCCGAGGAACTGGAAGTTGTTTGGGAGGTAGACGGATCGTTTGAAGTAGCTCCACCCGAGGAACCGGAAGTCGTTTGGGAGCTAGAAGAATCATTTGAGGTAGCTCCGCTTGACGCACCTGCAGTGTCTTGGGAAGCGGAAGAATCGTTTGAAGAAGTACCCGTTGAAGCGGAAGCATCGGCTTGGGAGGCGTTAGGATGATTGGAATCCGCTCCCGAAGGGGAGTTTCCAATAGCCGCTTGAGAGGAAGTATCGCCGGAGGCGCTACCGGCGGAGGAGTTACTAGCCGAGTTTGCGTTGGCAGAAGCTCCATTGGACTGAGACCCATTTCGGTTGGCCGGATCAAACCCTGCATTCACCGTATCAGGAAAAACGGGCACCGAGCTAACCGCATCAAAATTACAACTGGTGAGTGAGAGTGTGAGAAGAACAGAAAGAGAAGCGACTTGAATCTTCGAACCCATTTTTCCTCCAACGTGCAATGTTTTGAACAGTTCTGAGTATAGAGCCAGAGCGTATTCTAAGGGGCTTAGATAAAATGCTCGATTTAAGTGCCCAATTCCCGAGATTAATTTTAGGACTTGAATATTTTTGTCGAGAGAAGAGCTCTATTAACGGATAAAAAAGAGATCCGTGATCCGTAAGTGGGGAAACTCGCGTTTATACCGATCGAGAATCGATTGTTTTAGAAGACTTAACTCCTGGGCCCAAAGAGAATCAGTCACCTTCACGATCAAAGTGCCGTTTCGAATTTTTTCGGCTTTTGCATGACGGAGGGTCGTCGGCCCCACGTATTTTTCCCACGCCAGGAGGGCTTTCGTTTCTTCAATTTTTTTCAAGCTCACAGGATCTTTAGCGAAGAGGCCCGTCAAAATATCGTTGGCAGTGGAAGGGCGCGAGTAGCCTTGCTTACGGCGCTTGGTCGTAGCCTTTCTCTGATCGTCTTGCCTCTTTTTAAAGAGCGCGTGTAGGTCCTTTTCCTTAATCGTCACAGTACCGCTTTCGCCATTATTCTTTACCCTAACATCAAATATGGAGATGTCTTCAAATTCAAGCGGATGGAGTAGTTCGCATTAATGTGGTGTGTCATAATGGTGGGGCAGCCTATTTAGCCATTGCCAGTCTCAAACTGGCCGAAGGACGTTTTGCGGAGGAATGCATGCGGTATCTTGGACGCGTAATTTTTCTAATTGCCTCGTTAAGCTTACTCTCTTGTGTCGGCGGGTCCGGTTCCGGATCGATTCCAATTGGGAAAGCCGGTCAGTTTGGTTCCAATATTCAACAGCCCAATACTCCGCCCGCCACCCAATCGACAGAACCTATCATTTCGGTCAAAGTAGGAACGGTCTGGGAAAGCTCTGCCTCCGCGTGTAATTTTAGTAGTGACGCCGTTCTTGAAGGAAGTTCCAGTGGAGAAACTCAATTTGCCGCCTGCGATAAAGTGACTAAGCCGCAAGCAACCTGTGAAATCGCCGCGGGAACGGCAATGCTCCCTTACGATCCCAGTGGTTCGGGAAGTTCACTCAATTGCCGCGTGAAAATTCCGGAAATCCAGCTTTACTACAGCTCTTTGCGTTTCGACGTTAAAATCGCCGATAAAAGTTGCGCGGTAGTGGTTTTTCGCCCTTACTGGTATAGGGCCAGCTCGGCCGCCGCTTTTACGCCGAGATGGGGCACAACCGCTATTGATTGCTCGGTCGCCGATGCGCCCGTTGAGTGTTACAGTGGCCCGGCCACGAAGATGGTCAGCCAATTCCCTACCTACACGGCGCACTATAGCGTTTTTGGAAACTCCGCGGGGCGCTGGAATTTGAAAACCGATTCGGCGAATAAATTAAACCCGGCTCTCTCCAATCGTTTTCTTTCCAACTATATGGAATCTTCCTACCGAAATTGCAGCAACGGGGACCTCTCCTTTTCGGGAGATGGGTGGCCCTGCACAAGTACCCCGAACGGGTTTTCAGATTACGTGGTGAGTTGCCAGGACGAATACGGACTAGAAAAATGGGTCCTTACGATTCTAATCGAAGATGTGGATGATTCTGGCGCTGCTTATCCGCTCGGCTACAACACTCTAACGGCCAATCAAAAAGCTTCCTGGCCTCATTGATCTTCTTGTTTTCACAAACCTTTCCCCGTGTTAGACGTCTATTTGCACTTATACTTCGGGAGTAAACCATGGATCGAAACTTAGCACTTGAGTTCGTTCGAGTAACGGAGGCCGCGGCGCTTGCCGTTGGCCGGTGGATTGGCCGCGGGAATGAGAATGCCGCCGATCACGCCGCCGTGGAAAGCATGCGAAAAGCTTTCGACAGTATCCGCTTCCAAGGCACTATCGTGATTGGGGAAGGCGAGCGAGACGAAGCCCCGATGCTCTACATTGGGGAGAAGGTCGGCGGCGGCGAAGGCCCGAAGATTGATATTGCTTGTGATCCTCTAGAAGGCACCAGCATCACCGCCATGGGAAGAAGTGAAGCGATTTCGGTAATTGCCGCTGCGGAAGAAGGGGGGTTCCTCCACGCACCTGATACCTACATGGATAAAATCGCGGTAGGCGCTTCGGCCAAAGGTGCTATCGATATTACCAAGTCTCCTACTTGGAATTTGAAAGAAGTCGCCAAAGCGAAAAGTAAAACCATTGAAGACTTAATGGTCATTATCTTGGATAGACCTAGGCACGCCGATCTTATTCAAGAAGTGCGGTCGGCTGGGGCCCGCATTCGCTTGATTGGAGATGGCGATGTTTCGGCGGCTATTGCCGTCGCCGAAGAAGAAACGGGGATCGATATTCTCATGGGAATTGGGGGAGCGCCTGAAGGGGTTATCGCCGCCGCCGCACTTCAATGCTTAGGGGGCGACATGCAAGGGATTTTGAAGTTTAGAAATGATAATGAACGTACCCGCGCCAAAGCTATGGGCATTAAAGACGAAAACAAAGTCTACAGCATGAACGAACTAGCTCACGGAAACGTCATGTTCATCGCCACGGGGATTACGAATGGATCCTACATGCAGGGCGTTCGGTATTTCGCTCACGGAGCTCGCACCCACTCGATTGTGATGCGCTCTGAAACCAAAACGATTCGCGAAATTAAAACCATTCACCATTTTGATAAGAAACCTCGTTACGGTTGGTAAGCCATGGCAAACGTTGTCCGAAATAAAGTTATTCCTGTCTCCCTTAATGCGCTCTACAAGGCGATTACCGAGTTTGAGAGGTACCCAGAGTTCTTGCCCGAAGTGGTTTCGGCAAAACGTCTTCCCGGTTCTACGGATACTTCCTGTAAGGTGACCTTTGAACTGGAGATCGTGAAAAAGTTTCAATACACCCTTCAGTTTGAGATGAAAGCGCCGCACGAAGTCCGTTGGAAGTTAGTGGATAGTAATTTCTTTAAGAACAATGACGGGGCGTGGGTCTTGAAGCCGGTTTCGGACACCGAAACAGAAGTGCATTACGAATTAGATGTTTCATTTGGGTTTTTAGTCCCTGGTTGGATTTCGAAGAAACTTACGGAAGTTTCCCTTCCTAAAATGTTTGATAATTTTGAATCCCAAGCCAAGAAACACTAATGCCTAACGATCCTGAAAACGAAAAGGAAAACGCTGAGGAAACGGCGTCCGACACTAAAGAAGGCCGGGAGCGCACGTGGTGGAGTGAAACGGTTAAAGAAGTCACTCTCACGGGGCTTGCCACCTTTTTCATGACCGAAGAGTCAGTCCGAAACTATCTTAAAGAGAAAAAACTCCCTAAGGAATTAGTCGGTTTGGTCCTAGACAGTATTACCAAGAAAAAAGATGATTTCTATGGGCTAATGGCCAATGAGTTTGGCCGGGTGATCTCAAAAATTGACATCACTAAAGAGGTTTCAAAGTTTATGGAAACACACGACCTAACCATCAAGGTTTCGTTTCGAAAACGATCGGGAGAAGACAAATGAAATCACTCAACAAAATGCAGATCGTCACCAAAAAGGCGCCGGGAGCTATCGGGCCTTACTCTCAAGCGGTGCGAGTGGGAAGTTTTCTCTTTTGCTCCGGGCAAATCCCTTTAGATCCCGAAACCGGGACAATTATTGGAGAGACGATCGAAGCCCAAACGGAGCAGGTGATGAAAAACGTGCAGGGTCTTTTAGACTCTGAAGGGCTCACCCCTGCAGATATTGTTAAGACAACTGTCTTTTTAAAAAACATGGGGGAATTTCCGAAGTTCAACGAAACGTATCAGAAATTCGTCCAAAACCCCTATCCCGCGCGGTCCACCGTAGAAGTGGCGCGTCTACCCAAAGACGTCATGGTTGAAGTAGAATGTATCGCGGTATACCCGCATGGTGAATAAACTTCGAAGTCATTGCGAGCAAAGCAGACCGCCGGGCATTGCCTACAGGCCCAAAGCAATCTTCCTCCTTCTTTTCTCTTTGTTTTTTAGTTTTCCGCTTTTTCCCGCTAAAACCACTTTAATTAACGGAACCGCGGCCAGTGTCGGAAAAGATTTAATCACGGTTCAAGATGCTTACGTTTATCGTGCGCTCCAGCGGTTCAAAAGCAAGGAATACCCGGCCGTGCAAATTGAAACGGGGGAGAATTTAAAAAGAACCGTGCAAAAGGCAGCCTTTGAACACATGGTCTATTTGGAGTTGAAGAGTTTTGAGTTTGAAGGCGGAGCAAAAAGTAGTGGTGATAAGGAACTTCAAGACCTTAAAAGGCAAAAGCCTAAAGAGTGGGAATCGATAAGCTCGAAATTTAACGTTTCCGATAAGGAATTGACGGACAAGTACCAAAGAAGCGTTCAGGTTGAACGCTTTATGCAAAAGAAGGTTGATACTCTCACGCCGATTATCACGGACGCCGAAGCGGAAAAGTTCTTCAAGGAAAATCCGGGGCGCTTTAAAGGCAGTCAGTTTGAGCAGATGAAAAACAATATTCAGGTCTTACTAAAAAAACAACACATCCAAAAAGGGCTCGCGGAGTGGATTCAGTTTCTCAAAGAAAAGTATGGCTTTGCGATCCTCCTAGAGGGTTAACGGCTAAAACGCTCCACCTTCGAGATCTGAAACAGGTCAAACTGCTGGGAGATTTAAGTTTTAGTAAACGTTGGTCGGAGTCTGATTATCAGTACTTTCTCACTTCGGAATCAGGCCGTTGTTACGGTCTAGAAAAAGACGGAGTGCTGCTCGCTTATACGCTTTGTCTTTTAGCTCAAGGCGACTTAGACATCGTCTCCGTAGCTACTCACCCTGAATGGCGGAAGAAAAGCTTGGCTCTTTGGATGATGGGAGTTGTTCCCAAAATGCAGGAGGTTAAGCGGGCCTACCTAGAAGTAGATGCCGAGAATTTACCCGCGATTAAGCTCTACGAAAAATCCGGGTTCAGGCATTATGGCGTAAGGAAAAAATACTATGAAGGAAAACGGGACGCTTTATTAATGCAGAAAGTTTTTTGAATAGCTTCCATAGATCTTTCCTATTACCTTCCTAGCGCATGGGTCGTTTAAAGTAAGAAACAGGAAGGTGCTCATGAAGACGGTCTCTCTACTTTTTATTACGGTTTTTTCGTTGTCGGTTTTTGGGGGAACGGGCAATCGACAGTTCACCCTGATCTGCGGAGAACCCGCCAGCATTGTTTTTGATCTAGATTCTATTACCCGACTAACGAATGCTAGCCCCGTTGGGAAACTGGTGAAAGAGCCTGAGTCTAAAAAGTCTGGAAACCTTTGGGTGAAAGCGGAGATCGTGGACGGAAGTTTTGACTCCGTCGCCCGCGATTTAAATGTTCGGGTTGAAACAATGGTTTTAGTAGAGACGTCGACCGGAGAAGGTTTTATCGAAGAATACACGGAGCTTCAGAAGGAGACCCTCCATTTCAGCAAGCAGGATTTAAAATCCGGAAAGGAATGGACGAAGACCTTTTCGGGGGCAGATTATTCGATTACTTGCCACGGGAAAGCGAATTATGCCCCGGCCGGAACGCGCATCTATTTAGGTAAGGAAGAGCGAGTGCCCCTAACGGGACTTGAAGGAACACGGGTTAGAATCGAGGCTAAAGAATTTTATCAAATCTGTGGCGTGGCGCTAGAGTCGACCCTTTCGGACAAAGCCGCACAGATTAAGCTGCTAAGGGGTATCGATATTACCGCTTCGGTAGGCGATGGTTGGCAGAACTGGATTATTTCGTTTGATTCTGGAAACCACAAAGTGGGAGGCTACCGGGTAAATTTCAAGGGTTCCGGCACCGCGCGCCTTATCCACAATATCGATGGCTATGACTCTTCGAACGGAATCGTTCTCGAATCTGGTCTTCGTAGAGACGGGTCGCGTAAACCGCTTAGGGAACTGATTACCGCTACCGAGGAAGAATTGGCGAGTTTGGTGGTCACTCCGGTAGTTTGCCCGGAGTAAGCGTTAAGGCGTAAAGAAAAGCGCTAATGGTCGATTTCAAATACTAGGATATTGGCATCGCCCTGGTGGTAATCGTATTCGTCGTAGTGTTTTTGGATTTTTGAGTTTTTGGACATTCCTTCTCTTGATCAATAGTGGCGGGCACCGATAGAATACTTACTTAGGCTCGGGCCACTGGAAATTTCCGCAAACTGGATGAGTTTCCGAAAGCGTAAAGATTTCATTCTCTCGTTTTAGACGGGCGCCTACGCCCTTGAAGGATTCCGCTGGCACTTCGCCAAAGGCTCCGTAAAAGTGCCCCCAAAAACCCGGGCCGCCGTCGTTAGAGACATAACTTTCTCTTTCTAACGTTGGAGAGGAGAGATCTTTAAACCCATCTAAAACTCCTAAGGCTTGGGAAATCGCATAGGCTCTGGCGATTGCATCCAGCGGCTGAAGATCGGGAAAATAATAAAGGACTTTCCCCGAGGCAAGAGCATTTACCTGAATTTGGCGCCTGACCCTACGAGCCGTTCCCACCATAATACGTTTGCAAAGGTACGGAATGGCTTCCGCAAAGGCTTTTTTGGCGCTCGTTTGTAATTCTTGCGGGAGCTCAGACACAAATCCATCCCCCGATTTGGGGTAAAGCCAGGCTTTTAGAGAAACTTTATTGGCGGAAACTTCTTTTAGATAGGTGGCAAGCCGTTCGGCTTGAACTTGATAGAGAGTCTGCGTGATCCCTTCGTTTCTTTCGGCCGTTTCTTTAGAGTCTTGAAAAGATCCCTCGAGTAGGCGGTAACGAAGATGAAAAGCCTTTGTGTCGTAGAACTTTTTAACAAAAACATTTTCGGCGGAAGCTACATTCAAATGATTCGTGCGACCGGCCGAACTGCCATGGATTCCCGGCCAAAGATCATAAGCATCCCAAAGCGTATGACCAAAACTCGTATGACAGGTAAAACAGATGGGAGGGTTTGTTTCAAAGCTGGGAGCTCCGTTTTGAAAAGTAATCCGGTGAAAAGTAGCCTGAGCGTTCTTCGAGTTTTGCTCCAGCATTTCAATGAAATTTCCTCCTTTAACCTCTCCACCCCCATTTACCGAGAGGAAAACCTCCCCAGAGGGATCAAAGAAAATAACCCGAGGGGTTTCCCGGCTAGCGTCTTGGAGGCTTCGGGAGTCATACACCAGAATAAAGTTGGATCTGAAAGCGGCTGGTAAATTAGCGATCACATCTTCAATTTGCGTCAGGTTTTTCGTCTGAATTTCTTTACGGATCGATTCAAACGAGACGGCGCTCTTAGCCGCCAACGAAAAGAAAACGAGATTTAAGAACAATATCGCCTTCACGGGGCCACTATGGCACAAAATACGCCTCGGAGGAACTAAATGAAGCTGCTTGTAACCGCTCTCCTATTCTTAAGCCAGACTTGCCTATCCGCTAGCCCCTCTGTCTTTGGGAAGTGGCAGGGATCTGGCCGCGCCTGGGATACCGACGGATTTAAGACGGAATGTAAAACCCTTAAAGCAAATGTTTTGCAAAATACTGGGACGCTTGAACTTCAAGGCCTGGCTTGGGAATGTGTGGAAGCGGGCTATGATTGGCCAACGCTCTCTTTCACCGAAAAAGAGGGGAAGGTTTTTAAAGGCTTGGCCGAAGTGGGAACGCTCGTCCCCACTAAGCTTTCCATTTTAACAAACGAAATTGATCTTCCGGTTCTTTTTGAATTCACTTTAAAGTCTGACGATGTGGTGCTTTACCACGAAGAGTGGAAGGGAAAAGACAGTACTTACTACGTAGAAGGGGAGTTAAGGCGGCTCCCTTAGTGTTTAACTATCCAAGAGCGGATTTGCGGATCGGTTCCTTTGTTTCGTCGATAAGACGGTAGCTGGGGAAGGCTACAAAACGTGCAGCGGCTCCATTCGGTATGAAGTTTTAGCCCCTTAAGCTGGGTGTCCGTGACAAATTTTACCAAGTCAAAATAAAGTTTTCCTTTCCGATTCTCGAGGAAGTTTTCAGGAGAATGGCCTTCTTTCCGAAACGCTTCCACAAAATCTTCCTTCACTTCAAAACAACAGGAGTGAATAGAAGGGCCGATGATTACTTCTCCATCGCCCGTGAGTAATTGGCGGGACTTAGCCCCAATCCGGTGCAAAGCTCCGCGCCACCCACAATGCGCCGCTAAAATGGGAGAGTTCTTGTCTCTAGAAAACAATAGAAGCGGAATGCAGTCGGCAGTGTAAATATGGATGCTTTGGTGTGAAGTTCGGGTAAAGACGGCGTCCGCCTCGGGAATAAGAGAAGTTTGATATTCCACAAGGGTGGAACCATGGACTTGTTGAATGCATTTTTGACTTTCGCCCTTGGCTTCTATTTCGTAGCCAACTTCGATGTTTCCAAAACTCTGTTTCATTTATCAAAGTTTTTCATTAGCGCTAAAAACTTGTCAAACCCGCTGGGCCTAGGAGCCTCAAGACAGAGATCTGTGCCGGTAATGGGGTGTTGAAAGCTCACCCGTTTAGCGTGTAATAGCGTGTGCCCAAGCCCTTCGGTTGCCGTCTGGAGAATTGAGTTTAGGTGCGCGAGGCGGCTCTTTAAGCTTTTCGGTCCGTAGAGACCATCTCCCACGATGGGGAAACGGTTTTCCGAAAGATGCACGCGGAGCTGGTGCGTTCGGCCCGTTTCCGGGAAAAGACCCACGTGCGAAAAAGTTTTGGTGGTAAAGAGTGTTTCAAAGCGGGTAATCGCCGGCCTTAATTTATCGGACTTTGAACTCATCTTCTTTCGGTCTTTTCGGTCGCGCCCTACGGGTGAATCCCAAATCCCCCTTTTTGGAGGAAGCCCCCAAACCACGGCTTCATACTCTTTTTTAATCTGACGCTTCTTAAACATTTGGGAAAAAAGATCCTGCGCCTTTCTATTCTTTGCCACGAGAATAACGCCACTTGTCCCGCGATCGAGTCGGTGCACGATGCCGGGGCGACCTTCCTTTAGAGTCCGAAAGTCAGGGTGCTTAATAAAGTAGTGTAGAAGGTGATGAACTAAAGTAGGCCCTTTAAAACCGCTGGCGGGGTGAACGACCATGTCTTGGGGTTTATTTAAGCACAGGACATGATCATCTTCGTAAATAATTTCTAAGGGGTGAGCGATGGGTTCAAGCTTTACTTCCAGCTTTTCTTCCAGTGTGCCCGAAACAAGATCTCCATTGGTTACTTTATGACTAGCTTTGAGGCAGACCTTTTCATTCACGAAGATGTGCCCCAGCTCTATTTGCTCTTGGATAAAAGTTCGGCTCTCGCCTGTTTTTTCGTGGAGATAGACGTCTAGGCGAAGGGAAGGACTTTCTGCTTTGTAGGAAAACGTTTTCTTCAAGTCCCCGTTTTCTTCGTTTCGAGAAGACTTGTAAAGGTTCTTGCGGTTTGGTTGGGATCTAGCTTGTATAGGGCGGCTAGATTCTTAATGAAGCCCTGAACGTATACTTTGGCGGGTAAAGCGGCGGCATTTTCATTTTCAATGGCTTGGAGGTAACGAAGTGGAATCTTCGTGATTCTTGAGACATCTTCAACGCTTAAAGAGCGACGTTCGCGGATTCCCCTTAAGAAAGCCCCACTGATTACTTCCGGTTGCGTTAGGTGAGGGTCCGTCGCTTCTTCTACCTGAAGGGGGCGTGACATGGGAGTGGGGGGAGGGGCCATAAAGCGAACATTGTCGGGCGGAGGAGGAACTTGCGGCTGAGCGGGTGGAGGGGGAGCGGATTGCACCGGGGTCGTAGGCCGGCGAAGAGGAGGGCTTCCGGCGTCTCCGTTTGAAATACTTCTGTCGTATTCGCGTTTCTTCTCGATATTAGAAAGAACCATGTAGGCTTCTTCAAGCTTACTCAAAACTTTGTCCGCTTCGTCCTGTGAAAAAAGCGAATACATGGCAATCGAGTCTTTTGAAAAAGCCGCGCGGGCCGCGTGGTAAGCCGCAACGATTTCAGAAATCGAAGCGCCGCGGGAAACTCTTAGAACTTCGTAGTAGGATTCTTCTTTATCGTTCATAAAAATCTCTTAGGGATTCTTCGTGTATTTTAACAGGTTTCTTAGAATTTCTTCCAAGTGAGTAACGGCCGTACTATTTGGCGCTTCGACCAAAAACGGAACGCGCCGCCGAATCGATTGCCAAACCGAGTTATCGTAGGGGAGGTAACCCATGTAATCGATCGTCATTCCGAAATAACGCTGACAAACCATTTGCACGTTCTTCCCGATTTCGGCTTCGGATTTAACGCGGACCTGATTAACGATAAGAGACACATGGAACTTCTGCATTTTTTCTTCGAGTTCCGCTCCATCTTGAGGAGAGAGACGTTTTACTTCGAGTAAAAGATCTCTTGGAGTACGAATGCCTCGCGAATTTTTAGCGTCCATGGCCTGTTCGATAAGGCCCCGGACATACGGGGACGGAGTGGACGCGCGTAACATTCGGTAGAAGGCCGCTTTAATAAAGCGGTAAGCGTTTTCGATACTGGTGGGTTCTGGAGTAACCACCACGATCTTTTGATCGGCTAAAAGAAAAAAGTCCAAAGTATTGTTCGTGGTTCCAGCTCCCAAATCTAAAAGAATAAAATCAGCATCAATCTCGCGGAATTTTCGGATAAGCCGAGTCTTTTGAACGTGCGGCATGTTCGCAATGCCGGTCGAGTCGTTGGCTCCAGAAATAAGAGACAGGTTTCTTACCTGAGTGGGCTGTAGGAGATCTTTTACATCTTCAACTCGGCCACTGATAAGGTCACTTAAGGTACGAGAGGGGACCTCTACTCCCAAAGCCGTATGGGCGTTTGCGCCCCCTAAGTCCATATCCACGACCACCACCCGTTGGTTTAGCCAACTTAAGTAAACGGCCATGTTGGAAGTAAGAAGCGTTTTTCCGATCCCGCCTTTTCCGCCCCCAATTGCCCAAACTACTTTTTGAGTTTGAGGGCCCGGGCTAATCCCGCGGCTGGGGATATTAATACGAACGGAACCGTCGTTGGACGCAGTTCGAGGGGGAAGTTTAAGTTTGTAGAGGCTCACTGGGGATTTTTCTTAAAGGATTTAAGAGAGATACCTCTATTATGGCTCAGCCCGGGACCGTTTACAAGATAAGGGCGGAAGGGGGCGGCTGCCGTATGACTTCTAAGGGGCTACATGGTATTCCCAGGGGGGAAATTTCCCGTGAAGCTTTGAGGTTTAAGTCGTTGATTCAATTCACCGTTTATGAAGTTGCGCCATGCAGATAGAGAGCATTAGTCTCATTATAGCGGCCTGCGTTAGTGCGGCTCTTGCCGTCGCCAGTATCCTTCGAAATTTTCGCGATAAGCTTTGCCTTACCTTCGGACTTCTTTGTGCGCTGCTCTTTGCTCATGATGTGGGAGCCATAGTAGAAGCGCTGGAAAGCGTTCATATTGTGGGCGCTCGCCTCCATACGCTCCTTGCGCTTTCGATTGGGCCAGCCCTTCTTTTACTTTTGAAAGAAATCTTTCGCCAAAGAGGGCTAAGCGTTTCTCGCACCGTCAGTGTTTATCTTTGGGCGACGCCTCCCGTGCTTGCCGTTGTGGCTCTCTTTATGAGCTTTGATCTGTACCCCCGCATTGCTTTGCAGCTCGATCATTTTGCTCATATCTCCATTTGTTTTCCCGGGTGGCTTTGGCTGAGAAGCCTTGGGAAAGCAGAAACGGAAGTAAAGCTAAGCCGCGAGCGTTTAAGACTTCGTTTTAGTTTCTGGGCCGGGCTTGTCACGGGAGTCGTCTACCTAACGGACGCTCTTCATTTTTCCCAAACGATTAGCGTAAACGTTCCGCCTCTTGGAACATTGGCCCGAACGGCGTACCTCATCTATCTTTTTCAAACCTTCATCCAAAAAGAATTAGTAACCTCCGAAGAACTTATCACGAAGGTGGCCCACTTTGGCGGCATCTCCATGCTTTTGTCTTTGCTCTACATGCTGCTTGTAAGTTGGGTCTCCAATGAACATGGACTTTTCTTTTTTAATACATTTATCGCCAGTTTCATGATCATTGTGCTCTTTGATCCCTTGCGCTCTCTTTCTTCAAGGATGGTTCGCCGCGCGTTCTTAGGGCGCCATTTAGTTTTGGAGCAGGAGTTAGATGCCGTTTCGCAGATCCTTATGGGAATGGTAGAGCCGAACGATATTGCAACCGCTCTTAAACAGACGATTAAAAAATGTCTAGGAACCGATGCCACCTCGTTGTACGTCTTAGATCGCGATGGTTTTTCTTTCCTTCAAATTGAGCCGGGCAATTTCAAAAATGCTAAGGAACTTTCCGCTACTAGCCCCCTAATCGAGTACATGACGCTTCGACGCGGCCGACCCTTCGTGCTGGAAAGTCTAGAGAACGACCGAGATTTTTTCAGGGCGACTAAACCTCACCGCTTTTGTGAGCAATGTTTAGAGGCTATGCGCTCTCTAAATGCGGATTTCATTATCCCGTTTATCCATGCTTCTAAGCCGGTCGGGTTCTTGGCCGTCCTAACGGGCGAGCGCGTGATCCTCTCTAACGAGCAGCTTCGTCTTTTTATGCCGGTCGCAAGACAAATTGCCCAAGTGCTTAAGAACTCCGAAATTTTTAATCGTCTAAGTGATCGGGAGAAACTTGCCGCTCTCGGGGAAATGGCGGCAGGTCTAGCTCATGAAATTAAAAACCCGCTCGGGGCCATTAAAGGAGCGGCTGAACTTTTAAGCACCGGAACTTCGAAAGAAAGCCAAGAAGAATTTATCAAAATTATCTTAGATGAATCCAAACGCTTATCGGGAGTGCTAACGGATTTTCTGGATTACGCAAAACCTCGGCGTACGCAGATCTCAGAAGGGTTTGACCCGCTAAGAGTGATTAATCACGCCGTTTCGCTCAAAGATCCTGCGAGCCGGGTAGAATATTCCGTCCAGTCAGAATCAGGCCCCGTATTTGTGGAAGGGGACCCGGAACATTTAAAACAGGTGCTGCTCAATCTTTTTCTAAACGCCACCCAGGCCTTAGAAAGCACCGAAGATCCTAAAGTGCGCATTAAGGTTCGAGCCATTCGCCCTCGAAGCCCTTTTTCAATTGTCGAAACATTACCCCTCTACAAAGTCTGGGAAGGGTGGAAGACCCAATTGGGAATTGCGAAGTCTTTCGTGTCCATCGAAGTCTCAGATAACGGAGTGGGAATTTCAGCCGATGAAATGGAAAGAATTTTTGTGCCTTTTTATACCACGAAGGAAAAAGGAACCGGTTTAGGGTTAGCTATTTGTCAAAGAATAATTGAGGGGATGGGGGGCAGCATTCACGTAAAACCCAACTACCCGAAGGGCACCCGTTTTATTCTTCATTTGCCGATGGGCAAGGAAGAATCAGCGGTGAGCAAAGCGCGATTTATTGAGGCGGTTACATGAAACCTGAAAAACACGTACTGGTCATAGATGACGAAGACAATATTCGAAAGATCTTGGGAGCGATGCTCACCCAGGAAGGTTACGGGGTGGATGAGGCCCGAAACTTGAGTGAGGCCAAAGCCATCCTTAAAGCCTCCGAGATCCAAGTGGTCATTTGCGATTTAAGAATTGGGCGAGAGGATGGCCTCTCGTTTCTGCGTTGGATGAAAGAAGACCGTCAGTCCCAGCCCGTGATTATTCTTACGGCGCACGGAACGGTCGATACCGCGGTGGACGCCATGAAGCAGGGGGCGTTTGATTATTTGGCAAAACCGTTCGAACGCTCTGAGCTTTTAAGCGTTATTCGTAAAGCGCTTCTCACTTTCCAGTACCACGAAGGAAGCCGCATCAAAACCATTCCGGCGGGAACTCCGCAGCTCTCGATGATTGGACAAAGCGGGAAGATGCAGCGGATCTACCAACTGATAGAAAAAGTGGCTCCTACCGATACGACGGTTCTTATCACCGGAGATAGCGGAACGGGAAAGGAGCTGGTCGCTCAAGCCCTTCATGATTTCTCCCCGAGGAAGGATAAGCCGTTTATCAAGATTAACTGTGCGGCAATTCCTGGAACCTTGATGGAGTCGGAGCTCTTTGGTTATGAAAAGGGAGCTTTTACGGGCGCCAATGGGTCAAAGCCGGGGCGTTTTGAGCTAGCGGACAAAGGGACGCTTTTCCTAGACGAAATCGGCGAAATGAGCATGGAGATGCAGGTGAAACTCTTACGCGTCCTTCAGGAAAAAACGTTTGAGCGTGTGGGCGGCCTTCGGAGTATTTCCGTGGACGTTCGCCTGATTGCGGCCACAAACCGGGATCTCGAGCAACTAGTGAAAGAAGAGCGCTTTAGAGGCGACCTCTTTTATCGTCTAAATGTTGTCCCCGTGCATCTTCCCCCGCTTCGCGAGCGTCCGGACGACATTCCGAAACTGGCCCGGTTTTTCGTCAATAAATTTTCTGAAAGACTTAAAAAACTCGAGCCTTCGATTTCGCCCGAGGCCTTAGAGCTTCTCACCCAATTCCCTTGGCCGGGAAATATTCGTCAGCTGGAAAATGTTATTGAACGCCTTATGGTGATTCACGACGACGGGATTATTCAGCCCGATCATTTGCCGGAAGAAATTTTAGAGTTTGAGGAAGAGCGCTTTAGGAAAACTCAAGAAGCTCCTAACTCGCTAAAGGATGTGGTGAAGGATTATACGAGAAAGATTGAGAAGAAAATGATTGAGGAAGCCCTCTCGGACACCTCCCATAATGTCACTCAGGCGGCTAGAAAGCTCAATATCAGCCGAAAGGGCTTGCAACTGAAAATGAAAGAGCTAGGCCTTCGATGATAAGAAATCTCTCGCATCTAGTGATCGCAACGGAAGATGTCGCCCGAATGGCAAAATTTTTCCAAGACGTTTTTGAGATCGAGCCTTACTTTGCAAAGGATGAATTCACGGAGTTTGTTCTACCCGGAAAAGCAAGAATCGCCTTTTTTCAAGTAACCGGAGGAACGACCAAGTACTTCGACGCCAAAAGTGAACGAAAAGGCCTTTCGTTGGGCGTTACGGTTCAAGATGTAGAGCAAGCTTACCAAAACGCTCTTGAAGCAAAACTCGATGTCAGTGGGGCTCCTAAAGATCACCCTTGGGGCGAAAAAAGCTTTCTTGTGATTGATCCCGATGGCAATCGCTGGGAAATAGCGGCTACCCCAAGCAAAGATGGTTTCTTGCCGAACCGATAATAAGGCACTCCGTTTGCACGCTCTCCTAAAGTGAAAGAAGTTTTGAACCAAAACGAATCAACTTAAAGGGGGCTTCATGCGTTCAGCTGTAACATTTTTATGGATGACACTCGGGTGTCTGGCGTTTGGTCTGCAAACCAGGAGCGAAGAACCCTTCGCCAAAACCGTTTTTGAAGCAAAGAGCGGTTCGAAAGTGGCGGGGACCGCTCTTTTTCTCAAACAAACCGATCGGCTCATCGTAAGACTCGATGTTTCTAACCTCACTCCAGGGGAACACGCCCTTCATGTCCATGAGAATGGAGACTGCTCTGGGAAAACCGCGAGTAACTCGGGCGAACATTTTAACCCCGAAAAGCAGCCTCACGGAGCTCCTGCCGCCGGGAAAAAACACGCCGGAGACTTTGGAAACTTTGACGTCCCTAAGGACGGGCACGCTAAAGCCGACATTGAAATCCCCATGCCGCCCGTAAAAGAAAATACGGTAATGGACTGGGATATTTATATTGGAAAGTCGTTAGTGATTCACCAGGGCAAAGACGACTTTAAATCGCAACCGGCTGGGAATTCTGGCGATAAGATTGCCTGCGGAGTGATTACGGCAATTAAACCACGAGGTTAATAAAGTTCCTTAAAGAACTCTCTTAGGTGAAAATCTGGTTTTTCTTTAGGATGCTGGGCCGCCCAATGGGAGGTCTCTTCTTCTTCGGATTCTAAGACGGCCGTCATGGCGCCTAAAGGCTTTTCTAGCGCTTTAGAGGGCGGGAGGAGCTCAAGATTTAGTTCCACCTCATGAATAAGCCGATTTTTGGTTTTTGAGCTATTAGAGGCTTTTACCGCTTCTTTTAGCGGGGCCGCTGAGATTTTTGCCGGTTTTCTATAACTTTGAAAGTGGTAGACGTTCGATTCCCCGGACGGAGCAAAATTCCATTCGAGGTATTGTTCTTTCTCTAGGCCTAAAAAGAATTCAAAACACGTGTGCTTCCAGAGATCTTCTCCATCTTCTTGCACGGCGAAGAGGAGCTTGTCGGTGGGGCCATAGAGCGTCCACTTTAGAATGAGGGTCGACTTAAGAAAGGCAGCCGTCGCGTCCAGGCTAAAGAGGCCCGTAAACGAGTCTTGAGAAAAGGGCTGGAGGCTAAACTCTTTCACTTTTTAAGCTACTCAGCTTTTTCCAATTTCACTTCGGTATAGCTACCCACAAAGGGGCTCATCGTTAGATTTAGAGTTTGGGTTTTATACCCGGCGCTCGCCACCGTCACCGTTTCTGTGGCCAGAGAGGAGACGCGGTGGACGTAGCCATCGTACTTAAGCGTTCTCTTTGCGGAACTAAGATCGATAGAAACGGGAAGTAGCGCACCCTCGGCGTTCGTAACCTTCAGGTGAGCGCCCGTCGCCGATTTTTCTAAGTGTTGCAAGAACGCTTCTTGATTGTCCTTCCAAAAACCTGGAAGGCCTGAGGCGCTTGGCCATTTAACTTGGGAAACTTCAATCGTTGCGTGAATGCTCTGATAAAAGTGGCTCGCCCAGTCCTGCATGCCTCCATAAACTGGGTACCATTCATAGCCGTAGGTCACGCCATTCATAAAGTTTCCGGCATTGTGGGCTTTCATAGGGCCATTTAAGTCAGCGTAGTTTCTTGCCAGCTTCATCATGGCGGCGTCGTCGCCGAAAAGGGCTCCTTGAGAATTTACTTTGGAGTCCCAAGGAATATTGAAGCAAATTTCGCCGCCGTGGTAGTTCAAGGCGGTCAGAAAGTGGTGTTTTTGGTGAAGCATTTGGATGTTGCGAACTTCAATGGCGCGATTGGGATCGGTAGGATCTTCATTTAGGAGCGGGAAATCGCGGTTTAGATCCACTCCGTCGGCATTAAAGCGCTGTTTCTTCTCCGTGCCGTCCGGGTTCATGGAAGGCATGATGAAAATTTCGTTGTTATCTAAAAGCTTCGTGAAGCGATCTTCTTTCCCGTACTTTTGCAGTAAAAGGCGGGAAAGGTAGACCATTAGTTCCTTGCCCGTCACTTCATCCCCATGCATGGAGGAGATAAGAAGAAGCTTTGGTTTGGAAACGACAGAAGCCTTCTTATTAGAAAGCCTAAGTAACCACATCTCACGGCCCTCTACGGTCTTCCCTGCCGATTCTAAGGTAACCAAGTCGGGGTACGTGCTAGCTAGAGTGGCTAGTTCCGAACTAAGCGTCGCGTACGTGTGAAATTCTTCGTAGGCCTCTTCGCTATAGGTCACAAGTTCCGGAATAGCGTTTAGGGTTTTAATATCGAAGCTCTGGCTCGCCCAGGCTTGGGCATCTAAGGTAGTGATGCGATCTCGTTCTTCAGGGGTGAGGCGGGTAAGCCTGGGTAAGTACCCAATCAGGTAATCGGAGTCGTGAAGGTGATCTTCAATAAAACCATGGGATTTAATCCACTCGGGCGTTACGAGTTTCTTTTGGACCCGAACGTAGTCGTATTCCACCGCTCCCGCGAATAGAGAAAAGGTTAGAAAGAAGAGTGCGAAGATTTTCATTGGGATACCCCCTAGCGCCCATAGTCTCAGGGTTCTGGCCTTTTGTGAAACGGTATTAACGTAACCAAAATTATACGACAATAGGCGGATCCTTCTGGGAAGCGAAGAGCTAGTAGTTGGTACGTGTCTCTCTTTTAGCTAGATCTCGAGCGCATGTCTCGAACGCACTAGTAATCTTCTACTTCAAGGAGTTCTTCGTCTTCGCGAAGACGGTAGACAAGAGCTGTTTCCAGTCGTTTGGGTTTGAAAGCTTTCTTTAGCTCTTCATAAACGACATCGGGATCAAAGTCTTTACAGCTATAGCAGTCGAAGGTGAAGAAGGGTTTGAAGATCCGGCGTTGAATTCCGCGCGGTTTTCTTTTGCCGTCCTTTTGGCCCCTAGGAAAAGTGTGGATACTGATATGGCTCGTGGCGATGATCGTGACGCCGGTTAAACCAATATCCGGGTGATCTTCTGGACGGACCTTATAAACAATAGGAAGTCCCAATTGGTCCATTCCAATCTTTTTTGGGAGATTCTTTAAGAAGCTGTAAATTACATCATATTCGTTGAGCCGCTTTTTATCGCACTCGAAGCCCGAGCACATCAAATGAGGCCAACCGCGGTAATCATCCATATTCATTTACGAGAAACTCCCGTTGCAGATCTTTTTAATGTTTAAAAACGATTTATTACACTTGAATTTGATAAGTCACAACAGAAATTTGTGAGATGAAGTAAGAGAAAGTGAGTTTCCGGGAGAAGAAAGGATTTCTCCTCCCGGAAACAAAACTTTTCACTCATTAATAGTCAGAGCGACTAATTAATGAAGTGGTTGTGGCGGAACATTTGTCGTCGAAGCAGCAGGAGCTTGTGGCTGAGCTACTTGAGGAGCCATTCCGCTTTCGCGGAGTCTTTGGCTCTTCAAACGACGGGCTTTCACCCCTTCGCGACCGATCATCGACATATGAGCACGGTCTTGGCTAACGACTTGACCGCCTTTGCGGCCAGCTTCCTTAGCTTCCGTGGATGTAAACTTGTGTGCTGTTCCTCGAGAGTGTGCAATACGCCCGCCTTTGCTGGCGATTTGACGACGACGCTCCGGATCCATAGATGCGAATCCACGACGACTGATATTATTCGTTGTTGTTTGTTGTTCCATTATCCCTCCCAACTAAAAAGGCTTTTAGAAAGTTGAACAGACACACCTATAGCACGGCCCGCTCTTTTTGTGATGCACTTTGTCGGCTAATTTTAACTTTTTTTGTCATGAGAAAGACTCCCTACGCGATCAAGAACCTAGAATTATGCGCTAACTTACTGGAATTATAAGGAGAGTTAATAGGTAGCTTTATACTGTAGAGCTCGGCTCAACAGCTTCCGATATTCGAGATCTGACACCTCTTTTGCCCCCAAACTCACTAAATGAGAGGTGGGAAATTGGATTTCTAGGAGCCTAAAACCCTGGGTTCGAAGGTGCTCTACCAGGTGAAAAAGAGCAATTTTCGAGGCGTTCGTTCTTCGGTGAAACATCGATTCAGCAAAAAATGCACTCGCCACATGCACGCCGTAAACTCCGCCGATGAGCTCCCCGGATTTATCCCAAACTTCGAGTGAGTGGGCCGCTCCCAGTTGGTGCAGCTCGCCGTATCGACTCTTGAATTCGTCGGTAATCCACGTTTCGTCGCGATTTCCACATTCCTCCATGACGCGTGCGAAAGCTTTATTCTTCGTCACCTCGAAATCGCCGCGTTTGATTTCTTTCTTCAAACTTTTCGAAACGTGAAAACCATCGAGGGGCAAAACCGCTCTTGGCTCCGGTCGAAACCACAAGATTTCGTCGGTATCCGGGTGAGGCATGGGAAAGTAGCCCTCGGCATAAGCGACAAGAAGTTCTCGAGGAGGAGGAAGCGATTTGCCCATCTATTTCAAGCGGGTAATCCGAACGGAACCCGTGGTTTTTGCGACGGGCTCCACTTCGAAGAGTCTCTCTTTGCTTTTAGAAGAGAAACTGCCTTTGAAGTACGGAAGAAGTTCATAGGAGATCGTTCCCGCCTTTTTCAAATCCTCCACGGCGTCGAGCAGCGCTCCTTGCTGAACTGGGTTGATGCGAATGTCTCCGCCGACTTTTGTGACGCGAACCATCTCAAGAAGACTCTTTTTCCCATTGGCCGGATCGTTAAAGGCTTTGGGATCGAAGAAATAATCCATGAGCCAAACACTAATAGTGCGATCGAAACTCTGATCGGGGAAGGGGAGTTGTTGGCTTAAACCAATAGTTGTTCGGTCCGGGGCGAAGGGGTTTCTCACCACCGCGTCCAATGCCTGCGAATCGACTCCGCGTTTAGCCGCTTCGTAGACGAAATTAGATCGTCCCTCGCCGACAGAGAGCCATTTTTTTCCTTTCGCTTCTAAAACTTCTTTTTCCGAAATGCCTAAGCGCCGCAGATAATCAAAAAAGCCATGATCAGAATCGGATAAAAGTTTTTTGATATTTTCCGGCGTATATTTTTCTTGATCCACGTCCGGTGCGGCCGAAAAACTTTGTAACCCGATGCAAAATACAGCGAAAAAAACAAGAGAACGCATGGCAATCACCTCATCGCCATTGTACAATAGTGACGGATGAACCTCAGGTCAAAAGCAACTCTAGTTGTGGTTGCTCTCTTAATTCCCCTAGTTGTTTTATCTTGTTGGATCCTTCTTCGATCGGAGGAAGGGGCGCGACACGAATTTCCTATTAGCAAAGAAAATCTGTCGCAGGCCTTAGAGGCTGCGTTGAACGCAGGAGAATTTCCGGAAAAGATCGTCGTCCAAAAAGGCTGGATGCGCTACGAAGGAAATGTTCGCTACACCGTAGATCCTGTTCTTCAAAACAAAATGGTGAAACTCTTTAAGACCTACCGACCGGACTACGGGGCGTTTGTCGCGCTAGATGCAAAGACTGGGGCGCTTTTGTCCCTAGTTTCCTATTCAGAAAAATACCCAGACTTCGGAAATGTGAATTTACAAGCGTCCTTTCCTGCCGCGAGCGTTTTCAAAATCGTCACCGCGGCGGCCGCATTTGAACGAGCCAAACTAACACCGGAAAGTACGATCACTTTTAACGGCGCAAACCACACCCTCTACAAGCGAAACGTCAGCGATAACCGGGTGACCCGTTGGACTCGGAACATGACTCTTCGAGAAGCTTTTGCAAAATCAGTGAATACGGTTTTTGGAAAAGTAGGGGCGTTTGCAATCAAGCCCTCGGACCTAGAAGAGTACGCCGCTCGTTACATGTTTAATGCCCAAATCCCTTCTGATCTGCCGGTAAAGCCCGGAAAATTTGCCATTGATAAGACGGATGCCTTTCACGTGGCGGAAATTGCGTCTGGTTTTAATCGGGTGGCGCTCATGAGCCCTCTGCAAGGGGCATTAATTGCCGCTAGCGTGATCAATGAAGGCGTCATTATGGAGCCCTATATCGTTCAGTCGCTTCTCAACCCCTCGAAGGGCCCTCTTTACTATGCACGTCCGAAAGTTTTGTCGGAGGTGGTCTCGCCCGAGGTGGCAGAATCGCTCAAGGAGCTCATGGGCGAAACGGTGAGAAGTGGGACCTCCCGGAAGAGTTTTCGCCCCTATCTGAAAAAGACCCGAAACCAAGACTTAGAAATTGGCGGGAAGACCGGATCTCTTACCGGCCTCTCTCCCCGTGGAAAGTACGATTGGTTTGTGGGTTACGTCGGAGACGGAGATCAAAGAATTGCTTTAGCCGCGCTCACTATTAATGAAGAAACTTGGAAGATTAAGTCGTCCAACATCGCCCGTACCTTTATAGAGAGCTATTTCCACCCGATTCCCGAGTCCGCTCTGCCTCGCGCGGCTGACTGAGCACCGTGTCGTGCGTAACCCTGGCGGTTATTTATATAATTTCGTCACAATTCCGATAAGTTAGTGACGAGAACGATCGTTTAGCCAGGCTCCGCCGGCCACGAGTTGACTCTTCCTGAGGAAGTTTTCATATTAAGGATAGATATGTTGGTGCGATTAGAGGATCAAAAATACTTGCCTGAGCACCTCGAAGAAACGGGGACGCAGACGCTTGTGCGCCCGGAAAAGGAAACTAAAACTCCGGCGTTTTTTAAAGTCATCATTTTGAATGATGACTTTACTCCGCGCGACTACGTCGTCCATATCCTAGAAACATTCTTTCGCAAGAACCAACAAGAAGCGACCCACCTAATGCTTCAAGTCCATCACAAAGGACGAGGAGTAGCAGGCGTTTATACTTTTGAAATTGCTGAAACCAAAGCGTTCCAAGTGAATGAGTACTCAAGAAAAAACAAGTACCCGTTAAAGTGTGTCGTCGAAAAGGCCTAAGATGAGACTAACTCCAGAAGTAGAGAAGACGGTTAATCTAGCGATGAAGTTCGCCAAAGATCACCGCCACGAGTACGTAAGTCTCGAGCACGTTTTACTTGCCATGTGCGACGACGTGGAAGCCGTCGACATCATCACGGGCTGCGGTGCGGACGTTGGAGTTCTAAAAAAGCGGACGGAGAGTTTTCTTAAAGATCATTGCCCCAAGCTCTCCGAGGACGAAGTAAAAGGCCTTGGAACCGATTGGAAACCCTCAATGACTCTAGCTTTTCACCGGGTCGTCCAACGAGCTTTGATCCAAGTAGAAAGTTCGGGAAAGGATCTGGTTTCAAGCGGTAACCTTCTTATTTCTCTTTACGAAGAACCCGAATCTCATGCCGTCTCTTTTTTAGAGCAGCAAGGCGTTACGCGCTTTGAATGCATTAGTTATTTCTCTCATGGTGTTTCGCGAGAAATGCCCATGGGCGACGAATTAGAAGAAAACGAAGAGGGAGCACCCCGAGAGAAATCTGAGGAAGGAAAACCGGGCAAGGGATCGGCTTTAGAGAGTTTTGCGACAAACTTAAACGAACGAGCTAAAAAAGGGCAAATAGATCCTTTGATCGGTCGAGACGACGTCATCGATCGCATCGTGCAGGTTTTAGCCAGACGCACTAAGAACAATATTCTTTTGGTGGGGGATCCAGGCGTGGGAAAGACCGCGATTGCCGACGGTTTAGCCCTACGAATAGTAGAAGGAAAAGTTCCGGAGAAAATTAAAGATCGGGTGATTTACTCTTTGGATATGGGGGCGCTCGTCTCGGGGACAAAGTATCGCGGCGACTTTGAAGCCCGTCTCAAATCGGTGGTTAAAGAACTTGAGAAGAAACAAAGCGCCATTCTCTTTATCGATGAAATGCACACGATTATTGGGGCAGGTGCCACCGGTGGCGGCTCCCTCGATGCTTCAAATATCTTAAAGCCCAGTCTTTTAAACCGAACGATGAGCTGCATCGGCTCCACCACTTTCAAAGAATACCGCGGGTTTATTGAAAAAGATCAGGCGCTCTCAAGGCGTTTCCAAAAAATTGATATTAAGCCCCCCAGCACGGAAGAAGCCTACAAGATTTTGGAAGGTTTAAGGTCTAAGTACGAAGACTTCCACAAAGTGAAATACCCGGACGACGTGATTAAGGCGGCCGTGGATCTTTCCGAACGTTATATTCATAACCGCCCTTTGCCGGATAAGGCAATTGACGTCCTCGACGAAGTGGGCGCTCGACTTCACTTGCGCGGGAAAGCGGGCGATGCGGCGACCGTAGAAGATGTGGAAAAGACCGTAGCCCTCTTTGCGATGGTGCCGCCCAAAACGATTTCTAGTGACGATAGAACGAAACTAAAAGATCTAGAATCTGAGATTAAGAAAGTTATTTTCGGACAAGACAAAGCCGTTGAAAGTCTCGTGGCTTCCATCAAGATGTCCCGCACGGGTTTGGGGAATGCGCAAAAGCCGATTGGTTCCTATTTATTTACGGGACCTACGGGGGTTGGAAAAACAGAAGTCAGTCGTCAGCTCGCTAAAGTTTTAGGGACAGAGCTCTTACGTTTTGACATGAGTGAGTACATGGAGAAACACGCGGTCTCAAGACTGGTCGGGGCTCCGCCCGGGTATGTGGGGTACGACGAAGGGGGGCTACTCACCGAAGCCGTTTCTAAAAATCCCTACGCCGTTCTTTTACTCGACGAAATGGAAAAAGCGCACCCGGATATTGCCAGCATTCTTCTGCAAATCATGGATCACGGGAAACTCACGGATTCAAACGGAAAAACGGTCGATTTTAGAAATGTGATTTTGATCATGACCTCCAATGCAGGGGCTAGAGAACTAGCTAAACAAAGCATCGGGATTCAGGGCACGAATGTGAAGAAGCGATCGATGGATGCCATCAAGAACGCGTTTGCGCCTGAGTTTATCAACCGTCTTGATGCCATTATTCCCTTCGAGGCGCTCAAGGAAAAAGAACTCTTAGACGTGATTGGAAAATACCTGAACGAACTGGCGGTTCAGCTCAAAGAAAAGAAAATTGATTTAGTCATAAAAGACGAAGTGAAAAAATGGCTCTTTGAGAAGGCGTACGATCCAGCCTATGGCGCTCGGCCTTTTGCCCGCGCGGTCGACGAAAATATAAAGAAGGGCCTAGTCGACGAAATCCTCTTCGGAAAACTTTCTGACGGCGGCAAAGTCACCGTCAGCGTGAAAGAAGAAGCTCTCCATTTCTCCTTTTAGTTCGCGGTCAACGAAACACTCCTTAGTCCTAGAAGAAATGCCTACTCGCTAGACGTATACTCGTAGTGTTGCGGTGCTGAAACACCAGGCTCCCCATTTGCATCTTTAAAACTTTGGGGGGCTTGTGAAGGGAATTCTTTTTTTACTTTTGTTCTTTGTTACGCCACTTTTGGCCGAACATTCCAGTGTGGACTATGTCGGAAGTGAAACTAGGGTGCTAACCGTTTCACCTTCGGTTGAAAAAAATAAAGCGTCTACTCCTGCCGACACGACGGCGCTTACGGGCGATGCCCTAGCTCTCAGAAACAAATACACCGAACCCGCCTACCAAGAGTTCATCGCCAAAAAATATGCCGGCCACTACGATCTCTTAAGTTCCATCAACGAGGAATTTAAAGACAACCCCGGTTACACGCCCACGCAACTAGCCTTGAACATGGCGGTGAAAGAACAAGGGGCCAAAAGTGTTTTGGGAAGATTAGATCCGCGAGTTTGCGCGGAGGCCACTCCTCACGCCGAAGCCATGGCCAGTGCCGGAGGCATTAGTCACGCAAACTCGCAGAATCGCTTCAATCGGCTCTTTCCCCAATTGCCAGGTTCCTTCAACGGGAGCGAGATTGTCACGCCTAGCGGAACAGGCGCGGGAGCAAGCCTCCTTGAGGCCGCCCGCGGGTGCGTTAGGATTTGGCTGACCAGCCCTCCCCATAGAACGGGAATGATGAACCCCCACAGCGCCTTCTGCTACGACATGAGGCAGAACCCGAGCGGCTCCTATTTTTGCATCGGACTTTTTGTGGATCAACGCGATGCATCTGGGCGCCTCCTGCTTCGTTGACCGGCTTTCTAGCTCAATGTTAAAACTAATAAGTGATTTCCCACCTCAGGATCCAAGGCCTTGCTTTAATTGACGAGCTTTCTATCGACTTTTCTGAAGGGTTTAACGTGCTTACCGGCGAAACGGGGGCCGGAAAATCGATCCTGATTCGGGCACTGAACTTCTTGATAGGGGCCAAAGCCAGTAGCGAACAAATTCGAAAAGGGTACGAAAGCGCGTCCGTCGAGGCGTCTTTCCGACTGCCCGTCGGACACCCGGCGATTTTGAAATTAGAGAGCATCGGGGTGAGCGCCGATGAAGAGGGCCAGTCTAAGGAACTTCTCATTCGCAGAAATTTAAGCGCTTCCGGAAGAAGCCAAGCCTTTATCAACGATCAATCCGTCACCCAAGGATCCCTAAAATCGGTGGGCGAACTTTTAGTAGATGTTTTTGGCCAGCACGAAAATCAAAGGCTTCTAAATAAAAATTGCCATCTAGACTACGTCGACCGCTTTTTAGCAGATAAGTCGACCCTTCCTAAATACAAAGCTGCTTATGAAAAAACCAAAACGAGTTTAAGGACGGTTTCCCAGCTTGTTCACCAGCTTAAAAACTTAAGCGACGATAGAGACTATTTAAGTTTTCGCCTTGAGGAGATTGAAAAGTTTAATCCCTCCTTGGAAGACTACGAAGCGAAGAAGAAACTTACCGAAAGTGGATCTCAACTTATTCGGGCGAAGGAAAAGTTTACTAAAATATTAGAAGTCCTTGAGTGTGAGGGGATGCGGACGGTCCCTGAAAGGTTATGGGAAGTTCAAAAGATGCTGCTATCGGAAGGTCTCGAAGAGCTTCAAAGTGAAGCCGCCGAACTAGCTTCGAAGGCAGACTCTCTTCATTTTGAGATTTCTAAACGCACCGACGAAGTAGATGTCGATGAAAATGAAATTCAGGAAGCTCAGGAAAGAGTTTTTGGTTACCAATCTCTCTTTCGAAAACACCATGTGCGAGACATTGAAGGCCTTTTAAGCGCGCTTGATTCCCTGACGCTAGCGGCTCAAAGTAACGAGCAAATCGAAGGGCAGATTGATAAAACTTTAAAGACCCTAGAAAAAGAAACTCAGGAACTTAAAAACCTTAGCTCAAAGATTTCAAAAATGCGGTTGGAAGCCTCCACCAAGATGAAAAAAGCGGTGGAATCGGAATTAAGGGAGCTTTCTATGCCCGGGGCGCGCTTCGGAGTGGATTGGAAATCTTTCGAAGCTAGGAAACTGGAAGTAGATTCTCATGACGTTCCGGAAGCCCTCCAGAAGAACTGGGAAAAATCCAAGGAGGTTTTAGAAACCTTGGGGAACACGGGCGGCGAAGAGTGTGAGTTTCTTTTAGGGGCGAACGTTGGGGAAGAACTTTTTCCCCTTTCAAAAATTGCAAGCGGCGGGGAACTTTCTAGAACCATGCTGGCGCTAAAAAAAGCCTTATCGGTGGATGCGGAGACTTGTGTTTTGGTGTTCGATGAAATTGATACGGGAATTTCGGGCAGGGTAGCCGATGTGGTAGGGCGAAAACTGCGCGAGTTAGCCCTAGATTTCCAGGTGATTTGCATCTCGCACTTACCGCAAGTCGCCGTCTATGCGGATACTCATTTCTTGGTAGAAAAAGCGGCCACCAAGGGTTCTGAAGCCCGAACGGCGACGAACCTGGTGCGTCTCACGCCGCAGGAATCAGAAAAAGAAATTGCCCGGCTTCTTTCGGGTGAAACCGTTACGAAAACAAGTCTCGAAAACGCGAAGGCCCTCGTGGCTAAGGCAAAGGGCCAAGCCAAAAAGAATTCCAAAAACAGAAGTTCTGGAGCTCACAAATAACTAGGGAGAAAAGATGAAGCACCTCATTGTAGGAGTAGGGTTACTTCTAGCGGTAGTAGTACGTGCGGAAGAAAAAACGTGCGCGGCTCTTCGAGGCAATGGCCAGTTAATGCTTGCCCATTTCGGGGCACTCGCCCGAATCACCGAAACTTACGGAGTTTTGGATGGAATGGCGGGGGGAAGTTCTGGTTCCATTACGACTTTCCTCTATGAAAGTATTTTGATGAACCCCGCCGTAAATAACTGCCACGGGAAACCTTGCTCTAAAGAAGAAAGAGCCAGGCGCGCCGCTCTTTTATTAAAAGCGGCTCCCGAAGTGATTGAGGTCATGAAAAAAAGCCCAGAAGCTCTCGCCGTGAAAGAGCTTATGAAACTTAAAGCCGAAATCTCTGCTAGAGGTATCGGGGCGTTACTAGAGCAGGGAAATACTCAGGCCGCAACTCAGGCTTTAACCACTCTTTCAAGAAGCCGAGAATTTGGTTCAGCGTGGAACCCGGAAGTGACAAGGCTCCTTCAACAAGGCAGAGCCCAAGAGGTTTACGACCAGATTATGAAGTTCGGCGAATTTAAGGCAGACGATCCGGCGATTTTCTTCCGCCCGGGATTTATTAACTTTAAATCGGCTCCGTACATTTTCGGGAAAGTGGCCGACTTTTACGCAGGTCGTGGGCCCGTTAACCAAACCGCGATGGCAAGCTTCTTGGACAGTTGCGCAAAACCAGAAAGTGTCGGGAAAGATTGGTGGGAGTTAGGCGAGCCTTGCCAGAAGAAGTTTAGTAAACAGTACACCGATTTCCGCAGGAAATATGATACGGCTCCCCAGTTTAACCATCGAAGTGACGATAAAATTGGAGGTTCTTTACCGGCTCTTGTTTCAACCTCTGTTCTTGAAGGACAAACGGCGGCGAACAATTTTAGAGAGACTCGAGAACAATATCTGAATAGCCGAACCCTAAACCCCCGCGTCGAATATAATCCCGGTTGGGATAAGATTAAGTTTGGGTACTGGGGGAAACCTTCTGATTTGAGCCAGGTACAGGAAAAAATGAGCCAAAGCAATGATGCCAAGGCGAAAAAATTCCTGTCCTTGGGTGAAGGAAAATGGGCCGACGCTTTAAAAACAAGCCCCGCGGAACCTGGAATAGCTAGCGGTCAGGAGATTGATAGCACCCATATTTCATTTGGTGGCTGGTCGGATCTTCACCCGGTGCAGGCTTTGAAAGCGATGGGTTGTACGCGCGTAATTTACGTTACTCGCAAGGGGCCTGAATCAAGTTTTGCCGTCGGGGTGGCGCGCCTCTTGGGCATGACCCAGGCGGATGAAGATAAGCTCTTTACATTGAAGGCGTCGGGAGAACCTAGTAGCCAGATGAAAGCCATCAAGATGGCCGATGCGATTTGGTGTACGGATTGGAATAATTCAGTGGCTACCGATACGAAAGCTACTTTCCAAGAAGCGTACAAGGCGCCTTTAGTCACCCAGAACGAGTACTTCCAAGTTCCGATGCAGGGAAGCCCCGCGCGGGTTATGGCGGAGTACAAAGTCGAAGGGTGTGATGGCACCACAGCTTCGCCGGTGACCGCGGTCGATAGGACCAAACCCCTCGATGCGAATAGTCACTAGGGTAAAGGTTGAGAATACAACTAGTTCCTTTTCATCCGTCTAAGAGCTAACTAGGCGCGGGTTTGTGGCAGCCTTACGCCTCTAGGCGTAAGGCCTTTTAAGCTTTTGGAATTTGGGGAGAGTTCTATTTCCAGAAAATTTGGTGCTTGTCTTGCATTTTAAGACAGTAAGTCCGCAGTCGGGATCTTATCAGCAAAAAAAGAAGGAGCGCGAAGGAGCATAGGGGGTAACTATGTTTTCCGTCGGGCGCATTCTTTTCTCAAAAATTCTCCTCTTATTTTATCTTTTTCAAACACATTCCCTGGCTTTTGGGGTTGAGGGCGAAGCCGAACACCGCGGGGGGAGTGGCGGATCGGAGAGTAACTCTAGCTCTGGGGGTAGTGGAGAGGCTACCAAAGGGGGAGAGGGAAATTCCGTTTCAGGAGTTGACGCGAAAGGTTCGGAAGCAAAGAAGGAGAGTTCGGCTAATGCCGTTGGGAAAGGCCAAGGAGGGGGCGAGAACGCAAATGATTCGGCAAGTAAGGACGGCAAAGAAAGCGAAACTCAAAAGATGGTTAACAAGCTTGCCGGAGATCTCTTTGATAAGCCCGACGCGAGCTCCACTCCGGGCCTTGACGACGCTTCTACTAAGGAGAGCACTTTTTCTAAAGATAAAACCTCTAATGACACGATTAAAAGCGATTTTGTTCATAAGCTTCAAGAAAGCCTCGCCTCCGGAAAGCCAGACAAGGATTTGGATCGTCTTCTTGAGGGAAGTTCGCCTGAGGAAAAAGTGAAAAACTACGAAAAATTGGTGGAGTCGCTAAAAAAAGAGGATTGGGGAATGAAAGATGAGAAATCCAGGGAGAGTCTTCTTTCCAGCACATTGGGATCCTAAGCTTAGAATTCCACGTGGACAAGTTGTCGCGGCCGCTTCTATAGTGTCACCTAAATACTAGTGACTCCAGCGTAACTGGACTGGCCACAGTTAGGCCGCAAATGTAATCACACTGGCTCACCTT
>JADMIO011432787.1_pt1 | contig 33318 bp, 26 predicted proteins | sample 8958161 | NCBI WGS metagenome assembly JADMIO01 (sample SAMN16585339, study PRJNA669376) | soil metagenome | isolation source: Crop rotation soil | place: USA: Cullars Rotation, Alabama | collected 2011 | reverse complement strand
CCCCGCCGGCAGTCCCGCGCGAGAACACTTGAACGAAATCTCCGATACGGCCTCACTTGCGCTCGACGAAGTACGCGAAATCGCGCAAAACCTCCGGCCTTATCAACTCGAGCGACTCGGCTTAACCAACACGATCGAGCACATGGTCGTTCACGTGAGGAGCTCGGCTGAGGTGGAGTTCATCACTGAGCTCGACAACATCGACGGCTTGTTGTCGAAAGACTCGGAGATCAACATTTACCGCGTGGTCCAGGAGTGCGTCAACAACGTTCTCAAGCACAGTGAGGCGACAACGGCGTGGCTGTCGGTGAAGCGAAACGGCAATGGCTTGCGAATAGTTTGTCGCGATAACGGGCGCGGGTTCGATCCGGCGAGTGCAAGGCAGAGTGGCATTGGTTTAACTGGGATGGCGGAGCGCGTGCGAATGCTCGGTGGCAAGTACACGTTGGAATCCGCGCCCGGTAAGGGAGTGACTATTCGCGTCACCGTGGGACCGGAATCATGAGTAAAGAGATTCGCATAGTTATCGCCGACGACCATCCGATCTTCCGGAGCGGATTACGGATGGTGATCGAAACAGATCCACTGCTGCAGGTAATGGCCGAAGCTGACGATGGCGAGTCAGCGCTCGCGCGCATTATCGAGTTCCAGCCCGACGTCGTCGTGCTTGATATCAACATGCCGCCACCGGACGGGCTGGCGATTGCGCGCGAACTTCACTCGCGACGCTCGGCGGTGAGAACAATCTTCATGACCATGCACAAAGACGAAGCCTTGCTTAACGCTGCTCTCGACGCCGGCGTGAAAGGGTTCGTGGTGAAAGACGCCGCGGCCGACGAGATCATCGGTTGCATCAGAGCCGTGGCCGCGGGCCAAAGTTATTTAAGCCCTGCGCTTTCAGATCATCTGCTCAACCGGCGAAGTCGCGCGGCGCAAGTATCAGTGCTCGAAAACCTCACCACTTCCGAACAACGCATCCTGCAACTCATCGCGGAGTCGAAGTCAAATAAAGAGATCGCCGCCAAACTCTTCATCAGCATTCGCACCGTCGAGCACCACCGCTCAAACATCTGCGCCAAACTCGGCCTGACCGGCAAAAACGCCCTGCTCACCTTCGCACTCACCCACAAATCGGATCTCTAGCCACAAATCCGCGTTTTATCCACGCAAATCTGCGGCTAAAAAAATAGGAGCTACTACCTATATCAAAATGGGTAGTAGCTCCGATTACCCGCCCGCTGTTCCCTTAGATAATCCGCACACTTCGGATGAAATTGAAAGGAGAATGTAAGCATGTCCCGATTTACTGACAAATTTTCAACCACATTCTTCAGCGCAGCGATTTTGGTAATAACGCTGGCGCTGTTTCTCTCTGTGATAAACACGGCAACTAACACGGTAACTGCCAGTAACGATCAGGTTCCGTGGACCGCCACCGGCACGGCAGTGATCACGGGCGTGACGAAGCTGCCTGGCGGGCTGACCCAGTTGGACGGCACCACTTCGGGCAACGCGACGCATCTGGGGAACTTTACGGGACCGGCGACGCGTATCCAGAATCATCAAGGGAACTTTGCCTCCACCTTTGTCTTCATCGGAGCTAACGAGAAGGACAGTGTTTTCATTACCACCAGTGGGCAGTCTGAGACTTCTAAGGATAAATGTCTGGTCACTTCCACAGGTATTTATACAGTGACCGGTGGCACCGGCGCGTTCGCCAACGCCACCGGGAGCGGGACCATCACCACGCAGATCGACTTGTGCGCCGGTACCGCCTTGGGAACGTTTACGGGCACGATCTCCCGGCCGAACTCGAACTAAGAAAGTATTAGCCGCAAAAAGGCGCAAGAGTCACAAAAAATACGGTTTTCTATTAAAGTCCCTTTATGTGCTTTATGTGCCTTTTTGTGGCTAAGTAAGCCCGGATCGATGGAATAGTAGCAACGGATGAAGCTGTTAATTGTAGATGACCACGCAGCGATGCGCCGCATTATTGGAAGAGTAGTAAAGGACATGGTCAGCGATATCGAAGAGTGTGGTGACGGCGCCGAAGCTCTCAGTGCGTATAGCCGTTACCTGCCCGACTGGGTCTTGATGGACATCGAAATGGTCCAGATGGACGGAATCACCGCCACGAGAGAAATCCTCTGCTCTTTTCCGGACGCAAAAGTCGTGATCGTCAGCAAGCATGATGACGACCAGCTTCAGCAGGAGGCTCGAAAAGCAGGAGCTTGTGGATACGTTTTGAAGGAGAACCTTATCGCGATTCGCGAATTGTTAGGAACGACATTGTAACTTACCTGGCGCCGGACAACTCACGAACAATACACGAAGCCATTTCTCACGAAGGAACACTCTCATGACCCGACAGAAATCTCTTCGTCACACAGAAATTCGCATTCTAATCGCCGACGACCATCCCATTTTCCGCAAGGGGTTGCGAGGCGTGATCGAGGCCGACCCGCTGCTCAAAGTCGTAGCTGACGCCGGCGATGGCAAGTCCGCGCTCGCGCGAATCAAAGAGCTTCAGCCCGACGTGGCGGTTCTGGACGTTAACATGCCCGATCCTGACGGGTTGGCAATTGCCCGTGAGCTTCAAGACCGGCGATTGCCGGTGGGCGTAATCTTTCTGACTATGTATAGAGACGAAGCTTTGTTTGAAGCCGCGCTGGATGCCGGCGCCAAGGGCTTCATAATAAAGGACTGCGCGGTAAACGAGATCGTCGATTGCATCAAGGCCGTCGCCGCTGGACAGAGTTTCTTTTGTTCAACGTTCGGAGATTACCTGGCCGGCAGAAACAAGCGGGCGAAATCAACTTCCATCGACAATCTCACTGCGGCAGAGCGCCGTATTTTGCTGCTGGTCGCCGAATCGAAGAGCAACAAAGAAATTGCCGTGATGATGTCGATCAGCGTACGCACCGTTGAGCGTCACCGCTCGAACATCTGCGCGAAACTCGGGCTAACTGGCAACAATGCTCTCCTCACTTTTGCCCTTACGCACAAATCAGGTTTCTAACTACAATCCGCATTTTTATCCGCGCAAATCTGCGGCCCAAAATACGTACTACTACCCATATCAAAATGGGTAGTAGCTCCGATGACTAGCAACGTACCTTGCAGGATAATCCTCCCGTTCTTAACTCAGCTTCGGAAGGCGTCCAAAACCTCCATAAGCAACGATAGTCTGATCGCATTCGCAAGGTTCTCGGAACTAATAATGGGCCTTGAGGAGCCCGGACTTAACCGGGCCCGCCTGAAGTGACAGTCCTCAGCGGCTTTGATTCACTAACCCACGCTAGAAACAAAGGAGTTAGTCCCCTAATGAAAAGCAGATTTTTGATCTTCACTCTCTTACTCGCCGTGATATGCATCGGCAGCGCCGGTAACGCCATGGCGCAGTCAGCGACTGGTACTGGTGTCTTTACGACCGAAAGCATAATAGGAATCAACAATAACATTCCGCTCACCGCCACCGTCTCGGCCCGCCAAGGCGGGAATGGGGGTGTCTTGCGACTCGGTGAAGGGCAAAGTCAAATTATTGCTCAGCCGGTCGACATATGTGTACAGGATAACGCGGCATTCGTAGTGGGCCAGATCACGCATGTTTCCGGTGATTTTGTCGGCTTCGAAAACGTTTTCATGAACCTTGGCTTCGTGGATAACGGAAAGGATGGCGATTTTCTCCTCGTTTCCATTGGCACCTTTACCAACGAGCAACTACCCGCCTGCATCTTTTTCACTGCCCCGAATATTCCGATCCCGCTCGACCGTGGGACCTTTCAGGTTAAACCGTAATGGGTAAACGGGTAGGGGTTGGAGCTTATCCACAGATTACACAGATTGATTTATATGCGTAATCTGTGGATACAAAATCTTAAATTTAGGTCACCACAATGAAAATGCGCTTCCTAATCCTGCTCACATTACTCTGCGCGACGCTGATCCCGATCACCAAGCTAATCACATCCGCGCACGCAACCAATCAACCAGCTCAGGAACAAGCGCAACGCAAGATCGCGCCCTGGGTCATGGAGCATACTGAGAACGGCGCGGAAGCCGAGTTTCTGGTTGTGCTCCGCGATAAGGCCGACCTCAGCGGCGCCAAAACACTTCAGAGCAAACGCGAGAAAGGAGAGTTCGTGCGCGATGCGCTTCTCTCGAAAGCGCGGCAGTCGCAAGAACCCCTGCTCCGTTGGTTGAGCGCGCGCGGCATTCAGCATCGTTCTTTCTACATCGTCAACGCTATCCTCGTTAAAGCCACGCGACAGATTGCTTTCGAGATCGCCATGCGGCCCGAAGTCGAGCGCATTGAAGGCAATCCGCGCATTCGCAACGTCGAGCCAGTGAAGGTCACGGAGCAGGAACTAAACGCGGCCATTAACGAAAGCATTTCAGCGGCCACAAGTATCGAGCCGGGTGTTTCGTTCATCCGCGCGCCGGAAGTTTGGTCGCAAGGGTTTACCGGCCAGGGCATTGTCATCGGCGGCTCTGACACCGGCGTCGAGTGGAATCATCCGGCCCTCATAAACCACTATCGCGGCTGGAATGGGACCACCGCGAGTCACGATTACAACTGGCACGACAGCATTCACAGCGGCGGGGGCTCGTGCGGCTTCAACTCTCTCGCCCCCTGCGACGACCACAACCACGGTACGCACACGCTCGGCACGGCGGTGGGCGATGACGGCGGAGTGAACCAGATCGGGGTCGCTCCCGGAGCGAAATTCATCGCCTGCCGCAATATGGACCAGGGCAACGGCCAACCTTCGACTTATATCGAGTGCATGGAGTGGTTCCTTGCGCCTTATCCGGTCAACGGCACTCCGGCGCAAGGGGACCCATCCAAGGCCCCCGACATCACCACCAATTCGTGGACCTGCCCGCCTTCGGAAGGTTGTTCAGTAACGACGCTGCAGGCAGCAGTTGAAGCACAGCGCGCCGCGGGCATCATGATGGTCGTCGCTGCAGGCAACAGTGGCTCAGCTTGTTCGACGGTCATGGATCCACCGTCGTTCTACGACGCCATGTTTACCGTCGGCGCAATCAGCTCGAGCACCGGCACGATCGCATCGTTCAGCAGCCGCGGTCCGGTAACGATCGACGGCAGTAACCGGCGCAAGCCAGACATAACCGCGCCCGGCGTGAGTGTGCGCTCGGCGGTACGCGGAGGACTCTATTCGAGCTTGAGTGGCACTTCGATGGCGACACCACACACGGCCGGCGCAGTCGCCTTGCTCTGGTCAGCACGCCCGGAACTGCGCCATCAGATCACCGACACCGAGAATATTCTCAATGATGCGGCAGTCGATGTTGCGAGTACTTCCTGCAGCAGCAATGGCGTCCCAAACAATACCTATGGCTTTGGACGATTGGACATCAAGGCGGCGGTGGACCTGGCGGCGGCTTCGATCTCGCCGGCAAGCGCCAGCTTTGGGTCTGGTGCTGGCAGTGGGGCGGTCAATGTCACTGCGCCGGGCGGGGCCGGCTGGCAAACCTTCGTCAACGACTCGTGGATTTCGATTACTTCCGGCGGTAGTGGCACCGGCAATGGCACGGTCAACTACTCAGTTGCCGCGAACAGCGGCGGAGCGCGTAATGGCACGATGATTGTCGCAGGGCGAGTCTTCACCGTCACTCAGGACGCAGCGCCGAGTTGCAGCTACTCCATTACACCCACGAGCGCCAGTTACACGAGCGGTGGCGGCGCCGGCAGCGTTGGCGTTACGACGGCGGCGGGCTGCGCGTGGACTGCGGCGAGCAATGATGCGTGGATCACGATCACGAGTGGCGCGAGCGGATCAGGCAATGGCACAGTGAATTACTCGGTTGGCGCGAATAGTGGTGTGGCGCGTAACGGCACCATGACCATTGCCGGCTTAACGTTCAACGTAACGCAGGCTGCCATCACGACTACTGCATGGTTCAGCCCGACCGCGAACGCCGCGGTAACCAGCAGCGCCGGCGACAACAATGGCTACGAGGTCAACGCTGGAAACGCCGGCGCCGACGACAACCTGTATGCGGTAGATAACAACAGCGGCACGAACAACGGCACCTCGTGTACCGCCTCGACCAAAGATAAGCATCGCTTCTTCAACTACGGCATCAGCGTTCCCGGTGGCGCAACAATTCAGGGAATCGAAGTACGGCTGCAAGCAAAGACGGACAACACCGGCGGCTCGCCTCGCCTTTGTGTGGAGTTGTCATGGGACGGCGGTACGACCTGGACCACCGCCAAGTCTACGGCAACGCTTTCGACCAGTGAGTTGACCTACATTCTCGGAAGCGCGACGGACAAGTGGGGCCGGACGTGGAGCGTCGCTGAAATGAGCAATGCCAACTTCCGCGTGCGCGTCACAGACGTAGCGAGCAACACTGCGCGCGATTTTTCGCTCGACTGGGTGGCAGTGCGAGTAAGTTACTGACGTTTCTTACGAAAGGAAATTCACATGACCCGACAAAGATCATTTCATCGCGTAGTAGTGGGTATTGTGCTCGTGTCATTGCTGGGACTGACTTTGTCGCCAGCCGCTCCCGCGCTCAAACAAAGTGACGAGCGCACGCCGGTTTACATCATCCACAACGTATTCGACGCGAAAACTCGTTCAGCCATCGCGGCAACCGGAGCAAACATCATCGAGGTCGGCAAGGACTACGTGTTGGTGGAAGCGACGCGAAAGGAGAAGAACGCGATCGAGGCTCTCGGTCTGCGCCTCGAAACGCCTCCCGAGCCGGACGTGACAACGATGGCCTTTCCGGCCGGGGACGAAGGCTATCACGACTACGCGGAAATGGTCGCCGATATTCAACAGGCGGCCGGCAGCCATCCGGACATCTTTTCGTTGTTCAGCATCGGCACGTCCTATGAAGGTCGTGAGGTTTGGGCCGGCAAGATTTCGGACAACGTCAGCGTGGATGAAGACGAACCCGAAGTTTTATTTACTCATCATCAACACGCGCGCGAACACCTGACAGTGGAGATGGCGCTCTACACGCTGCACATGCTCACCGATGAGTATGGCATCAATCAGCAAATCACCGATCTAGTCAACTCGCGTGAAATCTGGATGGTGTTTGATCTAAACCCGGATGGCGGCGAGTATGACATTGCCACTGGTTCGTATCGATCCTGGCGCAAGAACCGCCAGCCTAACTCAGGGACGTCCGCCGCCGGCACCGATCTGAACCGGAATTGGGGCTACAAGTGGGGATGCTGTGGCGGCAGCAGTGGGACAACGAGCAGCGAAACCTATCGTGGCGCCGCTCCTTTCTCGTCACCCGAAGATGTTTTGGTTCGCGATTTCGTCAACAGCCGCGTAGTTAACGGCAAACAGCAGATCACGTCCGCGATAGATTTCCATACTTACGGTGAACTCGTCCTCTGGCCGCTGGGATACACCTTTACCGATGTACCCGCCGACATGGTCCAGGATGATCGCGACGTGATGGCTACCATGGGCCAGGCGATGGCGGCGACCAATGGCTACACGCCTGAACAGATGAGCGATCTATACATCACCGACGGGACGATCAATGATTGGCTCTATGGCATTCACCGCATCATGAACTTCACCTTCGAGATGTATCCGGTCACGTCGGGGCAGGGAGGTTTCTATCCAGGGGATGAAATCATCGCGGCCCAGACCGTGCGCAATCGCACTGCGATTCTGTACCTGCTCGACAAGGCTGACTGCCCTTACAAAGTGATCGGCAAGGAGGGCCAGTACTGTAGCGGCGCGCCTGCAACCAATACAGGAATGAAGAGCCCGGCTGCCAATTCGGCTGACACAACTTCGGCCGGCGATAACAACGGTTACGAAGTCAGCGCCGTCAATGCGCAAACGAATGACAGCCTGTTTGCCGTCGATAACAACAGCGGCTCAGGCACCAACACCTCATGCACCCACGCGCAAAAGGACAAGCACCGCTTCTACAACTTCAGCTTCGACATTCCGGGAACGGCTACAATCAAAGGCATCGAAGTGCGGCTTGATGCCAAGGCCGATAGTACCAGCGGCGCGCCGAAGATGTGCGTGCAGTTGTCCTGGGATGGCGGCGTATCGTGGACGGCGACCAAGTCGACGGCGACGTTGACGACGAGCAACGCCACCTACATTCTCGGTGGACCAACCGACAACTGGGGCTTCTCGTGGACGCTCTCAACGCTGAGCAATGCGAACTTCCGCGTCCGCGTCATCGATGTTTCCAGCAGCACCTCGCGCGATTTCTCGCTCGACTGGGTGGCCGTGCGGGTAAATTACTAACTCACGTCTTCTATCACCGGGGCGCTGTTTGAGAGCGCAGTCTCCACAACTTTGTGGAGACTGCGCTTTCGAGATGAGTCAAAAGCATTCCGCCGAACCCGCCGCCTTTGAAAGAGCCAACTACATGAAGATGCTCCAGTCCTACCGCCCGCTAATTAAGCCATAAAAGAACCCAGTAGTTTAGATAGAACTGCACGTCGGCGTTTGCTGGAAATGGAAAAAGAGTTTGTCAGCGTGAATCGTCTACTAGTGCCGCTGCAAAGCGACTGGCGATATCGGGGGAGGTCCTATCATTGATCGGGCAGCAATCTGGATTTGAACAAGTTAGACGCGCGCGCATGACAAACGACGCATTGATTGCGATGAGCGTCGCGCGTAAAGGTTTTGTGGTGCTAACTAAGAACTCTCAAGACTTTGAGCAGATTGCGAAATTCCGACCATTTAGGTGGGAGCAAATCTGAAACTCCTCATCACAAAACTGGATGGACTTCTGCCCGTTTTCTCCCACTCGTCAGCCTAGAAGTTCCTCACGCTTGGAATGCTTCAAATCATTAAACTTACAACCACGTTTCCGTTGCTCTAAAACACTCCAGTTATTGCTAATTTTCTGATTCCTACTTAATTTACTCTACGAGCGTCTACCTGACATGGTTACTTGCTGGACCATTCAATCTTCGAGAGCGGCTGCCAATCGAAGCGTGCGGGGTTCTGAATGGTGGTAACCTTAGGTTGCGAGGCGCAGTTAAAGACGATATATAGCCAGTAATCATCGCCCTGGCGTAGGGCCGTTTTGTATTCGTTCGCGGTGAGGGCGATCTCACCAACCGCCGCGCGCCCTTTTACCTCGATGAATCGAGGCGCGACTCGTTCTCCTTCAGTCTGGGAGAGAGCAGGACGCGAGATCAGATCAAAGCCACGAGTATCGCCCTCGACGGTTTCTACCTTGCAGCCTGCGCCTTTTTCAAAAGCGACAACTGCCTGACGCGATGCGTTCAATCGGCGCGAATCTTAGATCAGCCTGCCTGGCTCGCCGGAGGGCCGGGCCAGTACGCAGAAGATGTGTGGCGGGTGTGTGGCGCCTATTCCGCCATACGGAATAGTAGACACTCAGGCATGAAAACGAACGAACGTTCTCACATTGACTAACTCCAGGGAGGCATCATGAGCGACAAAGTGACTCGCATTGAGAATCGAGAAGGGTTCTGGCATCTCGTTACCTACCTCGTGAGCGGTGATGCTGTGGCGAAGGAAATCAGCGCCGTTCGCACGCCGTGGACCAGCAGCAACGATCCGCACGTCGTGGCATTCACCGAGGAAGAGCTCGCACCACTTTCAGACGCATGGAACGAAGCGGCACTACGTAAAGAGAAGCCGATTGTCTTCGAGAGTAAGACGCGCGTGAACTGCGGCACTGGCACGGACGGAAACTCGGAGGGGGAATACATCTGGCCTTCCGGCAGTCAGAAGAAGAAGCAGCAGCTTGGTAAGCATGAATACGACAATCCCCGCGGGATACCAGCCGGCCAGCACGGTCGTGGTTGTCTGTTCTGGTATGAGATCATCTACCCGCGCTCCACCGCGGCCGACTGCCCATATCACGCGAAACAGTACATGAAGGCTACCACCACGGTCACTCAAGACGATCCACAGCACGGACCGAGGACCGTCAAGTTCGAAGTCCCCGCGGGCGATCCGGCCGCGCAACCCAATCCGATCCCCGGCGGCTTCGACGCGCCAGCGGGGTGGACTTTCGAGTCTGAGGACAAAGATCGGAGAAATGGGAAGAACGCTTCCGAGAAAGTCCCCGGGACCAACGGCATCGAGGACGGCTACATCGACCTGCCCGGGGTCGTGCCGAGTAAAGGGTATCGCAATCCATCGGCGTTCGACGCCAAGGTGCGGGTGGAGATCCTCGACTGTAATGATAAGCGGGTGGAATGGATTGAGTTTGAGATACACATCGCCATCGACGCCAATGGCAAGGTTACCAACGCGGAGCTAACCAAACAAAGCAGCGGCCCGAAATAACTCTGGATCATCTCGCTGATCTCTACCTCTTGGGAATCAGCGGAAGGCCGCGCAAGCACTCTCTAGAGGGGAACCCCCTTACACCAGACAAGCTGTTCCCAACGGAATCGGCCGTTGATTCCATTGAACCTTGCAGAAGATCGGTCCAGATTACGGCTTCTACATTTCAGTGTGCAGCCCCCCTGTCGGACTAGATTGGCGCATTGACCGCGGGGAGTCAGCATCTTTCGTCCAGTAGCCGCACGACTTATCTACGAAACGTTGTATTCTGTTTCGGCTACGGGCCGACGGTCTCGCCTTCGGCACTCGCGCATCGCGAGACTCCGCTTCGCGGCTTCCAGATCTCTGATCAGCATCTGAGTCCACAAAATCGGTACGAGTCGCCGGCCTGGTACCAATACGAGAGTCATACGGCCACCATTGGAGTGACGCGCAAACTCCACTGGTAGATGTGGCCCGTCCAGTAACCAGGCTCTTTCAACGGGATCAGTTTGCTCGATTGGAAGATCATCTGGATCCCACACAAGGGACCCCCATCCCAAACATACAATGCTCATGTGATTCATTTGCGTTAGAGTGACAGCCTCCAGAGTCTATTCTGACCGCAACTCTATTGAAGCGCTGGCATATTTGAAAAGATTGCAGCACATTGAGGACAATTCATATCCCTGGCATGATGGATTCGTTTACATGATCGGCAGTTCATGAACAGAGCTGGAAGCGAATAAGGACAGGCAACCCCACTTAGAATCTCCGTTATGCCGTGGTTGAGTTGAGGCCGCAGGCCCTTAGTTTCTGACGAGTGGACATTCTGTTGTGCGTCTCGATACAGCTGCGGAAGTCCCGTGCCGCGTGTAGTCTCGTCTGCGCCAACGACTGCCCCTATTGAATAAACCCAATGGCCCGCTATTGAATCGAGTGGCAAACGATCGGCCAAGACTTCGGCCATTGCAGTTTCGATCTTCACCGATGTAATTGAAGCATTGTGCCATGCTCCAATATTGATGCCGTCTGCCGGCGGGTTAGCAATCAAATCGAGTAACACAACCTGGTCGCAACCCAATTTAAGTAACTTGTCGATCTCTAAGCGAATCTTTCGCTTCTTTTGGGGCGAGGCCTTGGTTGACCTCATATCATCAAAAGTAATGGCCGCCTTTAGTGGATTCGCCGCAAGCTGCAGTCGTGAACACTTCACCTCGATACCAACCAAGTAATCCGTCGAGGGCGGCCACACAAGTTCACCTTTCTCAGCTAACAGATCGGCAACAAGGTTGTCCGGCGCAACAAACTGAATGAGCGCATTAGCGGGAAGCGATTCAAGACGGGTGATGTGTCCCCTTAGCGCATCTTCAAAGCGCTTTGGATCACTCCACTCTGTCCGTCCGATAAGAATATCCACATCTCCTTTTAGGGATATGACGAGATCTTTCATATCGACTTCGATCAAGGCCCAGCAGCAATGAGGATGAATGCCGAGCGAACGAATCATCGGAGCCAAATTATCCCATGACCATCCTAACCGGCTTAAAAACGTGCGCTCACACTCTTGGGTTTCTACAAGGTAGCTCATTCATCATTGATTTTATCTTTCGCAACGCCTTTCGAGAAAGGTGGTGTGGTGATTGGGAAATGCGGCAAACGACGCTACTGCTATTTAGCGGTTCGGGATAGATAGCATTAGGAAGGAATCAGGCTACGCAAACCCGATTTCGGCCGAACGTCTTGGGTGCGATAGAGCGCCTTATCGCCCACCGTGTAGAGACTATCTTGCGAAGTGGCGTGAGCGGAAAGCACGCTACCCCGCTTTCTTCGCAGGAGCCCTCAAAGTCTTCGCCTTAGCCGCGCGTTCTCTTCACGCAAACGATCACATTCCGCTAGAGCCTTCGCGAGTTTGGCTTTCAGAGTCTCATCACTGTTCACGAATGAAACCCGGTGAAAGCAGATTGCACAAGACAGCGTCGTTGCTCACGATTATCTTCGGATTAGAAGCATCCGTATAATCAAAACCATTATGGTTGCCTGGGAAAAACCATCATCATGCCGCTCGTTATCACCGAAGCAAGGGACGATTCGCGTCAAAGGCTCGCGAGTTAGTCTGGACTCCATCATTCATCATTTCAAACTTCGGGGCGACAGCCGAGCAAATTGTCCAGAGTTTTCCCTCTCAGCCTCAGCGATGTTTACTCAAGTATTGCCTACTACCTTACGCCAGGAAATTGAAACATATCTGCAGTCGCACTCGCGTGATCAGGGTCGGTGGGAATTAGAGAACCGAACCAAGCTCCGGTGTCAACGAAGATCATACGGTGGGCTTCTTGGGATAGAGGATCGAGTCGTGCTCCCGACCGCAAAAAGTATCGGAAGCGCCTTCAAGGAGTAAAGCGGCAATTTCGGCCAGGATGCTGGCAGCATTCCCGTTTATCCGAGGTTTCTCGTGAGTGATTACAATTACATCAAGCCGAGACCTTCCGGTAATGCAACGGTTTCACGGTCTGGAAATGCAATGTTCGTAAATTGCTTCTATCTCTTTGTCATCAGGTGCTCCGTGGTCGTCATTGTAGCCACTCGCCGTGCGTGCTTTCTTAGCAGATGGTAGATGGAGCCAAACCAGAACGGTTAGAGCTTTGGCAGACTTTAGCAGACTACGCCTCGAGTCTATTCGTTTTTGAAAGTTTTGAGCGTGACTTCTCCAACCGCCTTCGTCAATGTTTATGTGACAGGAGAGATTACGCGCTACGCGCGGTGACTAGTGACGGCATTGACACGGTAGGGGTCTGCGGTTCAAATCCCCACGCGGCTACCATTTTTCACTAAGCTAATCTGTACAACTAACTTTCCGTCGTTCCAGAACGCTCCAGTTGTTCACCCCCAGACGATCACACCGGCGGAAGTGTCGTGTCAACGATGGCTGCAATCCAATCGCTTGTAAACTCTTGTCATCTGCGGGATATCAACTTGATTGCATCAACCTGGCTTTGAAGTTCTTGACTGAATTGCTTCAGCTCGTCGTCGGTGAGCATTCCTTCGTTAAGGATAGCAACTAGCCGTATCAAGGCGGTTGACCGGCGCAGGTCGTCGAAGGCACGGGCCATTGTCTTATCACGAGCTTGAATTAGCCGGTACACCCTTAAGTAACAATCATGGTAGGAGTCATTACACGCTGTTGCCAGCTTCACCTCTTCGAGAATGCGCTGACAATATCGCTCCAAAGCAACGGCATGGAGACGGCGGAACACTTTCCAATCGGATTCCTTAATGTCCATGTCCAACCTTAATCACGAAGCCCCTCATATTGCCCTGCAGCGGTTCCATCATCAATACGGCAGGCGCTTTTAGAAATCAGATTCTTCACCACGAACCGTTTTACTTAACGGGGCAGACTGCTAACGGGTGGGGGATTATATCACTATCTTCGTCCGTGAGTGACCGCTTCAACTGTTTTCCCACGAATTGAAACTGCTACACCCATCGATGGGATCTGTCCAGTATCTCTTGTAACCAATGTTAGATTATGTTCCAACGCAGTAGCCGCCAACAGACCATCAATGACGGGCAATACTATTCCACTACTACGGCGGCGACGGCGGTTCAACTTCAACCAATTAGCCCCTCAACTTCGTTTTCTCCGCGACAGTGATACTCACGACAATAACAGTCGCAGATCCTCGCCGGTTATGTTCCTGATCACACTGTTGTCGGCATTGATGATCGCGTCGGCCAGCTCGCGCTTGGTTGATTGCAGTTCGAGCACCTTCTCCTCGACTGTGTCGCGGGTTATCAGTCGATAGGCGAAGACGCGATTTATTTGGCCGATGCGGTGCGCGCGATCGATGGCTTGGGCTTCGACCGCAGGGTTCCACCAGGGATCGAGAAGGAAGACGTATTCAGCCGCAGTTAGATTGAGACCTTGTCCGCCGGCCTTCAGGCTGATCAGAAACAATTTGCAGTCTGGATCCTGCTGAAATCTTTCAACCGCAACTCCCCGGTTGCGCGTCTTGCCGTCGAGATATTCATACGTCGCACCCTGCTGGTCCAACCGTTTGCGTATGATGGAAAGAAAGCTTGTGAATTGCGAAAACACAATGGCCTTGTGTCCTTCTTCAGTTATCTCGCTCAAACGCGGCAACAGTACGTCGAGTTTTGCGTTTGGAGTGACATCATCAATCGCACCGGTTACGAGTGCAGGATGGCACGCGGTCTGTCGTAAACGCAGCAGTGCCTCGAGTATCTGAATCTTCGACTTATTGATGCCCTGGAGCGAAACTTTCTCCAACAGTGACCGGCGATAATAATCGCGCAGCTCTTCGTACTGCCGGCGCTGCAGCTCATCCATTTCACAATAGATCGTCTGCTCGAGTTTTTCGGGAAGTTCCTTCGCGACCTGCTGCTTGGTGCGCCGCAGGATAAACGGGCGCAACGCTCGCGACAACATAGCGCGTGATTCTTCGTCTGGTTTCCGCGTCCCATTTGTCGAAGACTGAAATACTGACGCCGAACCGAGCATCCCTGGATTCAGAAACTCAAATAAACTCCACAACTCGCCGAGGTGGTTTTCGATCGGTGTTCCGCTCAGCGCGAGACGCTGTCGACTCTTCAAGAGCCGCGCCGCCTTCGCTGTTTCCGTTCCGGCATTTTTAATTGCCTGCGCTTCGTCAAGAATCACAAAATCAAATTCCACTTCGTCGAAATGGATCACATCGCGCCGCAGAGTTCCGTAGGTGGTCAAAACTAAATCATAGTCCTCAAAGTGGGCATTTCCTTTAATTCGCTCGCTGCCGGTGTGACTCAGGACGCGCAGCTTCGGAGTGAACCGCGCTGCTTCCTGTTGCCAATTGAAGATCAGAGACCGCGGAACAACTACAAGGGAAGGTCGAGAGTCTCCCGTGCGTCGAGATTCCAGTAGCGCCAGTACTTGAACCGTCTTGCCCAATCCCATGTCATCTGCGAGACAGCCGCCAAACTTGAACCGCTGGAGAAACTCAAACCAGCCCAAACCCTCGCGCTGATAATCTCGCAGTTGGCCCACAAATCCGCGTGGCGCTGCGACTGGTTTGATTCCATCAAAGTTTTGCCATTCCTTGCGAACACGAGCGAACGTTTCATCGCAGGTGATCTCCGGTCGTGCGGCGAGCAGGGCATCGAGCACCCCGGTCTGCGTTCGGTGGAAGCGCAAGTGGTCCTCTTCGGTTGCGCCGAAAGACGCGAGGAAGCCGTATTGTTGTAGCCACTCTTCCGGTAGCACGCCGAAACTTCCGTCGCCGAGGGCGATCACTTTCTCGCCGCGTCGCAAAGCTGCGAGCAACTGCGGAAGTTTTACTTCGAGGTCCTCGCCAAAATTCAGCGAACCATGCAATTCAAACCAGTCGATCCCCGAACTTACCGACAGGCTCGACGAAGCCGCGTTTCGATAGAGTCTTCCTTCCGCTTCGACGCGCCACCCATTTTCCAGCAGGCTGGTTACCGCACGCGGCAAGTTACGCGGCGTTACCCGAAACGTATCGGAGTACTTAGATTGCCTTTTGATGCTTAACGTATTGAGGAGTGCTAACGCGGTTTTTTCTGACTCCGGATCTCGTTCGATGTACCGGTCTCGATTACCATCATAAAGACCATTACGCCTATCAAAGTAATTAATTTCGATGCCTTCATAATCAAACAACAGCTTTGCTTCGAGGTCAGACTGGTATGAAGCATAGGCCGGCTTACGCACAATCAGGTGAGGCTGGGGTAAGACGCTAACGCGCTCGAACTGCAACTCTGGTGGCACTTCAATATTCGGAATGGATGGCAGGTCCAGAAGTTGCGCAATCAGTTGCCGCGATTCGGTTGCCGGAATTTTTAGTTCGCCAATACTGCGTAGAGTCGCGCTCCACGCAGGCGCGCCTTCCGTAGTGAAACGTGCAGCTCTGAAATCTGGTCCAACAACGATCGCTTCGGTTGTCAATGGCGCGGCGGAAAACTCGATCTCGTCGACCCCGTTTCGCAAAACGGGGTTAAGCGCGTACTGGTCGCCTGTAAGCCTTACCACTAACCAGAGTTGCCAGGTGAGGGAGTCGTCCCACTCGAGTTGTTTGAGTTCGGCACGTTTATCTTCAGGACGAAACATGCATCGTCCGGTGGCGCACATCCTGGCTAGTAATAGTGGTTGAAGCGTATTGGCGAGGACGAATGGGTTGGGAAGATCAAAAGCGCCGTAACTATAGCTGGACCAGTATGTCTCTCTACCACCCAGCAACAATGAAAGGATTTCCCGATCGCTCGGATCGCTGAGTTGACCAATCTGATTCTGCTGCATCCGCGCCCTTTTGATTTTGCCCCATTCACCCTTCTTGTTGCGTTCACGGAAAGCAATCTCAACATTGAGCAATCCCGACAGGCGCGACGCATGTGGGTCAACGACATAGTAAATCTCTCGATTATCAGGCCAGGGATTGCGCTGTGGTGCCAGCGCATTGTTGATTGAGTTTGTAATTACGGCGAACTGTTGCTGCCAGGCTGGTTGAGGTTGGGCGGGCGGTTCGTCGTTTTCCTCGAGGAGGTGCAACGTCTCAGCTAGTTCGTCGTCGTAAACAAGTCTGAGTGGGCCGTACAAGTCGACGTCAGACACATAGTTCTTGCTATCGGCTGCCAACATTGTGGCCCAGATATGTTTGCAGTCTTCACCGCCGGAGAAGTACGGGCAGGTACACGCAACCTCGAGTGAGTGCAAGGTAAGAGTAAGCTCCACAAAATAATCGACGGTGCCCTTCACTTGCGCCAGCACGTGAAAATCAGAATGTTCCAGAATCTTGACCGCGCCCCCACGAAAGTAGGCGAGACCTCGGTCGCGAATCTTTGGATCGAATTCGGAGGCGAATCTGCTCTTGAGTGACATTGCTCAAAACAATGGTAACGGCTGAAGAACTCGTTGTCACTCGGATGATTGTCCACTAAGCCTTTGATGTTCCATTCCACCATTCTAGAATGATTCTTCACCATGGCTCACGATCAGCTTACCCAAATATTCGTGCTCGCCAACGAGTTCAAAGAGGGTGATCTGAACGTCGGCGGCACCCGCGATGACCACGTACGCCGGGAAGCACGTGATGCGCTGTCCGCTCTGTCGCTCGGAGATATTGCCAGGGCCGAATTTGTCGAGGATCAGGTCACCGAAGCTCTTCATCGATCTTTGGATCCGCGACTGTCTGGCAAAGTGGCCCAACTTACTATCGCTGAGCTCAAGCGAATTCTCCTTTCGCCCCAGGGCGTGAGTTGGATCGAACGTCATCGAAATGGTATCTGCAGCGAAGCTGCTGCCGCAGTGGTGAAAATCATGACTAATGAAGAGCTTGGCGCACTTTCTTGCAAGCTCTTCAATCCGCTGCCGGAAACGAACATCGCTATCGGATCACGGGGACACTTCGGCTCGCGAATTCAGCCTAATTCCCCCGGCGACGATGAAACCGAGATATTGCTCTCAATTTTCGAAGGGCTTGCCTACGGCTGCGGCGATGTGATTCTCGGTCTCAATCCCGCGAGCGATGATGTCGACACAATCATCAGGCTCGAGCAGTTGCTGCAGAGTGTCGTCGAGCGACTTCAGTTACCTACTCGATTCTGCGTGCTGTCGGACATAATTAAGCAGACCACTGCGCGCTCCCAAACAAGAGTGGATGTCGGCTTTCAAAGTCTTGCCGGAACCTCGAAGGCGATATTGGGAATGGTGGGGCTCGACGTCGATGGGTTGCTAGCGCTTGCGCCTGGATTTGACGGGCTTTACTTCGAGACGGGTCAGGGTTCCGCAGTCACCAATCAGGCCGCGGAGGGTGTTGATATGGTGACGCTCGAAGCGCGAGCCTACGGAGTTGCAAGACTCATTCATCAACGGACAGGGAGTTGGATGATTGTGAACGATGTAGCCGGATTCATCGGACCTGAAGTCTTCCGCACCGGCGAACAATTGTTACGAGCGTGCCTTGAAGACACCGTGATGGCCAAGCTTCACGGAATAACGATGGGGCTCGACGTCTGCGCAACGTTTCATATGGGCATTGGACCTGCCGAATTGCAGACTCTGACGGAACGCATCGTAGTTCAAGCCGCCCCCGCCTATTTGATGGCGGTCGCGGGAAACGCCGATCCGATGCTCGGTTACATGACAACTTCATTTCGCGAGCATCCGAGGTTGCGCCGTCAAACTGGACGCCAAATCGCCGCCACAATGCAGAAGAGACTAGTCGAGCTGTCTACGATGACGGAGCTTGGCGCGGTATCCGGCGGGAGTGCGGATGCGCTGTATGCGACCTATCAGAAGGCAGGCGGTGACACCCGTTCGCTCGATACGCTCCGCGATGAAGGAGCAAAAAAGATTCGTGCGCTTGCGGAACGAGGATTCGATCTCGGTTATCGCTGCGATGAAAACTACGATGATCCGCCCGAAGCGAATGCTCGAATTAAGGGAATCTACTCAAACGCGAGACGCGCGCTCTACTCGACACTCGACGAGATGGTGATCTCTGATTCGTCGCCGCGTTACTTTCGAGTACACACAAGATCTTCGGACCGAGATGACTACCTGGCACACCCGGCAACGGGCGAATTGATCGACGACGAAGACACGGCTCGTATCCAGGCACTTTATCCCGCGCGCCGGCCGAAAGTGCAGGTCGTCATTTCGGATGGGCTCAATGCCAACGCGATCAACGAGAACCTGCGTTCGGTGTTACCGCCCGTTCGGCGTGAGCTTCTCGCAGCAGGGCATCATGTGAGCGAGATTGACATAGTTATTGAGAATGGGAGAGTGCGGGCGGGTTATCACGTCGGTTCGCTGCTGGAAGCTGAAATGATCATTCATCTGATAGGCGAGCGACCCGGGACGGGGATCAACACGCTTTCGGTATACTTAACCTATGGTCTTGATCACAAGGGTCAATCGCGCTGGCGATCCCGATCGGCGGCAGGCTTCGACCATTCGTGGACTACGGCCGTTTGTGGGATTCATCGTCGCGGTAAGCCTCCCGAAAGAGCAGTGAAAGAAATCGCGAGATTGGTGGATCGAATGTTCGCGGAACGGTGTTCGGGCGTCGCTCTTCAACGCGGCCCGTAAAGTTTGTCGATCTATTTAGGAAATGTCCTTTGTGCGAGTACAGCGACTGAGATTTATCGACTAGACTTAGGCGCAAGTCTGTTATTTCCGTTGATCTCAAGGAGAACACTATGCCTGAAGCTCGCGGTTTATTGTCCCGCTTTGTATTAATCATCGCCGTAATCCTGTTGTCTCTGCCGTCGAACGCCAACGCCCAGGCAGACCTGTCACCAGAGCTTCGTAGCAAGATCGATGCAGTGGCTACCGATGCGTTGGCGCAGTCAGGTGTGCCAAGCGCTTCGATCGCGGTGGTGAGAGATGGAAAGATCGTTTACTTGAAGGCTTATGGTTTGGCGCGGCTCGAGTCAAAGACGCCGGCGACTTCCGGGATGCGATACAGCATTGGTTCCATCAGTAAACAGTTCACGGCGGCGGCCGTGTTGCTCTTGCAGGAGCAAGGGAAACTGTCGCTCGATGACAAGGTAGCGAAGTTTATTCCTGATCTGACTCGAGCGAATGAAGTGACGATTAGGCAGTTGCTGTCGCATACCTCCGGCTATCAGGATTACTGGCCACAGGACTATGTCATGCCGATGATGCTGCAGCCAGTGACGACGACGAAGATCCTGGACATGTGGGCGCGAAGGCCTTTGGATTTTGACCCGGGGACAAAGTGGCAGTACAGCAACACAAACTACGTCATTGCCGGCGTAATAATTGAAAAGGTCAGTGGCAAACCGCTCCTGCAATTCCTAAAGGAAAAGGTGTTCTCGCCGCTCGGCATGGCAAGCGTGGCGAATATCGATGAAAAGAAATTAGGCGATACGGATCCAACCGGTTACATGCGTTATGCGCTTGGGCCATTGCGAGTGGCGCCCAAGGAGGGACCAGGCTGGCTCTTCGCGGCCGGCGAGCTGGCGATGACTGCTGAGGATCTGGCGAAGTGGAATATTTCTATCATGGACCAGAAGCTACTGCGTCCAGCGTCATATCGAGAGTTGGAACGTGAGGCGCAACTCAACAACGGTATGGGAACTCGTTATGGACTCGGCGTTAGCCTCGCGATGGAAGCCGGGCACCGCGCAGTTTCACACGGTGGTGAGGTGTCGGGATTTGTCTCGGAGAGCGTTGTGTTTCCAGACGAACGAGTTTCGGTGGTGGCGCTAACAAATCAGGATGCCTCTTCCGCTGCCGATGATATTGCTCATGGTATTGTTCCGTTGCTCTTTGAACAGAATGATCCAGCAACACCCGAGAAATTAGAGCAGGCGAAAAAGATTTTTGAGGGACTACAGCACGGTACGATAGATCGTTCGTTATTCAGCGACAACGCGAATGCCTATTTCAGTGAACAAGCGTTGCAGGACTTTGCGAGTGGTTTGTCTCCGCTGGGTACACCCAAACAGTTCACGCAGGTTCGGCAAGGATTGCGCGGTGGAATGATATTGCGAGTGTACTTACTACGTTTCGAGAAACAGACATTACGAGCGTGGACCTACGAATTGCCAAATGGGAAATTGGAGCAGTACCAAATCGCCGTGCAGAATTAGCGATCCAGGTGACGAATCACACTTGGATCGGGTCAGTACAGGGAGCGGTAGCGACCTGGTCAGCGATCAGCATTTGACTCCCATGATTGACCAGGTCGCTACCGCTCCCTGTACTGACCCGATCCAAGAATGATTTCGGACTTTTGAGGCAAAGGCGGCGACGAACCCGTCACAAAAGTCCGTATGAGCGAATTGTTTACCGCGCCCGATCGTTCGCTCGTGATCTATCACTTCATGTTTGGAAAGAAACAGACCACGGCGTGTCCGATGTGCACTGCCTGGATCGATGCCTTCAACGGAGTTGCTCATCACCTGGCCCAAAACGTTGACTTTGCGATCGTAGCTGCCGCCGACCCATCCACGCTGCGAGCGCACGCGCGAGATCGCGGTTGGGACAAATTGCGCCTGCTGAGCGCCGGCGAAAGCACGTTCAAATACGACCTCGGCAGCGAAGATCGCGAAGGAGGTCAGGACTCGACGATTTCGGTTTTCACTCGAGAGAGCGACGGCTCGTTGCGCCACTTTTACAGTTGTCATCCACGGTTGGGCCCTGACATCAAAGAGCGCGGCATCGACGAGTTGAATCCCGTTTGGAATATGCTGGATCTAACGCCGCAGGGAAGAGGGACCTTTTATGCGTCGTTAGACTATGGCACGAAGGTCCAGGCTGCGAAACGTTGAATCCGATCCTTCTACTTGCTGATAGCCAGCTTCTTTTTTGGCGAGATAACGATCGACTCCTTCTCGAGAGGGTGACGCGAGCCGAATCGAAAGCTGCTTACATAGGCGCGTCGAACGGCGACGATCCAAATTACTATGAGATATTCGTTGCTGCGATGGAAGGAGTGGGCGTCGTCGACTGTCGAATGATTCCTTCCGCTGTGTCTCAAGCGGACATGGAATTTCTCAACAGCGCTGACGTCATCTTGCTTGCAGGTGGTGATGTTGAGGCAGGATGGCGGGTGTTCGTTAACAACGGATTAAGTGAGCACATTGTCAGGAGATACTTCGAAGGAGCGTCTTTGATCGGTGTTTCTGCCGGCGCCGTTCAACTGGGCTTGTGCGGTCTCGCCGCTGATGGATCGCTTATCGAAACCTTCAAACTCGTGCCCTTCATAATCGGCGCTCATGAAGAATCCGATAACTGGAAGACTACGAGGAAGCTCTTGCGGTTGTCGGGTCCAGGTCAAAAGGCGATCGGCTTGCCGGCCGGTGGCGGCGCCTTTTACCACCCGGATCACACAGTGGAAACTTTGCGTCACCCGCTCGTGCAACTGTCGCTGTAGGGAAATCCTATTCAAAACACAAAAACCGATCTATCATTCTGCCCTAAATCCTAAACTCTCTCCCTAACTAAGTACTCTCCCGCATTGTTTCATCCCTGAGGAGGTGTGCTTATGAAACTCGTCCCGACAAACGCAAGGCTTTTTCTCCTTCTCTTTACGGTATTACTGATGGTCGCCGCGTTTTTGATCTCTCCTGCGTTACCGCAAACACGCGAACGAACCGTTGGTCCAAATCGCACCGAAGCCAACATTAAGGTAGCCGAGGTAATAAAAACAGATGTCGACCTCGTCACCATTGATGCGCTCGTGCTTCAGAAAAACACGGCCCGAGTGGTAGGTAATCTGAAACAGGAAGACTTTCTTGTCTCGGAGGACGGCAGCAGGCAAACGATCACTCATTTCAGTCAGGACAATCTGCCGCTGTCTGTGCTGCTGCTAATCGATCGCGGTGGTTGTTTGGATCCGTTCGGAGACGAGGTCCGCAGGGCTGCGAAAGATGCACTGTCACGCCTGAAACCGAGTGATGAAGTTGCGGTGATGACCTACCACGACACAGCGGAACTGCAACAAGGGTTCACCCGCGACCGCCATCTGCTCGAACGCGCAATCGATTACGTGCCGCCACACGACGAACGCGCCAGTCACTGCTTGAACATAGCCTTTGACGAAGCGGCGAACTACATGATGAAAGCCGGTAACCCGAGTGGCCGTCGCGTGATAATCGCGATCACCGGCGTAACGCGATACTGGAATTGCAGGAGTGGACCATCAGACACTGCCGCCAAGCATTCAGTGTTTGAATCCGGTAGCGTTGTCTGTGGGATAATTCCGAAGACACCAGAACAAGCAGCCGAGAACGGCGTGATCCGTTGGGCCACTCGGGTTGGCCGGATCGGCGGCGCGCATTATATCGACATTCAAAAACTCGCCGAGGAAACGGGCGGGGAAGTGCTGCGCGACAAGCCTGAGGAACTGGACCAGGCGTTCAATACGCTGATCACGCATCTCCGCACGCGCTACAGCTTCTCGTTCGTCTCGACTAACAAGAACCGCGATGGAACGCTGCGGAAACTGAAGATCGATCTGGCTGACGGTGTTGAGAAGTCTCAGGGCAAGCTGGTTGTTAAAGCGCGGAAAAGTTATGTGGCCCCGAAGAATTAGCCACGGATTTTCACGGATGAACACCGGATTTGATTAGTTGATGCTTAAGGCCTTGCACAAAAACTCTGCTAACTGGCTTCTTCTCTGTGCAACCTCTGCGTTCTCTGTGCCTCTGTGGTTGATTTTCCTAAGCAATCTTCAACCACAGAGGCACAGAGAACGCAGAGGTTGCACAGAGAAGAGCATATGTGCTTAAGTCTTTTGACGAATCAAGGCATAGATTCTCCTCGCAGAAGAAATGAAAGTTTCCGCATGAGGGTTTCACCGCGAAGTAAGAGATGGGAGTTTTAAGGACGGTCGACGATCACCATTCGCAGTTCGCTCGTGTAGTGCCGGTTGTTGGCGTCAGGCAACCAGGTTTGATCGATCGCGGGAAGCATTTCAGACACCGTTATCTTGCCTGAGTGGTCGTCTTTGCAGTTCCGTACCGCGGCCGCAAAAAGATCGACATACAACGTACTGTCAAAATCAACGAACAACGGCTTTCGCTCACTTGACGATTTGAAAAAGGAAAAACGTGGAATGCCTAATTTCCGCGCCCAGCGCCGGGCCGCGACAAAGCGCTCCGCGTCGGTCTTCACGAAAGCAAAGTCGAGCTCAGCCGGAGCGAAGGTCCATGATTCGCGACTGACCACGAGACGATCGATCGTGATGCGTGGCTGATAGCTGCGGGGCGAAAGAATGCTGAAGCCATTCCCAATAGACAGAGTTGGCAAGTCAGAAAAGATATCCAGGATGTCGAAGCGCGCGCGTCCGTCGCGCGTACGAGCTATCAATTCATCACCATCCATTTCCACCACGAGGCTGCCAAAGGGCAAGACCTTGTCGGGAGGCGCCGCATGAGCATCCGGGCTAAGCTGAATCCGATAATCAGAAGACGAGGACAAGATAGGAAGCATGCGGGCGCTCCGCGAAGGCCAGCGAGACTTGGGAATCAGAGGCACCGCGCGCGTCGTTGTGCGATCTCGATTGTAGTAGTCAATCAGATCCTCAGGCGACGGATGGTGAGTGCAGAAAACGGCAGCACGCAAAGTGTTATTCAAGACATGCAGCTCACCCATCACGAAGCTGAAATTTCCGCGCGCGATGTCCGCCACACTGGGAGCGGAGATCATTATGTCCGGACTGTGATAGATAGCTGATTTCCAACCCGAACTCGGAGCGTGAAACGTCCTCAAAACGCGTGCCCGCAGATCTTCGGAACGATAGTTCACCCGGCGCACGTCCGGGCGCACGGACAGAATCCGCGCCCACCGCTCGTGTAGCCCTATCAAGACATCCTCCACAGGCTTTTTAGTCTCGCCAAAAATGTGCGGATAAATGCGATACCAGAACGTGGGAAAATCGATGGTTTGTGTTTGGGCTTGACCGGCGATCTCAGAATAGATTTCGCGAAAGAGCCGCTTGTAGAGTGCGGCAATCCTGAACGTAAACCAGCGCACACTCGTCAGCAGAAGTGACAGCGGATCCGCGAGCGCCGCCATCAGCTCAGGCCCGATCTCGATCTCAATGTCACGCCGGCAATCCTCATAGATGAGCGTTCTGCCCGCATACATTTCGCCCGCTGAACGAGTCGCGCTTTCTCCGGTCAGGCGGGTGAAGGCGGCATCGAGACTACCAAGCGCATGGTCCAACTTCGCAGCGTGGCCGGCTGCATCCGCCACCTCGCTTCGCCTATCTTCAAGCTCACTTAACATTGCCAAGCCTGTCCGGCGCAATTCATTGTCGTCGTCAATCCGTTCGAGTATGCGACGCAGCGTACGTTCGGGATACAACTCAATCGGAATTTCCAACTCCCAGACGATGAGGTCGCCCGCGCGCAACTGATCGAGAATCTCAAAGATCTCCGCCTCGTTGCTAAAACCGAGGGAAGCGTTGTGAAGCAGACCTCGGGCAATTTCCCGCGCGCTCAACTCACCATCGCAGGCATTGAGGACAGCAACCTGTTTGGACGATAGCTCGAGTGGCGGTTTCGACGGACGCAGGAGGGATGTTCCATCCAGCGACAGGTAAGACATCCGTCGCGGCGCGGTCCAGTATTTAAATGACGGGTTTTGGGCCAGCGTTTCCGCGATCGCGTCGATGCACCAGACTTCGAAGTAGGCATTGCGCGACGCGACAAGCGTTGGACCAGGACGCACCGCGATAGATTCTCCTTCGTTGATTAGCCGTGCCCATCCGACTGGTCCAAAGAAACCTATCGTATCGTTCTTGGTGCAGTAGCGCTGCAGGTACCTGGCGACAAGCGACTCACGAGCGCGGCGTGCGGATGCTCCTGAGCTTTTATGTGGTGATGAGTCGAGCAACTGACCTATGCTGCCGCCCAGAGCCTGTCGATTCTGCCAGACTAAAGCTTCGCGAAAGTCGTCACCGCTTGCGATTTCGCGTACGGCCTGCGAAACCACCGTGGAACTGGTTTGAAAAATTTCACGGAAGCTGGTCCAGGAATCGTCGACCTGCTGCAAGGCCGCATTGAGTATTCGTACAGGTTCCGCTGCATAACCTGGGACAACCTGGTTAATACTTTTCCCTGTTCTCAGCCGATCTATCAGTCGCAACGCCTGCCGTCGCTCATGTGAAGTTGCAACTTCCAACTCGTGCCGGGCGGCCTGCAGTGCCGCCTGTCTTGCGATACTCTCCAGCTCCTCAGCTTCCAGGATCTTATCGGCGCCGGCGGCTGCAGCAGGATTGGAGAGTTTTAAGACCTGCTCAACCGGAAACCCCGCACCCCTGAGACAAACCCAACGCCACAACGCCCACTTCCCATTGTCGATCGTGATGACATGCGAATCTTCTCTCATATCCGCCGGCAGAACTTCAGCGACACTTGTTGCGTAGTGGTTCATTGTTAAGCTCCAATACGTTTGATTAGCAGACGAAATTTGGCAGGCTGCCGCACTTCAGGCTGATGATTGCTTTGATCATCGCTGAGGCTATTTCGGGTATTAAGGCGACGATATTAGTTTACGACTCTCGTTGAAGTAAAGACTGTGAGCAATATTCTTGACGCACGAAAATCTGTTAATCGAAGCGAAATTTTTTAGGATTGACTCACTTGAGTCGAGTCAGTATGATGGCGCGGCTCATTCCCCCAGCAGCGATAAAAAACACTCAGCGACCCGTAATTACTCTCGCTGATCCGACGTTCTAAAATTCACAAGAGGCACTCCAAAACGGCCTTTAAGGGCGGCAGCCTGTCAGTCTTCCCAAACAATTCAAGCACTAATTTCCCACGTTTAGTGTTGAATTGAATTTGCTCATTCCTCACGCTTACCCGGCTAGTCAATCAAATTCCTGATACTTGAAATAGCTAAGAATCGCCGGCTCTGTTAGCGGCGAAACAGCTCTAGTCGTCTCTATTACTCGCTACATGCCGGCGTCGAACCCTCTTCAAGTTAAGTGATGAAAAACCAAAATCTCGACTGCGTGATCATAGGTTATAACGAAGTTCCGTTTGCGCAATACGAAAGGTTTTTGCGCAACTACGGAAAAGATACCGAGGCTTATCGCGATCTGATGTTCAGCTTTGTCGACCTTGATGGTCACAAAACGGATTATATTGGTTTGCTGAATCACGTTTTCGGCAACGCGAAAAACATCGGTAATTTCGAAGAGTTCAAGTCGGGCGACATTCCTAGTCTGGCGGCGGTTTATCTAACAAACTTTCTCAGAAAGAGAAATCTAAGCGTTCGCTACATCAATCTCTTTCAATTCGAAAAAGAAAAGCTGATTGCTTATCTCGATGAAGATCCTTATTGCGTTGCGATTACGACGACGTTCTACGTTGTCAATCAGCCTGTTAATGAGATGGTGGATTTCATCAGGCAATACAACGACAAAGTTAAGATCGTCGTCGGTGGACCACTCATTTCGAACCATGCCAGAAACAATCAGGGCGACTCGTTCCGGACCGCGCTCGACGACATGGGCGCGGACATTTATGTGATTGAAGGACAAGGAGAGCTGACGCTCACACGGATCGTCGAGTGCCTGAAGCAAGGCGACTCATTGAGCACAGTTCCAAACATCGTCTACTTCGAAAACGGCGAGCTGCATCGCACCAAGACGCTGCCGGAAAACAACTCTCTCGACGAAAACTTTATCGACTGGAGAAACTTCTCCGAAGAGAACCTCGGCCCGACTCTGCAAACACGAACAGCTCGAAGTTGCGCGTTCAAGTGTTCTTTCTGCAACTATCCCACCCGGGCAGGCGCGCTGACGCTCACAAGCCTTGACGTCATCGAACGCGAACTGGATTCGATGCGCGACGCCGGGGACGTGCGAAACGTAGTCTTCATCGACGACACGTTTAACGTACCGTTTCCGAGGTTCAAGGAAATCTGCCGTTTGATGATCCGAAAGAAGTACAACTTCAACTGGTTTTCGTATTTTCGTTGCAGCAACTCCGATGAAGAAGCGATCGACTTGATGGCTGAGAGCGGCTGCAAGGGTGTGTTTCTCGGCATCGAATCAGGTTCGCCGTCGATACTCGTGAACATGAACAAGTCGGCGACGGTTCAGAAATATGCGAAGGGCATTGAATGGCTTCGCAACCGCGACATCATGACTTTCGGTTCGTTCATTGTTGGGTTTCCCGGCGAGACTGAGGACACCGTCAAAGAAACAGTCGACTTCATCAGAGAAAACGAGCCTGACTACTATCGCGCGCAGATGTGGTATTGCGAGCCTGGCACGCCTATTCAGCATCACCGCGAGAAGTACGACATCAAGGGCGAGGGATTCGTCTGGAGCCACGCCACGATGGACAGTCTGATGGCGATGGACCAGATCGATCAGATGTTTTTGACTATTAAAGAATCCGTCTGGCTGCCGCAGTGGTCGTTTGATTTCTGGGTCGTTCCTTACTTGTTGGGCCGTGGTATCTCACTCGATAGGTTCAAGTCGTTCATGTCGCAGGCGCACAAGCTCCTGGCGCTCGAGATCGCCTCCGTCCCCGAGCACCAGAAGAAACTCACACAGCGCGATCTACTCAACACAATGATGAGTGATGCTCAGTTATCCGTGGCGGCAGGTGCGTAAGCAAGAGATACGACGGGCCTGCCCCGTGGAGTCTCCAAACAAAGAAGGCGGGACGTTATGCGATTAGTGGGTGTAGTAGGTGCGGGTGTGATGGGGAGCGGGGTGGCCCAGGCGCTTGCCCAGGCGGGAACACGCGTCTTTCTCCTGGATGTTTCCGAAGCGGTTCTGGATAAAGCAAAAGCGGAGATCAAGCAGAACCTGCGCTTCCAGCGGATGTTTGGAAAGAAAGATGACACACCCGCAACGAAAGATCCTCTCTCACTCATCACCACTACCACCGATTACAGAATGCTCAACGAAGTCGACTTTGTCATCGAAAACGTCACAGAAAACTTGGACATCAAGCAACAAGTCTTCGCGCAGCTAGAAGAGAATTGTCCGCCACACACGATTTTCTCGAGCAACACCTCAGCCATTCCGATTACGCGCCTGGCCCAGGTCACTAAACGCCCGCCGCAGGTGATCGGCACACATTTCATGAACCCCGTGCCTCTAAAACCCGTGGTCGAAGTGATTCGCGGGTTTCATACGTCGAACGAGACCATCCAGGCGACCCTCGATCTGCTCGCAACTATGGGCAAAGAAGGCGTGCTCGTTAACGACTCGCCCGGCTTCGTCTCCAACCGCGTGCTGATGCTCACCGTGAACGAAGCCATCTTTCTGTTGCAAGACCAGGTAGCAACTGCCGAAGACATCGATCGAATCTTCCGCTCGTGTTTCGGTCACAAGATGGGTCCGTTGGAGACTGCTGACCTGATCGGACTCGACACGATCCTCTACTCGCTCGAAGTGCTCTACGACAACTTCAACGATCCGAAGTTCAGACCGAGCCCACTGCTGCGCAAACTGGTCGCGGCGGGATTGCATGGACGCAAGAGCGGACGTGGATTCTATTCTTACAACGGTGATGGTGGTTCTTTGACGTAAAGCTATGAACGAAGCCAAAGAAAAAATCAGAGCTTATTTTGGTCGCCTCTTCCGTAACGCGGATCTGAAGGACGACACCGACATCTTCGCAACCGGATTCGTTAACTCGCTGATGGCCATGCAGCTCGTGATGTTTGTGGAGAAAGAGTTTGACATCACGATCGAGAACGAAGATCTCGATCTGAAGAATTTCAACAGTATCAACGCCATCACCGATCTGATTAAGCGACGCACCGCCGTCGCGGTTTGAGTCCGTGAAAATCGAACTGACATCCGAGCAATCCGCGGACAAGGCTGCGTTTCGAGCCTTTGTCGACGAAGAGATCTTTCATCACGCCGACCAGTTTGATCGTGACGAATCGATTCCTCCGGCACTGATCAGAAAGATCGGAAAACAGGGCTTTCTCGGACTAAATCTCCCGGTGCAACACGGCGGCGCAGGGAAAGACATGATCACGTTAGGGCTGCTGCACGAAGAAGTCGGACGCGCGTGTTCTTCAGTGCGATCGTTGTTGACGGTACACGGCATGGTGGCGCAGTCAGTCTTGCGTTGGGGCAGCGGGTTACTGAAAGAACGTTGGCTGCGTCGTTTGGCGAGAGGCGAGGTGATCGGCGCTTACGGACTGACGGAACCAAACGTTGGCAGCGATGCGCAGAGTGTCGAGACGCAGGCAGAGCAGGTTCGTGATTTCTACGTCTTGAATGGGCGCAAGAAATGGATCAGCTTCGGACAGATCGCGGACGTGTTTTTGATCTTCGCACGTTGCCAGGGTAAGCCGGCGGCATTCCTGGTTGAACGAGAAACACCAGGATTATCTGTCGAACCAATTTTTGGAATGCTTGGAACCAGGGCCGCAATGCTGGCCGAGTTGTACCTGAGAGACTGTCGGATTCCGCCAGAGAACCTCATCGGTCGCGAAGGTTTTGGCTTCACTCACGTCTTGCCGGCGACGCTTGATTTCGGTCGTTACAGTGTGGCGTGGGGTTGTGTCGGCATCGCGCAGGCGTGCCTCGATGCGTGCATCAAATACGCAGGCGAGCGGAAACAGTTTGGTTCCTACCTCAAAGACCACCAGTTAATTCGCCAGATGCTCACCGACATGATCGCCAATATCAAAGCCGCGCGGCTGCTTTGCTATCAGGCCGGTTATTACAAAGACGCCGGCGACCCGCGAACGCTCACCGAAACGTTAATCGCAAAATATTTCGCGTCAACCATGGCGACGAGAGTGGCCAGTAATGCGGTCCAGATTCATGGCGCTCACGGGTGTAGCAGTGAATCGTCAGTGCAACGATACCTGCGCGATGCGAAGGTGATGGAGATCATCGAAGGCAGCACCCAGCTCCTCGAAGTGTCAATCGCAGGCATAAACCCGATATAGGTCCTACAGGACATATGAGTGCGCAAAGCAAAATGGCGGCGCAGGCGCGCAAGTCGTCAATCAAGTGTGTGGTGTGGGATCTCGATAACACACTATGGAAAGGCATTTTGCTCGAGGATGGCAATGTCGAGCTGCGGCCCGAAGCAGTCAAGATCATCAAGACGCTCGATGAACGCGGCATTCTTCATTCAGTGGCCAGTAAGAACGACCACTTTTATGCAACAACAAAGCTGAAGGAATTCGGGCTACTCGATTATTTCCTGTACCCGCAGATTTCGTGGAGCACGAAGGTGAAGGGGATCGAAACCATCGCCACGTCGCTCAACATCGGTCTCGACTCAATCGCGTTCGTAGACGATCAGCCTTTCGAACGCGATGAAGTCACGCACACGTTGCCGATGATCATGTGTCTCGACGCCGCGCACCTGGACCACGTGCTCGAAATGCCGGAAATGATGCCTCGCTTCATCACCGAAGACTCCAAAGCGCGACGTTTGATGTACTCCAGCGACATTCGACGCAAGCAGATGGAAGAAGAGTGGGTCGGGCCGAAAGAGGAGTTTCTGGCCACGCTCGGGATGCGTTTTACCATCGAGCAGGCGCAGGCCGAAGACCTCAAACGAGCCGAAGAGTTGACGGTGCGTACACATCAGTTGAACAGCACCGGCTACACCTATTCCTACGAAGAGCTCGACGAGTTTCGCCAGTCAGACAAGCACCTGCTGCTTGTCGGAAGTCTCGAAGACAAGTATGGCAGCTACGGCAAGATCGGATTGGCACTTCTCGAGTGCTCGCCGGAACGTTGGAATATCAAGCTCTTACTGATGTCATGCAGGGTTATGTCCACAGGCGTGGGCACTGTGATGATCAACTACATCCGACAGCTCGCACACGATCGCAGCATCAAGCTCACTGCCGAGTTTCTCCCAACGGAGCGCAACCGAATGATGTACGTGACTTACAAGTTCGCGGGCTTCAGAGAAGTTGATAAGCGCTACGGTGTGGTCAGGTTGGAAAATGACCTGGAGAGTGTGCCCGCGTTTCCTGACTACATTCGCGTAAGCACCCCCGATTTATCGCCGGAAAAGAGGTAACCATGGCGACAACTGAACAAAGCACCCTCGAGATGACCGAAGCTGCGAGTCCGCTCGATCGCAAGGTTTGGATGTTTTACCTCATGTGGTTTGGTCAACTGGTGTCCGGCATCGGGTCCGGCCTGACCACCTTTGCGATGGGAGTTTGGGTTTACCAGCAAACTGGTTCTGCCGCCAAGTTTACGACGATAGCTTTGTTGAGTGGTCTGCCAGGTCTTTTGTTAATGCCGGTTGCCGGGGCGCTGGTCGATAGATGGGACAAGCGTTGGACCATGCTGGTGAGCGATGCCGTCTGTAGTCTGGCTACGCTATCGATGCTGATTGTGACCGTCAGCGGCCGGCTCACGATCGCGCACATTTATACCTGTGTGGTCGTTTATTCAATGGCCGGCACCTTTGGTTATCTCGCTTACTTTCCGGCGATCACGCTCACCGTTCCCAAACGCATGCTGGGCCGTGTAAGTGGGATGACCCATGCTTCGCAAGCGACTGCGCAGATTGCTGCGCCACTGATCGGCGGTCTGATGATCATGTTCATGGGACTTCAGACCATCTTTTGGGTTGACTTGTTGACGTTCATTTTCGCGATCGCGACTTTGCTCATAATCAACATCCCGAAAGTGCAAAAAAGCGAAGAGGAGAATGCGGCGTCGCCGTCAATATTCCGAGAAGCAATGTATGCGTGGACTTACATTAAAGAGCGACCGAGTCTGTTGGCGGTGCTACTGTTTTTTACGGTTAACAACTTCTTTCTGACGTTGGCACTGGTGTTGTTCTCGCCGATGATTTTGAGTTTCGACACGGCTCAGACTTTGGGCACGCTCAACTCGGTTTCGGGTGTAGGTTTGTTGGTTGGTGGCCTGGTGATGAGTGCGTGGGGAGGGCCGAAAGATCGGATTCGAGGTGTTCTTGGTTTTAGTTTGATCGTGTCGATCAGCTTAGTGCTCATCGGTATACGCCCGCAGGTATTGATTATCGCGCCGGCGCTCTTCGCGCTTTATTTTGCGATCCCGCTGGTGAATAGCTGTAGCCAGGCACTCTGGCAAACGAAGACGGCGCCGGAAGTACAGGGACGTTTGTTTTCGTTGCGTCGCATGATCTCGGGATCCGTGGCGCCGCTATCGTTCTTAATTGCCGGCCGGCTTTCCGACAATGTTTTTGAACCGCTGCTCGCTCCTGGCGGGTTGTTGAGTGGTAGTGTGGGCCACGTTCTCGGCGTGGGACCAGGCCGCGGCATCGGGCTGATATTTGTGCTTGCGGGCACGATAGCCCTGATGCTTCAAATCATCGCTTTCCAATATCCCACTTTGCGCAGGGCCGAAACTATCCTGCCCGACGCCATCCCCGATTAACGAAATGCCACGAGTTGTCGCACGCTCAATCCGACGAGATGCCACGGCTGTCACGCTTAATCCGACGAGATGCCACGGGCTGTCGTACGCTTAATCCGAAGCAGATGCCACGGGCTGTCGTACGCTTAATCCGACGAGATGCCACGGCTGTCGTACGCTTAATCCGA
>JADMIO011403879.1_pt1 | contig 33318 bp, 22 predicted proteins | sample 8958161 | NCBI WGS metagenome assembly JADMIO01 (sample SAMN16585339, study PRJNA669376) | soil metagenome | isolation source: Crop rotation soil | place: USA: Cullars Rotation, Alabama | collected 2011 | reverse complement strand
GCCGCGACTTCAAGTCACGTGAATTCCAAGCTTCGGATCCCACTGTGCTGGAAAGGGAAAAATCGCTCGAGCGACACGAGTGCGGCCGCACCGGGCGGCAGGTGTTTCGTCGCCAGTTCGACCGCGAACGGCCGCGCGTGCGGGTGCGGGTGTTCGGAAAGGCGCGACACGAGGTCGACGGGATCGAGCCGGTCGAAATGTCGGCGGGCGAGCTCGACGCCGAGGTCCTGCACGTCGGGCCGGTTGGAGTCGAGCAGCCCGATCACGCCGGCCGCGCCGAGGGCGGCGAAGTCGACCCGTGTGCGGACGAGGTCGAGCGCGGCCGTGCGGACGTCGGGCCAATCGCTGTCGACGAGGGCGAACAGCGCCGACGGGTCTTTCCGCCACGACGTTTCGGCGGCGCGAACGAGCGAGACCGCCGCCTGCCGCACGGCGACGAGCGGATGATTGGCGAGGGCGACGAGTCGCGCGAGACCCAATTCGCCCGCGGCCTCGGGCCGTCGGCCCAGTAGGTCGCCCGCGACCGATTTCGCCGACGGCGAGCCGGTTTCGACGAGGTCTAGCAATTCGGGCGTCGCAAGCATCGCGGCGAGTTCGTCGAGGAGCATCTCGCGGCAGACGCGCGCCACGCTCTCCAGCACGTCTTCCTCCGACCCGCCGGCGACTGGCGTACGCAAGACGGCGAGCAGCCGCTCCGCGAACGCAGGCTTGAGCGACGCGTCGGCGGCCAACGCTGCGAGGACGAGGTCGGCCGCGACGACACGCGTGGACGGCTGCGACGACATAAGGAACAGGACGGCCGCATCAACATCGCGTGTCCACCGGGCACTCGTGTCGCGCAGGAAGCGATGGCCGAGTTCGCGCGCGGTCGGCCGCGCGTCCGATGCGAGCCGGGCGACGAGGTGCCAGTCCGGCGACGCCGGGTCGAACCGCCGACCTAACTCGGCAAGCGCGAGGTCGACCGTCGGCTCGTAGGGCGCATCGAGCATCATCAGCACGTCGTCGGTCGCGGCCCCTTGCACGGCGGCCGTGTGCCCCCGCTTCAGGGCGGCGTGGGCGAACTGGTGGACGTCGACCAGCTTCGCCTCGGCGAGCAAACGCACGTACGCCTCGGGCTTGCGGTCCCACAACTCCGGGTAGCGTTCTTCGCGCTTGTCCGCCGCGGGCTTCGCGGACTTGGCCGACTTGAAGCGGAACTTCATCGACCGCCCAACGAACTGCAACCGGCCGCCGGCGTCGTAGAGCACGCGATTGAGCAGGTAGGCGTCGGCGAACGCGCCGTACATCTTCTTCGGCGGACGCTCGTCCTCGGGGGAGTAATGAACGATCGCGTGGGCGGCCGCAATCGCGTAGTCGTCGGGCCGATAGCGGGCGAGTTGCCGCAGGTATCGCCAGCCGGCGCGGCGGACGTAGTCGCGCGTGCGGCGAGAAAAAATAACCGTCTCGCGCTCGGCGCCGTCGTACCCGCTCTTCACGGTCGCCTTGATCGGCTTCTCGCCCGAAAATCCTTGGCGTTCGATCGCGTGTTGCAGCTCGCCCCACATGGCATAGTCGCCGCGGAGCATGCTGCGCTTCAGGATGCTCTTCACGTACCGCCAGACGAACGGCCGGCCGAACGACATCTCGGAAAGGAGTCGCTTCGTCGCGGCGACTGCGGCAGGCGTGGCGAGTTCATAGAGCAGGTCGGCGCACAAGCCGTGACGTTGCTCGTCGGCAGCCTTCACCGCGGCGACGATCGGATCGACCGCGGCAGACGTCGCGGCCGAATCGTCGGCGACTTTCGCAATCGCGTCGCGAACGTTCGCCGGCAATCCCTCCAGCGTGCGCGCGCGGGCTTCGGCGAGCCCTTCGCCGTCGCCGAGGTTTCGCAGGGCTTCCACGGCCGAGCGGCGGCGCGAAAGGAGTTTGCGAGCGGCGTGGGGGCGGACGGCCGGGATCGCGCGCGGGTCGCCGGCCATCCCGAGCGCGTCGAGGACCGGGCAGACGTCGTCGACGGCCTTGGGCAGTGCGACGAGGAGTGCATCGACCGCGCGGGTGCCGCCGCGCCAGCCGAGACGGATCGCGGCGCGGCCGCGCTTGGCGGAGTCGGTGTCGAAGAGGTCGCGGAGGGCGGAATCTTCGCCGTCGCCGTAGCCTTCGGCGCGGAGTGAGGTCAACAGCTCGGTGACCCGGGCGGATAAATCAGCCGCGGCGTAAGGTCCGAACGAGGTGCCTTGAGTGAGCTTGCCGGCGCGGGGCCCTTTCGCGACGCGAATCAAAAACACGCCCGGCTGTCCGTGGACCGGTTCCGCCGACACGACCGCGACGCGGCTGGCCGCGGTGGGGTTGAAGAGCTTGATCCGGAGAGGGTCCATTCGATTCGCAAACCAGGCTCACGCGGGCGATCGTTTCGCAATCGGCCGCCGTGGCATGGCCGTCTCGGCGTTGGGGGACGCGACCGACGCGACTGAACACGGGCGGGACGCCCGTGCCACGACTTACGGGTCGCTTATTTATCCGAAGTCGTCGAAATCTTCGTCCTGCTTTTTCACGGACGGCGTCGGCTTGGCCGACGGCGCTGTCGAAGTCGGGCCCTGCGCCGCGGGTTTCGCGGCGGTCGACGCCGGCTTGCTCGCCTTCGTCGCCTTCGTGGCATTCGTCATGGGCGTCAGGTCGCCGAGTTGTTCTTCGAGGGCTTTCCGCATCTCGCCGAAGTCGGTGAACTCGCGCTCGCGGAAGAGGTGATACGCGGTCCACATCAGGTCGGCACAGATCTCGACCGGCACCTGCCCGGTGTTCGCGCCCAAGCCCGGCAAGGCGACCGAGCGAACGCTGCCCGGCTCGCGGGCGTTCTGCATGTGCACGGCTTGGAACGCCGCGGCACACGCGAGGGCGACGTTCAGCGTGTCGCTCACGTTCTCGCTGGAGCCGATCATCGTCGGCGTCGAGATGAGGTAGCGCGGCTGCATTTGGCCCGTCGGTACGCACGTCGCATGACCCACCGGCATGAGCCCGCCGAAGCGCCGGCCGATCTCCTGCTGGACGGATTTCTCGATCGACGCGCCGAAATGTTTCTTGAGGACGCCGTCGAGGCCGCCGTCCATGCTGCCGCGCGAGTTGGTGGGGGTCACCCACGCGCTCACGGGCTGTTCGAGCATCGAGCCTTGGACGATCTGCACCTCCGGGTGTTCCTCGAAGGTCTCCCGCCACGCGGCGATCATTTTCGAATTGATGTCGACGAGCGTGACGGCGACGAGCATGAGGACTCCGATGAAAACGTTCGTTCGCGGACTGGATTCAGAATTGCGATTTCGAAATCTCCGACGGACTCGGCGCGGCCATGGTCACTTCCAGTGACCATGTCGAACAATTAAAGTCACGATCTCAAAATCCGTTCTTACTTGCTATGGAGACCTTCCAAGAATCTCAGACATGGTCACTGGAAGTGACCATGGCCGCGCCAGCATGATCCACGTCTCAGGTCTGCGAGGTCTCAGATACTCTTGTGACGATCACGCCGCCTCAAGCCGTGAATTCGACCAGGAATTCCTGTCGGTGCTGTTTCGGGTCGTAGATAACGAACTCGTCGTCGGCGAACTGCGAGCCGTTCTTGCCGTTGTTGCGGACGCCGTGGCAGCTCTGGTAACCCTCGGGCGGCTCGTTCAGGCCGTAGGTGATCTTCGTGTACTCCTTCATCTTGCCGAGCGCGACGCGGGTGACCGCCATGAGGCGGGTCTTCTTCTTTCCGGGCGTCGTGTAGAAGCAGCTCGTGCAGGAGGCGTCGCCGAAGTAGATGCCGTGGCCGAGCCAGCCGGCGTCGGTGCGGTTCACGCCGAGGTTGACGACGATCTTGGGCATCAGGATGCCGCGCGACAGGATGCCGACCCAGTTCTGGATGCGCGAGCCGTGGAAGAGCAGGCGTTGGTTGTCGATGTCGGCGCGGAAATCGTCCCACTCGCCCGCGCGCTTCACGCCGAAAATGTTCTGCACCTTGATCGACTTCGTCTTGACCTGCCGGCCGATCACATGGTCGGCGATCTGCTTGAAGGTCAGGTTGTCGTGGTCGAGGTATTGCAGATCGGCCTTGAGGCTCAGGTACTGCGAGTCGATCTGGGCGTCGTAGAGGACCGAGCCTTCCTCGCCGTTGACCTGCAGCATGTCCTTCATGAGCTGGAGGGTTTCCTGCTTCTGGCCGAACGCCTCGCTGGTGTTGATGACGGCCGCCGCGATCGCGTCGCGGGTCCGGCCGATGCGGTGCGGGACGACCGTGTAAAACTCGCCGGACATGTCCTCGAGCTTCTGCGCGAGTCCTTTGGGCTTTTTTTGGAACAAATCGTACATCTGCGTGAGGATCGCCTCGCCCTTCTCGATCTGGCCGATCGTGAGTACGCCGAGCGGCGTTTCGATGCCGTGGGCGGTGATCTTGGCGGCGACGGTCGTCGTCAGCGCGTTGGTCGCTTCGGAATAGATATAGCGGACGAGGTCCTGCACGCCCGCGTGGAGGTCGAGCCGCTTGGGTTGCTCGACGGGCGTGCCATTCTTCGCGGCGGCTTCCGCCTTGGCCTTGGCGATTTTTTCGATGGTCTTGGCGTCGACCTCGCCCGCGCCCGTCCCGCGTGCGCGTTGCGAGCCGATCTTGCTGGATGCGAGCGACAGCTCCTTATATCCCTTGGACGCACCCGTTTTTTCGCGGTAGATCTGTTGGTAACAGCCCTGCGCTTCGGGGAGCGTGTCGAAGTATCGACACTCTTTCTGTCCCGCGTTCGGATCGTTTTCGAGATCGTCCGTCCGACCGTAATGGGTGAAGACGCGATACGGGCCTTTGTTGTTGTCGGCGCTGTTCGAATGCAGTTCGATCGCGTAGTACTTATTGCGATTGGTTTTGATGTCCGTGACTTGCAGCACCGCCTTCTGGACGATGCCGAAATCCGCGGAGAATTTGGGTTCTCCGGACTCGCCGTGCTTCCATGCCTTTGCTTTCGCCACCGCTCCCTCCGAACGATCTGTTTGGGAAAAGTTATACCCCGCATTTCGCGGAGGGCAAGCACAAATTTGAAAAGAATCGCGATTGAATTCGACGTGGTTTGGCCAGACGAAACACGCCTGATAGTCTGACGTCGATGCTGGCATTTCGCGAGATCGGCGTGTGGGGTCTGGGGAAGGTGAAGGCGTCCTGGGTTCCCAGCACGCGCAGGATCGATCCGGAAATCGAGAGGCTCGTCGATCGCGCGTGGGGAGGGGCGATGGCGAGGCCGGGCGTTCACCTGTTCGACGGGGCGATGTGCCGGATGGAATCGGGCCGACGCGTGGGCGACGAATTGCACCTGTCGCTTTCGAAGACGGGCTACAAGACGTTCCTCGGCACCAACCTCGCCCATTCGGAATTGTACGCGACCCACGCCGATTGTTTCGCCAACGCCACCGGCGTCAGCACGGCACTCGTATCGACGGACGACTACCTGCTACTCGGCCGACGTAATGCGAAAGTGGCATACTACCCCGACCGCATTCACCCGTTCGCGGGCGCACTGGAAGCACGCGACCCGCTCGACCTCTTCGACGAGGTTTACCGAGAGCTGAACGAGGAATTGGACTTCTCTCGCACGGACATTCGATCGGTGCGATGTATCGGGATCGCGGAGGACGTATCGATCCACCAGCCGGAGACGATTTTCGCGGTCGAAGCAGACCTGACGCGGGACGAGATCCGCCGGCAGGTCGACGATGCCGAGCACTGCGGCAGTTGGTCGACGCGCGTGACGAAGGTCGACATCGAGACGGCACTCGGTGGAGTCGGAGGGGTCGAGGCGTTCACGCCGATCGCACGCGCCGTGATGCTGCTGCTCGGCCGCGAGCGGTTCGGCGAGGCGTGGTTCGAGGCGGCGTCAATTCCGTTCCGAGGGAAGACTCACAAGAATGTTGAATGACGAAACTCGAACGATGAATTAATGATCAAACCATGTGCGTGGGTTGCTGTTTGACCATTGGACCCTTGGTCCTTGGGATTTGATTCGTCATCGGATGTCGTCATTCGTCATTCCTTATCGCTGCCACCCTGCCCGTTATTCGACTCGTACCCTCGGACGGCGGCGCGGAGGATGTCGATCAGGCGGTCGAGGCGGTCGGGGAATTCGTCGGGCGCCTGGACGCCGAGCAACGACTTTTCGGCGGCGGCGGCGGCGGTCGTGATGGTCGGGTAGCCGTAGCTCGCGCCCGTCCCCTTCAGGCGGTGGACGAACACCTTCAACTGCTCGCGGTCGCCGGCCGTGCGCGCGGCGTCGAGGTCGGCGATCACGGCGGGGAAGCCGGCGATGTAGTCCTTCAAGAGCGGCGCGAAGTCCGGGTCGGTGGCGAATTCCGAAATGATCGCGTCCTCGCTCATCGGTGCACCCGAAGGCTCGCCGGCGGCGCCGGCGGCCACCGCCTCGGCGACCGCTGCCCCGGCGACGGCGGCCCCGGCGATCGCCGCGGCGGCGGCACCGACCGCGACATCGGTCTTCGCGCGCCGGATCCGCCGCGTCTTGCCCGGCAGCAGGTGCAGGATCGCCGAGAAGAACTGCTCGGGGATGATGGGCTTGGTCACGTACGCGTCGCACCCCGCCGACAGGCACCGGTCGCGGTCGTCGGACATCGCGTAGGCGGTCAGCGCGATGATCGGCGTCAAGATGCCGCGACTCCGCAAGATACTCGTCGCCGTCAGTCCGTCCATCACCGGCATCTGGATGTCCATCAGGATCAGGTCGTACGGCGCCTCGCCCATCGCCGCCCGGTCCACGGCCTCGATCGCGGCGGTGCCGTGGTCGGCGGTGGTGACGACCGCGTTCGACTCCTCGAGCAGGAAGCGGATGATGCGGCGGTTGTCCGGGTTGTCGTCGACGACGAGCGTGCGGATCGCGCCCAGGTCGATCGCCCCGCCGGACGAGTCGCGCGCCATCGGCGCCCGCGCGGCCGCGGGGTCGACGGAGGGCTCGTCGCCGCCGGCGCCGAGGTCGATCCAGAACTTGAACGTGCTCCCCTTGCCCGCCTCCGATTCGACCGACAGGTCGCCGCCGAGCAGTCGCGCGAACTGCCGCGCGATCGCCAGTCCCAGCCCGGTGCCGCCGCGGCGTCGGACCAGTCCCGAATCGATTTGCGAGAACGGCGCGAAGAGCCGGTGCATCTTGTCGGTCGGGATGCCGACGCCGGTGTCGACGACGGTGAACGTCAGCCGCGGCGACGCGTCGGGCCCGCCGGGCCGCTCGACGCCGACGCGGATCTCGACGCCGCCGCGGTCGGTGAACTTGATGGCGTTGTTGACGAGGTTGACGAGGACCTGCTTGAACCGCACCGGGTCGGTCTTGACGCTCTGCGGCAGCCGGCCGTCGAACGTCGTCTTGAACTCGAGCAGCTTCTCGATCGCCTGCGGTCGGAACAGCGAATCGACCTCGGTCAGGATCGCGATCGGGTCGCTCGGCTCGACCTGCAGCGTGATCTGGCCGGCCTCGATCTTGGAGACGTCGAGGATGTCGTTGACGAGCGCCAGGAGGTACTCGGCGTTCTGCCGGATCGACTTGCTCCAGCGCGCGTAATCGTCCGCGGACTGACGCGGGCGCAGCAGCAGGTCGGCGTAGCCGACGATGGCGGTCATCGGCGTGCGGATCTCGTGGCTCATGTTGGCGAGGAACTGGCTCTTGAAGTTGCTCGCGCGCTCCGCCGCCTGGCGTTCGCGGTCGGCGATCTGCCGCTGCCGGTCGGCGGCCTCCTTCGCCTCGCGGAGCCAGCGTTCGGCCTGCAGGCGCTCGGTCAGGTCGTGCCAGACCATCAGGAAGTGCGAGATCTCCCCGAGCTGCAGGTGCGTGCAGAACGCGTCGGCGAGCAGCGGCTTGCCGTCGAACCGGAGCGTCGTCCACTCGAACCGCTGCGGCCCGTGGCCGCGTGCGGCGTGCAGGATGCCCTGCGCCAGCTCGTCGCTGCGGCGGCCGTTCGGCTGCACGTCGGGCAACAGGCGCATCAGGTCCGTCGACAGCAGGCGCGTCTTGTGGCCCGCGCCGGTGAGGTTCACGGCGGCGGGGTTGCAGTCGAGGATGTGGAAGTTCTCGTCGCAGAGGAAATGGGCGTCGCCGGACAATTCGAAGAGCGTCCGGAAACGCCGCTCGGAGACGGCGCGGTCGGTGATGTCGATCGCCCCGCCGACGAGACCCGCGAACCGGCCGTCGGCGGCGAAGCGCGGCGAGCCGCGGTTGAGGATGTGGCGCCACTGCCCCGCGGCGTTCGCCGTGCGGTACGCGGTCTCGAACCGCTGCCGGCCGGCGATCCCCTGGCGGTAGGCGTTAACGGCGGCGGGCAGGTCGTCGGGATGGATCCGCGACTGCCACCCGTCGCCGAGCCCTTGCTCCACCGGCTGACCGGTGAACGCTTCCCACGCGCGGTTGAAGAAGGTGATCGCCCCCTTCTCGTCGCTCATCCAGATCAGCACCGGCACCGCCTCGGCGACGTCGCTGAACAAGTGTTCGCTCTCCTTCAGTTGGCGTTCGGTCTCGCGGACGCGGGTGACGTCGCGGAACTGCCAGAGGTGGCCGATGTAGCGGTCGCCGTCGAAGAACGGGACGTAGTCGCGTTCGATCAGCCGGCCGCCGGCCACGTCGATCGACTCGCCGAGGACCGGCTCGCGTTTGGCGACGACCTCGGCGGCGCGGCGCGTGAAGGCGTCGACGTCGCGGAAGACCTGCGGGGCGGTCAGGAGCGCCTTCGAGGAGTCCATCCCGACGAACGCGTCGGGGTTGCCGGTCGTCCCGAACAGTTCGAAAATCCGGCCGTTGAGGCGGAGGATCCGGCCCGACTCGTTCTCGACCGCGGCGCCGGTCAGCAGGTGGTCGACGACGGCCGCGAACCGCAACGCGTCCGCCCGCGCGTCGCGCCGGGCGTGCTCGACCTCGGCCGCCGAGCGGCACCTGCAGCGCCGCGCGTACCACAGGGCCCCCGCGGCCGCCAGCGAAGCGAAAGTCGTCACCGTTTCGAGAATCATCCGGTCCGAATGCTCCTTGAGACTACCATTGTAGTCTATCGACGCGAGTTCCCCCAAGGGGGCCGGCGTACGCATTGTATTCGGACCGGCGGCTTGCGACAGCCTTCGACGTCATATGTCCACGCGTTCGGCACTCCGGACGGCGGACGGAAAAATTTTCCCGTCCGAACCCGAAATGCCGGCGCGTCGTACGTGCGGATTGCGCAAAGAACTCAGTGCGTGACGACGTACATCAGGACGTTCACGCCGAGCTTGAGGGCGTCGGCGTCGGCGTAACCCTTGTTGTAGGCGCGGGGCAACTGTTCCCAGCCGGCGCTGAGGCTGAGCGGCGAGTAGATCACGCGGAGCGTGCCGTCGACGTCGATCGCCTCGAGGGCGGGCGTGTGACGATCGCCCAGCAGTTCCTTCGCGAGCGGCGCCAGCGACACGACACGGGCGTCATTGACGAAGGTGAAGATCGGGTGGTCGGTCGGCAACGTTTTCAGCGAGCGGTCGGGGTAAATCTGCTGAATTTCCCGGCGGAACGCGACGTCGAACTCGGTGCTGCCGACGGCGGCGTCGACGAGCATCACCCCGCCGTTGTCGAGGTATTCGCGCAGGCGTTTGCGGGTCGCGGCGCTGAACTGGAAATCGCGCTGGCCGGACATGAACAGGACGGGGAACTGGAAGACGTCCGCCTTCTCCGGGTCGACCGGCACGCGCTTGAACTGCACGTTGAGCGTCGTCGTGCCGTCGATCGTCTTGAGCAGGTTCGGGAGGCCGTGCGGCGTCGAATCCCAGTCGCCGTTGTGGACGATCTGCCCGAGCACGAGCTGGTCACGCGTGGCGTCGGCGGCCTGATGGTACACCTTCTGGTGCGAGAAGAATCGGCCGTACTGATACTCGGCCAGGCAGTAGGTGACGATGTTCGCGCCCATCCTCAGGGCGTCGTCCTGCGCGTAGAGCACGCCGCCTTCAATCGGGTTCGTGTCGGCGTTCCAGCCGCACGAGAGGTCGATCGGCGAGAAGATCACGGCCGTGCGGGTGCCGATGTTGATCGTCTCGAGGTACGGCGGCAGCTTCTTCCACGGCTCGCTCCCCTTGCGGACGCGCATCTCCGTGAGCTTGTGGAACGCCGAGAAGAGCGGGTGGTCGGTCGGGATCGGGGCGAGTTCGCGGTCGGGGAAGATTCGCGCGACCTGCCGGCGGAAGGATTCGTTGAACTCCGGCCGGCCGCAGTTGCTGTGGACGACCCACGTGCCGCCGTCGGTCAGGTACTGTCGGAGCTTGCCGATCGTCGCGTCGTCGAACTGGGGCAGCGGTTTCCAGCCGGTGAAGTAGAGGATCGGCAGTTCGGTCGGATCATAGCTGAACTTGGAGAAGTCGGTGGTGACGTAACGATATCGCTGGCCGAGTTGGCTGTTGGTGAAGTCGACCCACTTCTCGATGTCGATGATGGTCGTCTGCCAATCGCCGCCTTGGATCGCCTTGGGGTTGAAGCTGATCGACCCGACCAACGCCGGCGGCGACGGCTCGCGTTTCTTTTCGCTGCGCCGCAACGGCGTCGCGGGCAGCGGCAGCGGCGGGACGCCCTCGCCGGCGTTGCGGCGCTGCGGCTTCGCCTGCGGAGGAATGTTCGCCTTCGGGTTGACGAAACCGTCTTCCGCGAACGCGCCGCCCGCGGGCAATAGCGCCAGGATCAGGACGATGATCAGGGGCGAGTTCGAGCGTCGGGTCATTCGGTCCTCGCGCCCTACTCTATCGCGGACCGCACGTCCTTTCCCGCGGAATCCGGATAGAGCCGCAGCGGTTGGAGCTGGCGATCAATCGCGCCGTGACGCGCGGCGAGTTCGTGAAACAGCTCGATCGCCTGCAGTTGCCGCGGGCCGATGTCGAACTTCAGGTACTGCGTGAGGTATCGCCGGGCGATTTCCGGCGGCCAACCCCGGGGCACGCCGTGCTCGCGCACGATCGCGTCGACGTTGGAAAGGCCCCGATTTTTCGCCCGCTCCAATCGTGCGGGCAGATCGTGGAGGTTCACGCCGGCGCGGGCGGTCCAGATCGCGAAGACGAACGGCAAGCCGGTCATCTCCTTCCACGCCTCGCCGAGGTCGACCTGATGCTCGTAACCGACCGGCTCCTCGCACACGACCTTGTCGCCAATGAGCAGTCGCGCCGACGTTGAATCATTGCGGTCGACGGCGCTCACGAACTCCGGTCGAATGCCGTAGTGCTCGGCCAACACGATCCGCGCGAGGACGACCGACGTGTGGCTGTCCGCGTCACACGCGAGCTTCTCGATCCGCCCGATCGGCGTCTTGCTGAAAATGCGAACGGTTAACGTCGGCCCGTCGCAGCCGATCCCGCCCGCGGGCACGATTCGGAACCCGTCGCCGCGCTGGTAGTCGATGACCGGCAGCAACGCGACGTCCGCACGTTCGGACTGCAGGCGTTCGAGAAGCCCCGAAGGCACGGCGTAGTGAATGTCCAGGTCGGGATGCGCGTCCAGCCCTTCGACGAGCGGCTTCGCGTTAAGATAGCTGACGCTCGCGAGCCGGATCACGCCGAGTTTGTCGCCGGCCACCGTTCGAATCGACCGCATGGTGCTCGAATGATTCACGTCGGAATACATATCACAAGCATAGTGCATGCGCGTCGCCCCGCGAGGTTATCGGGATTTCAAATCGGGCGAAAGATCTGAAACGCGGGGGGAGGAAATGATGAATGCGGAACGATGAGTGATGAATGAAACGCGTTTTTTCATTGTTCATCGGTCGTCCTTCCGCATTCCGTTTACGTTACTCCGTCACTGCAACAGGCCGTTGGAGCGATAGAGGACGTCCGACTCGGAGCGGGCGTCCGAGCCGATGCCTCGGGTGAGCGAGCCGATCCCGCCGACGTTCTTCAGAGGGATGAGGACGAGCGAATTGGCGAGCACGCGGGCGTCGGCCCAGTCGGCGTGGTCCTTCGTCGTGCCGTCGCCGGAGGTGGCGACCTCGAGCGTCAGCACGTCGTAGCCCGTGACCGAGACGTCGACGTGGCGGATCGCGCTGCCGTAGGTCAGGGTCGGGCTCTCGTAGAGGAGCACGCCGCCGTCGCCGCGCACGCGGAAGATCACGGTCCCGCCGTCGGTCACTTCGTCGTCGATGCCGACGTCGGCGACGAACCGGTTGTACGCGCCGTTGAGCTGGTATTGGAGGATCGAGGTGGCGTGGGTGCCGAGGCCCTTGAGGTACGTTTGGCCGTTGAGCTTGAGCGGCTGGCCGTCGCCGCCCTGCTGCTCGCCGTTACTCTTGTCCTCCTCGTAAGGGCCCCAACCGTTGCTCGCGCTGGACGGGTTGAGGTCGGAGAGGTACTTGCCGGTCTTGATGCCGATCGTGAAGCCGTAGTCGCGGTTGCCCTTGGTTTCGCCGGAGCCCTTGAAGACGCCGAGGTAGTAGGTCTTGCCGTTGGTCACGTTGGCGGACAGGTGCGCGCCGACGTGGCCCTTGCCCGAGGCGCGGACCAGCTGCGTCACGCCGTTAGAGTCGTACAGGACCATGTCGACCGGCGCCGAGTAAGTGTCCGTGCTGTAGTTGAGGTCGACCGACACGATGCCGGTCTTGCCGGCGACGAACTTGAACTTGTCCGTGGTCTCGCCCTGGTGGATCGTCAGTTTCGTCGTCGACAGGCTCGAGCTGATCGTTCCGAGATTCTTCGCGGTGGCGGTCGTGTTGTTGTTCTCGGCGGCGTCGGCGACGCCCCAGACGGTTTCGGTGGAGGCGCTGATCACGTCGGTCAGGTCGGCGTCGGCGACGTCGGTGCCGCCGCCGCCGTAGACGTGAGCGATCGAGGACGTCGAGCCGCCGACGTGGAAGACGTCGTTTCCGACGTCGCCGTAGAGGTAGTCGGGGCCGCGGCCGCCGGTGAGCGTGTCGTTGCCGACGCCCCCGTCGGCGTTGTCCTGGACGTTGTCGACGCCCGCGGAAATCACGTCCGCGCCGGCGTCGCCGAACAGGTAGTCGTGGCCCGTGCCGCCGAAGATGCTGTCGTTGCCGTCGTTGCCGTGGACGGTGTCGTTGCCGCCGAAGCAGGTGATGGTGTCGTTCCCGGTGCCGCCGAAGAAGGAGTTGCCGCCGTCGCCGTCGGTGATCGTGTCGTTCCCCTCGTCGCCGGCGAGGATCGCGCCGTTCACCACGGTTTGGATCAGGATCGTGTCGTCGCCCTCGCCGGCATAGATCGTCAGTTCTTTCCCCGGCGGGAGCGACTTGATCGTGACCTTGTCGTTCCCGGTCTTCGGGTCGATGAAGATCTGCTCGAACGTGTCGACGTCGATCGGGTTCGACGTCGAGCCCGGATGACTCGGGTCGCCGTTGTGGAGGGCGGTGATCGTGCCGTCGCCCGCGTCGTATTCGAGCACGAAGGTGTCGTTCGTCCCCGGCGTCACCTCGATCACGTGCAGCGTGGGCACACCCCCGGGGCCCAGATTGACGACCTCGACGAAGGCGTGAAGGAGCCGGCGTTCTTCCAAGGCCTCGACGCGAGCCGGGGACTCCGGACTCGAAATACCTGTCGACGCAAGGCGATTCGTCCGATTCATGATGTCGTCCCTTCGAATTGTAGTGGAATCACTTCAATGGTCCGGCCGGCGGCCGACCCGACGCGCAAGGTGGCGCATGCGGAGAAGGTAGAGCGACTGGGAAAGATCCGGAATTGCCCCGAATCGGGCTGCCCCGATCAGGGCAATCGCGGGCCCGGGAAAAGATCGTTGGCCGGGGCGGATGAGACAGGACACTCCGGAATCCCGCGCGCCGACGGCGACAGGCACTCACGATACACTATTCCCCCGTGGACTTCATCGATTGGTCGATCATCGTCGCGGGCATCCTGGCACTAGTCGCGATGGTCGTTTTATTCCTGATCTGGAAGGGTGACTGACGGGGCGGAACGAGCGGATTAAGGAACGGCATCACGTTCAGACGTGAAAATACCCTCGACCGCCGAACAGAAAGGCAGTCGAGGGCACCCCCCGCAAACTCGAAATTCTCGACGGACTACACCGCGTCGGTTTCGACGTCCTTGTTGGCTCGGACGTCCTGAGGCTCGCTCGGCAGCCGCGGCGAGAGACGGTCACCATTGGATCCGTTGATCTTGTCGGTCGCGAGACGGCGCCACCGGGTGGGCGTCAGGCCCGTCGCCTGCTTGAACCGGCTCGTGAAGTGACTCTGATGCGCGAAGCCGCAGAGCGTCGCGAGCTCGCTCAGTTCCTTCTGACGGGCGACCAGCAGGGCCTTCGCCTCGCCGATCTGGCAGTCGAGCAGGAAGTGCTTGGGCGTGATGCCCAGCAGTTCCGAGAAGCGCCGGTGAAAGTGGAACGGGCTCAGGTGCACCGTCGCCGCGATCTCGGTGAGCGTCGGGCTGCGGTGGAAGTTCTCGTGCATGAACTTGATCGCCGGCACGAGGCGGGAGAGTTCGTTGTCCGCCTGAAAATCCGCCGGGCGCAGCGCGCCCCAGTCTTCACAACTCGGCTGCAGGCAGACGAACACCGCCGGACCGTCGTCGAGCGCCGGGAAATTCGCGCGCGTCATCACGTGGAAATTCCAGCGGTCGTCGGTCGAGTCGGCGAGCGAGACGCGCTCGCCCTGGCCGTTCATTTCCTCGACGTTCGCGAGACGCTGACGGACCGCGTCGGTCACGGCTTGCCGCAGGCCGGCATCCATCCGCTCGAACGCCCCGCCGCCGACGACGATGTTGCCCGAGCGGTCGAACACCCAATGCCGGATGGCGACGTAGTGCGACAGCGGCAGCGCCTTCGCCTTGGCTTCGCGGGCCCGCGTCGCGGTGCCGTTGTGCGAGGCCGCATCGGTCAAGGCCGACTGGAGCTTCGCGACGTCGTCCTGGGTAAATGCCGCGTCGTTGCGGCCGCGAAGGAGCCACAGCACGCCGGGATATCCGCCGAGGATCGGCGCGTCGAGCGGGACCGCCGCCGCGTGGAAATAGCCGGCCGGCTGGAGGAATTCGGTGGCGAAACGCGAGGTCTCGAATTCTCCCTGCGGCCAGGCTTCCGTGGCGAGCACTGGCGCGTTGCGGCGCAGCGCTTCCCACGAGAGCCGATCGAACTGACCGAATTCGCGCGAATACGATCGTGAAAAGGTGTCCCTCGATAGCGCGGGCTGCGCGACTTGGAAGCCACCCCGGGGCAACGTCGTCAGCAGCACGAATTCCCCGAACGGTACTACCGCCCGCAGCTGCTCGACGATTTCCTGACTGGCGACTTCGTGCACGCGTTCCGTGAGCTCCAGGTTCCCATACGACTCGGTCCCAGTGCCATTAACATGTGTCATCGTTGTTGATCCGTCCATCGTTTTATTACGCCCGAATACGGGCAAAGGTCGGATAATCGGCGAAGAATTCGAAAAAAAGATCCGTCGAATGAGTGTTTCGTCGCGGCGTTCGGGCAACATCGTTTTGGTGATCTTGCCGCGCGAAGCGTGCAGATGTTGAGCGCGGCCGACGCGGACGGCCTTCACTGTTGCGTCTCAGCCTCATCCTACACAACCTGAACATACGGACTCGGCTAGATGTGGGGAACGTCCGTTATTTTTCGAGCCGTCCTCGAAACTTGATATACACGAGGCACGACCGCAGCGATTGGCACGCGGGTTGAAGTGTGAATGCCGCGAGGCGCGAATGATCTATCGAATGTTGACCTACAACACGCCGACGTTCTGGGATCGCAAGGTGAGAATCGCCATCCTGACGTTGGCGACGTTTGCGGCACTTTGTTGATCCGTGTTCATCGTTATTTGCTCTCCAAGTATCACTTCGCCTCACCCTCATCCGGTCGGCCAAAACTTGTCCAGTGTTGTGGGTTCGTTTCCGACCTTTGCAATCCGGACGGATCGCAAAAACGCGACTCTCGATTTATGATCGTTACAGTCATCAGTGACAGTCTCGAGGCCGTCGCAATCCGCGAGCATCCGAGCGTTGCGAGGAATTGCCCAGATCACCATTGGGTTCGTTTCGCACATTGAATGTCGGTCATTGGTTGATCTCTCCGAGTTGGGTTCGTTTCGCATTCCAAGACGACCGTCTTCATTTAGCCGCTGGGTTCATCCCAGCGTTGTGTCCGCGCACCTCAATGTGCTGGGTTAACCCAGCGGCTAAACACGCGGAATGGGTGGGTTCGTTCCGCACACTGAAGTTCCTTTGTGCAACGCCATGCAACCGGGCGCAACCGGGCGCAACCGGGCGCAACCGGGCGCAACAAATAGCCCAACTTGAAGTGCGTTTCGCACGTGCTTATTTCGATGTCCGGGGTTCGATGTCGGGCGGTTGACTTTGGTCAACTCGCATTCAGTTGGGTTTGTTCCGCACATTGCGCGTGTTCCTCAGTTCACCGATTTGCTGGCGCGAAACGTCTCGCGAGCGAGACCGTTAAACGAGGTTTCACGACCGCTAACGCCGCGACGGAAGTCGCGGATGCTGTCGATCGAATCCGCGACTTCCGTCGCGGCGTAGGCGAGGCGCCTCCGTGGTCTGCACGGACCTCCGATTGATGTCGGACGAGCGGAGCGTCAAATTAACCGGTTCGGAAGTATTGCGGTCTCGCGGTTACGAACCAAAACAGAACCGGCCCGCGGATCACTCCGCGGGCCGGTTCTGCTGGATAACAATCACCGTCAAATGACGGGATTTTAGCGCTCGTACACTCGGGCCGGTTGCAGGGCTTGGGCGGCCTGCTGGGAGGCAATGAGCTTTTTCGCTTCGCCGACGAGATAGAAGCTACCGGTGATGCAGATCAGATCTTCCTTCGTCACCGCGCGGTAGGCGATGTCGAGGGCTTCCTGCAGGCTCTGGGCGACCTGGGCCATCTTGCCGTACAACTCGACGTAGCGCGACGCGAGTTCGGTCGGGTCGGCGGTGCGGATGTTGTTGACGGCGGTGAAGATCACCTTGTCGGCGCCGCTCGTGATCCGGTCGAGCATGCCTGGGACGTCTTTGTCGGCACAACAGCCGAAGATGACGACCATGCTGTCGTAAGGCACGTGCTGGCCGATCGCCTTCATCGCGGCGTCGAGGCTCGCGGCGTTGTGCGCACCGTCGACGATGATCCGCGGCTGCTGGCTGATCATCTCCATCCGGCCCGGCATCTTGACCTTGGTCAGGCCTTCGATGGCGCGCTGGTCGTTGATCGCGATGCCGCGACCCTTCAGTCGGTCGATAATCGAGAGTGCCAAGCCGCAGTTGATCGCCTGATGCTCGCCGAACAGCGGCACAGCCAGATGTTCGAACTTGCTGTTCGCGGTCGTCAGGCAGATACGGTTGTGCGGGCCGAGCATTCGACTCGACTCGAATCGGTAGCTGAACTCGATCGACTTGCCACACACGTCGAACGGCGCGCCGACCTTCTCGGCGTGCTTGCGGAGCACGTCTTCGACTTCCGGCGGTTGCAGGACCGTCAGCGCCGGCACGCCGGGCTTGAAGATCCCCGCCTTCTCACCGGCGATCGCGGGCAGCGTGTTGCCCAGTTGCGCCATGTGATCCTTGCTGATCGACGTGATCGCGGTCACTTCAGGCTTGAGGATGTTCGTGCTGTCCAGACGACCGCCGAGACCGGTCTCGATGACCGCAATTTCCACTTTTTGTTCGGCAAAATACTTGAGCGCGATGGCGGTGAGCACGTCGAAATAACTCGGCGTCGGACGCGCCTTCTGAACGATCGGCTCCATGACGCGGACCAGCCGCGCAAAATCTGCCTGCGAGATCATCTCGCCGTTGATCTGGATGCGCTCGCGGATGTCGACGAGGTGCGGGCTGACGTAAAGACCTACCTTGTAACCATTTGCTTCCAGCATCGAGGCGACCATCGCGCAGGTGCTGCCCTTGCCCTTGGTACCGGCGATGTGGACGGATCGGAACGCGTCCTGCGGATTCCCGAGCTTTTTCAGCAGGTTCCGCATGCGGTCGAGGTCGAAATTCTGGGGCGTGTAACGGACGATCCGCAGCCGCTCGTAGTCGCTGAGCGACGCGAGGAACCGCAGCGCCTTGCTGTAACCGCTATTGCCCGGCGCGGCTGGAGTCGGGTTCGAAGATGCGGAAGATCCGTTAGACATTGAATTTACAACTTTTGATGGCGTCGTCGTTTTTCGGACGGGCTTGGCGTGGGAAACCGGGCTCAACCGCTTGCCTTCGCCGCGTCGCGCCGAACGCGCCGGCGCAATGGCGGCGGCAGATCGGGCGCGAGGTTTGGCCGCCACCGCAGCCGTCTGTCGCCGCGATGTCGTTCGCCGGTCTTTTGCTCGAATTCCCATGGTTTTCCTATAGTATCAACTGCGGCGAGACACTTCAAATTTCATCGCTAACTCGCGACAGGTGTAACGTTTACACCAATAATGCGGTGCGGATGCGGGTGCACTGCGGCCTTAAAAGTAAGTTTAGGCACCTTCCTCAGGGATTTCCCGACCTGCTCTGCGTGCCGTGTTTGCCGCTCCGGTCAGTTCGATGGTCAGAGGTGAATCGCTTCGCGTCGCCGCCGAATCCCTCTCACGAAGTCCCGTGGCCTTCGCGCGCTCTTAATCCCGTCGGCGACGGAACCTTGCTTTACAGTACGCGTAATCAGAGCTAAAGTTTCGCCCCCGCGCCCGAGAAGCCGACAGACTGCATTTTTGATTCGCAATTTGGATTTTGGAGCTCGGATCTTTTGGTCCCGTGGGATCGTTGTTCGATGGTGGTAGCGTTGAAGTTCGGACAATCCGAAAACCGCATTCCAGAATCCACAATAGGATGGTTTTGATGGCCAAGCGTGCCCATGTGACAGGTTCATCGAAGACTGCGGACGCGCCGATCGAATCGGTCGCGTTCGTGAGTTTGGGCTGTCCGAAGAACCTCGTCGACAGCGAGCGCATGCTCGGCCTGCTCGCGCTGGACGGACTCGCGATCACGCCCGACGCCGGGTCCGCCGACGCCATCGTCATCAACACCTGCGGGTTCCTCGAAGCGTCTAAAGACGAATCCCTGCGCGAGATCCGCGATGCGATCAAATTGAAGAAGGCGGGCAAGGTCAAGCGCGTGATCGTCGCCGGGTGTCTGGTGCAGCGGCACAAGACCAAGCTGCTGAACGACGTGCCCGAAGTCGACCGGCTCGTGGGCGTGTTCGACCGCGAGCACATCGTCGAAGCCGTCCGCGGGAAAGTGAACCCGCGGCAGGACCACGGCCACTACCTCGGCAAGTATCACGACCTGTCCAACGAGCTGGCGAAAGCCCAGGGGTTGACGGTCGACCCCGGCGTCAAGCAATCCAAGACGTCGCGCCTTCCCGTTTTCGAGAACGACCGCGACCGCCTGCGCCTGACCCCCCGCCACTACGCGTATCTGCGGATGAGCGAAGGGTGCAATCAGGGTTGTACGTTTTGCACGATCCCGAGCATCCGCGGGCCGATGCGGTCGAAGCCGATCGAGCAGATTTTGCTCGAAGCCAAGGAGCTCGCCGCCGACGGCGCGGTCGAACTGAACCTGATCGGCCAGGACACGACCAGCTACGGCACCGACATCGGTTACGCCGCCGGCCTGTCCGGCTTGCTCCGCACGCTCGACAAGAAACTCAAAGACGTCCACTGGCTGCGGCTGATGTATGCCTATCCGTCGTGTTTCACGGACGAGATGATCAAGACGATCGCGGACAGCGCGCGTGTCGTGAAGTACATCGACATGCCGCTGCAGCACATCAGCGACCCGCTGCTCGACGTGATGCGCCGCCGCGTCACGCGTAAGGAGATCGAAACGCTCCTCGACAAGCTGCGCACGTGGGTGCCCGGCATCGCGATCCGCACGACCTTCATCGCCGGCTCCCCCGGCGAGACCGAAGCCCAGCATAAGGAGCTCGTGAAGTTCGTCCGCGACTTCGGCTTCGACATGATGGGCGTCTTCCCGTTCTCCCCCGAGCCCGGCACCCCGATGGGCCGCATGTCGGGCCAGCTTTCCGACGACGTCAAAAAGGCCCGCGTCGAAGAACTGATGCTCACGCAACAGGAAGTCGCGTTCGCGAAGGCGAAGTCGATGAAGGGCAAGTCGATCGACGTCCTGATCGACCGCCCCGCCGGCCGCGACGTCGAGGACGGCTACGTCGCCCGCAGCCAATCCCAAGCCCCCGACATCGACAGCGTCGTCTTCGTCTCCGGCAATGGTACCGAACTGTACCCGGGCCAGATCGTCAACGTGAAAGTGACCGACTTCCAGGCGTACGACCTCGTTGCGGAAGTGCCGCGGGTGAAGTCTCGAAGCCTCGCCGTCATTCGGTAACTTCAAATCGAACAATCGCGCACGACGTGGCACGGCCGTCCTCGGCCGTGTGTGCCGCGATGGACGCGCGTACGCTTTCGCGCGGAGTCGCGTCCGTCGCGACTGAACACGGGCGGGGACGCCCGTGCCACGCCGTGCGCGATCGCCCATTGAATCAAATCCTTCGTCGGCGAGCGATTTGCAGCCCGACGATGATCACGACGAAACTGAACCCGCCCGACGTCAGCCAGCCGGACAAGCTCTGCGTGGCGAAGTAGAGTGGGTAGTTCGGGATCGAGGTCCGCCTGAAACTCGCCCAATTCAGGGCGAGAGAAATGCCGCTGAACGCGATCGAAGCCAGCGCGTGGACGACCTCGGTCCACCACATCAGCCGAAGGGCGTTGGGCTGACGGAATAAGATGAGCACCGAGGCGATCGCCAACGGCACTCCGGTCCCGAGAAAGAGAACGACGTATAACCACATGGCCGCGCCGCCCGGGCCGGACGAACCTTGGAGAAGGATCGCCTGGCCGGCGAGCGAAAGCATTCGGCCCGTCGCCACGCCGATCCCGGCCCACGCTAGCGGGACGAGCATGTCCTGCCAACTGGTAGCGGCCGCGGTCTCGTACGCGAGCGGCACGGCCAAGGCGGAGGGAATGGCCGCGGTCGAATCGGTTGACGGTTCGCTCATGTCGTGTCCCCAATCGTAGTCAGTGCCCGCGACGCTCGCGGGCGATTCGCACACCGAGCAGAATAACAATCAGGCTAAACGCGCCGTTCGTCAGCAGGTACGACAAGTTTTGGAATCCCGTGTCCGAGGGAGACGCGGTCGAAAACCATTCCAAAGTGAGTGAGATCACAGTGACCGTGAGCAATGCTGCGAATGTCAGGAATTCAGTCCACAGCAATAGACAAAAGGCACTCGATCGCTGAGCCAGCAGCAACAGCAGACATGCGACCGCCAGCGAGACGCCGCTGGCGCCGATTACCGTCGGATATATGAGTTTCCCGATGCTCAGGGGGATAACGTTGCGCGCGTACATCACGACCCACCCCGCGAGCATCAAAAGCCGACCCGTTGCCACCGTAATTCCGACGATCGCGACGATGGAAACCATCGCCGACCATTCCATCGGAATGGACCCTTTCGCATAGCTTAATGGCAAGACCTGAATGGCCTCCGGCGAACCTTGGATTTCATCCATTGATTCAACCTCTCTCGTTCGAAATCGACGCACGGCTCACTGTGGGGGAGCCGGCGGCGGGAAATAGTCCGGCGGTTCCATGGCCGAGCCTTCGAAATATTCGATCACGTCCCGCCGGCGGAGCACGATCGACATCCAGACCGGCAGGACCGCGCCGAAGACGAAGCCGCAGCCGAGGCCGCCGAACATGACGACGAGGGCGAACGTCTCGGTCATCGGCTGCATGTTGCCCGGGGCGGTCGTCGGGGCGGCCGCCCGCTGGGCGCGCACCTGCTCCAGCGTGACGTCCTTCGTCGCGTTGACCACCACCGCCGAGGCGACCGTGAAGACGACCAAGTAGGTCAAGTGGATCATCGCGACCGTCAGCCCCAAACGTCGCGCCCACGAGACCGAGCGGAGCAGCGCGACGCAGGTGACGAGCCAGAGCATCCAGACCGCGAAGCCGGCCGCGCCCTGGGTGATGTAAAACCCGATGACCCATCCCGGCGTGCGCGCCGCGGCCCGGGCCATCTCCGGACTGCCGACGCCGACGCCCCGCGCCAACAAGATCGCCTGTACCGTGGTCGCGGCGTTGGAGATCAACCCGAACGACGAGAAGACGATGCCGACGATCGCGACGACCAGGAGCGCGTTCGGCCGCACGGGCCCTTCGGAACGGTAAGGCGTGTCAGTCATTTCGAATGTGCTTTCATCTCGTAATGCTTCGGTCTGGGTCGCCGGCGACGACCCGATGTTCGGAACCCGAAATCCGGAGCGCGAAGGCCGACGGACGACTCACCGGCCGGCGGCCTTTCCTTCCTTCGCTCCGCGGGCGGATCATAAGCGAACGCGCGGCCGAAAAAATTCTGTCGCCCGATCGAACTTTGGTGGCGTTCTGTATTGTAAACGTCGGTTCAATCGGCAGACTCCGCGGGGTTCGCCGATCGATCGATATGCACGATTTACTCCTGTCCATCCTCGCCGCGGCGCCCTCGACGGCGTCTACGACGGTTACGCAGTCGGCGGGCGGCGGCGCCGCGCACGGGGCGCACGAACTGCCACTCATCACGCTCATGGCCGCGTCGTTCACCGCGGCGTGGGTGTTCGGCCTTATCACGCAACGGTTCAAGCTCTCGCCGATCGTCGGCTACCTCCTCGCCGGCGTCGCGATCGGCCCCTACACGCCCGGCTTCGTCGGCGACTCCAGCCTCGCGCCGCAGCTCGCCGAACTCGGCGTGATCCTGCTGATGTTCGGCGTCGGGCTGCACTTCCACCTCGGCGACCTGCTCGCCGTGCGCAAGGTCGCCATCCCCGGCGCGATCGGCCAGAGCATGCTCGCCACGATCCTCGGCGTGTTCGTCGCGATCCTGTTCGACTGGTCGGTCTCCTCCGGCCTCGTGCTCGGCATGGCGATGGCGGTCGCGAGCACCGTCGTGCTGATGCGCGTCCTCATGGACAACAAGTCGCTCGACACGCCCCACGGCCACGTCGCCGTCGGCTGGCTGATCGTCGAGGACGTCCTCACCGTCGTCGTCCTCGTGCTCATCCCCGCGCTCGGCGCCGCCGCCCACCCGACCGAGGGCGCCGGGGGCCCGCCGATCTGGATCACGCTGCCGATCGCCCTCGTCAAGCTCGGCGTGTTCGTCGCGCTGCTGCTGGTCGTGGGGGCGAAGGTGATCCCGCGGATCATGGTGCGTGTCGCCCGCCTGCGGTCGCGCGAGCTGTTCACGCTCACCGTGCTGGTCATGGCCGTCGCGATCGCGGCGGGCGCGTACTACGCGTTCGGCGCGTCGATGGCGTTGGGCGCGTTCCTCGCCGGCATGGTGGTCGGGCAGTCGCCCGTCTCCCACCAGGCCGCCGCCGACGCCCTGCCGCTGCGCGACGCGTTCGCCGTGCTCTTCTTCGCGTCGGTCGGCATGCTCTTCGACCCGATGTTCGTCGTGCACGAGCCCCTGCTCACCCTCGCGTGCCTCGGCGTGATCATGCTCGGCAAGCCGCTCGCGGCCATCATCGTCGTCGCGATCATCGGCTACCCCGTGCGCACCGCGCTCACCGTCGCGCTCGGCCTTGCGCAGATCGGCGAGTTCTCGTTCATCCTGTCCGACCTCGGACGAAAGCACGGCCTGGTCAGCGCCGAGGGCCAGAACGTGCTCGTCGCCTGCGCGATCATCTCGATCACGCTCAACCCGATCCTCTTCCGCTCGATCGGCCCGATCGAATCGGCGCTGCGGCGCTGGCCGATGCTCTGGAAGTTCATGAACCGCAAGGCCGACGAGCGCGGCGCCGAGATCAACGAGGTCGCCGGCGAGTTGCTCGGCCAGTCCGACAAGCCGCTCGCCGTCATCCTCGGCTACGGCCCGGTCGGCCGCTCGATCGACGAGATCTTCCGCAAGAACAGCCTCGAGACCGTCGTCGTCGATTTGAACATGGACACGATCCAGGCGCTGACGCGCCAGGGGCGCGCCGCCATCTACGGCGACGCGTTCAACATCGAGGTCATGCACCAGGCGCTCAACCGCGCGACGCACCTGGTCATCACGCTGCCCCACTCGACCAACCGCAACCCGCTGATCGCGGCGGCGAAGCTGATCAACCCCGAGATCAAGATCTTCGTGCGGGCCCGCTACATCGCCGAGCGCGACGAGCTGAAGCAGGTCGGCGCCGACGCCGCATGCTACGAGGAAGCCGAAGCCGCCGCCGCGCTCGCCCGGTTGGTATTGTCGGATCAGGGGACGAATGACGACACGATCCGCCGCGAGACGACGCGCATCCGCCAGGAATTGACTCACCCCCAAACGGTTTGATCGAAAGCGCCTCCCTTATAGATGATGGGAAGGCAAAGGTTTCTATTCGGCGGGCATTCCCAACGACGTGCGAATCTCCAGAACTGAAGCCCTCAACGCCTTCAATTCGGCTTCCATCGCGTTCACCCGTTCCTGCAGCGACGGATCGCCGGCCGACGCTCTCGACGACGACGTCGCCGACGCGGTCGCGTGCGCCCGGACCGACTGCGTTTCCGCCGCCGCGGGCGTCTGCGGATGCGCATCGGGCGCGAGCAGTTGAATGTACCGCTCCGCGCGCGTCCCCGGCATCGGCGCGATCTCCTGCACGTACGGCTCCGGTCGCTCCCGCAACGCGCGGATCATGTCGGTCACGCGCTCGAGCGACTCGAACGGCGCCATCCGCGACGCGCGGCTGCGCAGCTCGCCGAGCGTCTGCGGGCCGCGCAAGAGCAGTTCGGCGAGGATCGCGACCTCCGCGGTCCGGCAATGCAGGGTCTCGATCGCCGCGTGCTTGAACTTCGGCACCCGTGCCCCCATCTGGTCGACGCGGATCGCGAGCTTCTTGTCCATCAGCGACTCGACCGCGGTTTGTACTTCGTCCTCCGTCATCGTGAGCACCGGGTCGCGATTGTTCTTCTGGTTCGCGCCGTTCACGATCGCGTTGAGCGACAACGGATACTGCTCCGGCGTCGTCAACTGCTTCTCGATCAACACCCCAAGCACACGAGCCTCGTCGGCGGACATTTGGATCATGGTTGAAGTTTATCCGACGCCGCGAGGATCGTCATTCGGTGGGGCTCAGCCAATGCGCCGCAGAGGCGCGGAGAGCGCAGAGGAAGACGCAGAGAAGATAGGAACACGAATCGACACGAATCTCCACGAATGCACACGAAGAAGAGGAGACGCGGATGAACGCAGATACACGCAGATAAAGCAAAACCAAAAAGAGTTTTGATTCTTCTTTCTAATCCGCGTCCATCCGCGTCCATCCGCGGCTCCATTTCTAATTCGTGGAGATTCGTGCGAATTCGTGTCGATTCGTGTTCCGCATTCCTCCGCGTCTTCCTCTGCGCTCTCTGCGCCTCTGCGGCGCATCGTTTGAAGCCTCACAGCCGCTCAAGGAGCATCGATCGTCGTCGGTCGGCGACGCGTTCCCAGGTGAAATCGGCGGCGCGTCGGGCGGCGGACTCTGCGAGGTGCACGCGGTAGTCGACGTCGCGGAGCAGGCGGGACATCGCCGCCGCCCAGCCGTCGACGTCGTGCGGGTCGAGGACGACGCCCTCGATCCCGTCGCGGACGATCGCGCCGGCGCCCATCGGCGAGACGACCGGCACCACGCCCGCCGCGCACGCTTCGTAGGTCACGAGCGGGCCGCCCTCTTCGAGGGACGGGAAGACGAACAGGTCGCTCGACCCGAAGACCGGTCCGATCTCCTCGACGTGGCCGAGCACGCGGACGTTCGGCCGATCGAGCAGCGGACCCGCGAGCCGGACCATTTCCTCGTCGATCGCCCCCGCGACCAGCAACTCGGCGGGCGACGTCAAACGTTGCCAGGCGCGCAACAAAAGATGCAGTCCCTTGCGCACGCACCCGCGTCCGACGAACACGGCCCGAAGCGGGCGGTCGTTCGAGGTCGAGATCGTCGGCCCGTCCGGCGCGATCCGCCGCGGACACCACCCGTAGCTGCTCGGCAGAATCTTCTCGAGTGCCACCCCCTGCTCGAACAGCGACGCTTCGACCATCGGGCTCGGCGAGAAGATGAGGTCGCCGAGTTCGAGTTCCTCGACTTCCTCCCGGATCGACTGCTGGGTGATCTTGTACGTCGCGGGCAGTCCTTCGCGGTCGTATTCCGCGTCCAGGATGTCCTTCGCGGTCTGCTGGTGGCAATTGATCCGCTCGTGGACGACCCTGTGTCCCCGTCGCTTCACCTCGCGAACGAGCTCCCCCGAACACCCCGGCCAGAGGTAGCAAACGTCTCCGTCCTGGAGCAGCCGTAGATAATGGGCCTCCGTAAAGGCCCGCACGTCCCGCCCCAAGCGGTAAAGCCATTGGTACCAATACCGCGCACGATTCCGGACCGTCACTTCGCTCGCCACCCTATCGTGGTGCGACGGCGAGACGATTGACGTTCGCAACCCTTGGCCGTCCATCTCTTTACAGAACGAAATCGGAATATGACTGAGGGCTGCCCCGGTCAGGTAAATCGGCGCGAGAAATCGCAGCTCGCGGGGCGAATTGGCGGGCACGTGAGGCAGGCTCGGGCGAATCGTCAACGGGTTGGCGATAAACAGATGATTGCTCACGCGATTTAGTTCTACAGAGGACTAGGAACCTTGTCAGGCGTTCCCCTAGTCTTATCGGAGAAATCCCTCACCCCTTTCAACAAGATGGCAAGAATACGCGGGTCGTAAAGCACGTACAACCCCATCCTATACACATAAACACAATTACATACTTTAGTTATGATTCGCGCAGGGCTTGGAGTTGCTTAAGCCGCTCCCCCGTCGGAGGCTTCTTGGTCTTCATCATTTCGACGAAGGCATCGAACAAGTAAGCCGCGTCGTGCGGACCGGGACTCGCTTCGGGATGGTACTGGACGCTGAACATCGGCAGTTCCTTGTGTCGGAACCCTTCGACCGTGCCGTCATTCAGATTGAGGTGCGTCACAATCCCCCCTTTCGACTCTAAGCTCGCCCGGTCGACCGCAAAGCCGTGGTTCTGGCTGGTGATCTCGACCCGCCCGGTGTCGAGGTTCTTGACCGGCTGGTTGCCGCCGCGGTGGCCGAACTTGAGCTTGTATGTGGAAGCCCCGAGCGACAGGCCGAGCAGTTGGTGGCCGAGACAGATGCCGAAGGTTGGCACCTTGCCCGCCGCCCCCTTCAGGGACTCGATCGTGTACTCGACCGCTGCCGGGTCACCCGGGCCGTTGCTGACGAACAGCCCGTCCGGGTTGTGCTTGAGGATCTCCGCCGCCGACGTTTCCGGCGGGAGCACCGTCACCTTCACGCCCCGCTCGGTCAGATTGCGGAGGATGTTGCTCTTGGCGCCGCAATCGAGCGCGACCACGTGCAACCCGTCGCCCCGTTCGACTTTGCCGAGCCCCCACTCGCCTTGGTCTTCCTGCCAGTCGTAGGCCGCGTCCGGCTTCACGTCCTTCACCAGGTCGGCGCCGGACATGTCGAACACCCCACGGGCGCGCTCGACGAGTTTCGCGTCGTCGAGGATTTCGGTCGACAGCACGCCGCGCATCGCGCCGCTGATGCGGAGCTTGCGGACGAGGGCCCGCGTGTCGATCCCCTCGATGCCGACGATCTTGTTCTCCTCGAGGTACTGTGCCAGGCTCATGTCCGCGCGGTAGTTGGAATAGACCGGCGACAATTCCTTGACGACGAACCCCGCCACGTGCGGCCGGCGGCTCTCGACGTCCTGCCGGTTGATCCCGTAGTTCCCGATGAGCGGATACGTCATCGTGACGATCTGCCCTTCGTACGACGGGTCGGTCAGGATCTCCTGGTACCCGGTCATCGACGTGTTAAACACGACCTCCCCTTCCGTCGTCCCCCTCGCCCCGAACGCCCGGCCGGTAAAAACGGTCCCGTCCTCCAGTGCGAGCTTGGCGACGATCGATTCGGTTGGTTCGGAAGTCGTGTTCATGGGTCGCGGGATTATAGTGACTCGCACGCGGTTGTCAGTTGCCGGAGGAAAGTAAGCGGCAACTACGCGATGGGTTCGTTTCGCGCGTTCGTGTCATGGGTCATTGGTCATTGGTCAGGGATGGTTGGTTCGTCATTCGGTTTTCGTCATTCGTCATTCTCTCGGTGGGTTCGTTTCGCGCGCGAACGCGAAACGTCAATTCCGTCTCTTCCATAAGCCCACCGATTCATCGGTGGGACGAGCGGCGCGGATATCGAAGCACCTCGTCCCACGCATGAATGCGTGGGCTTGTGGAAGAGGTTTTCGGAGGACCTCGATCCGGACGGCGCTCGACGTCCGTGGGTTCGTTCCGCACACTCGCCTCCCGCGCGACCGAATGAGACGTTTTGAGACGTGGCGCAACGAAACGAGACGTTTCGAGACATCGGTGGGTTCGTTTCGCACGTCGCACGATTTCAGCGGTGGACTGCGTCCGCGCCGCACGAACCCGGTATTTGCGTAGCGGCGCGGACGAAGTCCCGCCTCTTCGCGCAAAGTCATGGAACGCGCCGAGCGCGGTGGGTTCGTTTCGCACATTAAGCGTTGGACGTTGAGCGTTCCTCTCCGATCCCTCGCTCGCGCGAAGCGTCTCGCGAGCGAGACCGTTAAACGGGTCTGCGACTCCGGATGATGTCGGACGAAGGGGACCGCGGATTAACACGCGATCCGTTGCGATTCACTGCGAGATCGCGGCTTGTTCTTCGGGCGAGCGCATCTTGGCGATCTTGAGCCGCGCGTCGCCGGTGATGAGGCGGGCTTCGCGGCCGTTGGTGATGTACTCGTAGATCCAGTTCAGCATCACCCACACCTTGTTGCGGAAGCTGACGAGGAACAACAGGTGGACGAAGGACCACATGAGCCAGGCGAAGAACCCGCCGAAGCGGAAGCCCTTGATGTCGGCGACGGCGTGGCGCTTGCCGATGGTGGCCATGGTGCCCTTGTCGACGTAGTGGAAGGCGGGCCGCTCGGCGCGCGTGGACCTCCCACTGACCTCCGACGCGATGATCTTCGCGACGAACCGACCCTCCTGCATGGCGGCGGGCGCGAGGCCCGGCACGGGCTGATTCGTCTTGGCGTCGGTGACGGCGGCGGCGTCGCCGATCACGAACACGTTGGGCAGACCCGCGACCGACAGGTCCTTCCCGACGGTCACGCGGCCGGCGCGGTCGGTCGGGACGCCGAGCTTCGACAGCAGCGGCGCCGCCTGCACGCCGGCGGCCCAGATCACGTTGTTCGCCTTCAGCCGTTCCTCGCCGATCCAGATCCCTTCCTCGTCGACGTTCGTGACGCGGGCGTCGAGGCGGACCTGCACGCCCATGCCTTCGAGGTCGGCCTTGGCGCGGTCGCCGAGTTTCTTGTCCATCGCCGGCAGCAGGCGGTCGGCGCCCTGCACGAGGATGATGCGGGCGGTGGTGGTGTCGATCGTTCGGAAATCGCGCTGAATGGTCTCGGCGGCGATCTCGCGGAGCGCCCCCGCCATCTCGACGCCGGTCGGTCCGCCGCCGATGACGACGAAGGTGAGCTTGGCGCGGCGGGACTCCTCGTCCGCCTCGTACTCCGCCTCCTCGTACGCGAGCAGCATGCGGCGGCGGATCTCGGTCGCGTCCTCGATCGTCTTGAGTCCCGGCGCGAACTTCGCCCACTCCGGCTTGCCGAAGTAGGAGTGCGTGGCGCCGACGGCGACCACGAGGTAGTCGTACGTGATCATCGCGCGGGCCGTGCCGATCCGATTGTTGGCGAGGTCGGCGGCGTCGACCTCGGCGAGCACGACCGAGACGTTGCGCTGGTGTCGGAAGACGCTGCGGATCGGGTAGGCGATGTCCGCCGGCGAGAGCGCGGCCGTCGCCACCTGGTAGAGCAGCGGCTGGAAGACGTGGTAGTTCCGCCGGTCGACGAGGAAGATTTCGACGTCCGCCTTGCGCAGGCCCTTGACCACTTTGATCCCGCCGAAGCCGGCACCGACGACGACGACGACCGGACGTTTCTCTGGCATATCTGTCCTTCCCTGTATCGTCCGAAGTATAGCGCGAACACGCGGGCCGTGGCCAACACCATGGTTCGTCGCCCGACGCGGGGGCCATTGTGCAGCCTGGCCTCGCTCCCGGATACTGGCGAAAAATGCCCGAACCCGACGTGCTCCAGCTTCTGTGTGAACCGTTCGGCCTCCGCGCGGATCGACTCAGGCGGATCGCGTGTTCGCAGAACGAAGTGTTCGAATGCCGCGACGGGGAGGACCGCTCGATCTTCCGCGTGTCGCACGGCCGCGGGCGCACGCCGGGCGAGGTCGAAGCCGAAATCGCCTGGATGACGGACCTGGCCGACCGCGGGGTGGACGTATGCCGCCCGCGAGTTTCGCGCGCGGGTCGGCGGTGTGAACGCAGGATCATTTCGGACGTCGAGTATCTGGTCGCGCATTTCGACCACGCGCCCGGCCGAAAGTTCGGCCCGGCGGACCGCGACGAATCCCTCTACGCCCGGCTCGGCGCGCTGACGGCGCGCCTGCACTCGGCGTCGTTCGACACCGCGACGCCGGCGAAGGACCTTTACCCGCGGCCGATGTGGTACGCGTCGCGCCTACTGACCGACGACCTCGACCGCTTCACGCCGGCCGAAGACCACGCGTTTCGCGCGGCGGTCCGGGATCTGACCGCGGATTTGAAGCGACGCACCGACGGCGACCTCGGCCTGATCCACGCCGACGTCTCGTTCACCAACACGTTTCTCGACGAGGCGTCTCCCGACGGGCCGCGCTTGTGGGTGTTCGATTTTGACAATTGCGAGGTCGGCTCGGTCGTGCAGGACCTCGCGACGATCGTGTACGACGCGACCTACTGCCACCTGCTCAACCGGGTGCCACCCGCCGACCTTGGGATGATGGTGCGGCGGCGGTGGGACGCGCTCCTCGAAGGCTACCGCGCCGTCCGGCATCTCGGCCCGATCGATGCCGAGTTGATGCGGCGATTCCTCGTTCTCCGCGAGGCCGTGATCTACACGCACTATTGCCGCATCCTCGACCGAGCGAAGTTGTCCGACACGTTCCGCGAAGGCATGAACCGAATGCGTCGAAACGTCGAACGCGGCGTGACGGAAGTGGACTTGGCCTATGAATGCGCGCCGCAGCGGTGAGACGGCACGAGCCTACGGAGCGAATTAGACGGCGGACGAGTCCGCCCTACCTTTTCCGATCCAAGCCTGATCCGTTCTCCGATTCCGATCGCTTCGCGGCCTCGACGAGCGCGCGGATCGCCCATCGCTTGACCTTGCGCGCGTCGGCGTCGTTCAATTGCAGGACATCTTTGAAGACGATCATCGCCTCGGTGCCGATGACCAGGGCGAGGGCCTTCGTGAGCGTTTTCAGGGCGGCGGGTTTGAACTGGCCGCGGGCCGGCTCGAGCGCGGCTTCGATCAGGGGCGTACGGCGGTTCTGGCGCGGCGGGACGTCGGCGTTCTCGCCCTTGATCCCGCGCTGCAGCGAGTTGACCAGCATCATGCGGATCGAGGCTTCGTTCGCGAGGATCATGTCGTGGAGCGTCGCGTCGACGCGCTCGACGCGGGCGACGGGGTCGTCGGTCGTCCCGGCGCGGAACAGTTCTTCCGCCGACGGGATGGCGACGTCCAGCGCCGCTTCGACGAGGAGCGATTCGACGCTGGGGAAGTAGCGATACGCCGTCGCGCGCGAGACGAGCGCCTCCTCGGCGACCTCTTCGAGGCCGGGCTTGCGCCCCTGCTTCATCAGCCGCGACGCCGCCTGGAGCAGATCCTTGCGCGTCCGCCGCCGCTGGTTCGGCCGTCCGGCTTTCTCGACTTCCATGCGCGACACTCCGGTCAGCGTGATAAGTGGCGGCGCGCAATGTTGCGCGTGACGCGTGACGCGTGACGCGAGCCAGACCAGGAACGCGCCCGAACAAACGACTCGTTTCACGAATCACGCGCCACGCGCCACGCGCCACGATTCATCACTCGTCATTCCGCATTCATCACTTCTTCGACCTTCTCCTGCGGCAGTTGGCGGACGATGGCGGCGAAGTCGAGCCAGACCTGTTCGCGCTTGATGTCGCCGGCGTCGGTGAACTCGACGACGTGCAGGAGGCGGAACTCGAGCGGCCGGCCCCGGCCGTCGAGGCCGAACGGTTTGCCGGCGGCCTTGCCCTTCCAGAGCGATTCGTCGACCAGGAAGTTTTCCCCGTACAGCCGGCGCAGGCATTCGACCTTGCTGTCGGCGAGGTCGCTGAACATCGTTTCGTAGAACGGACGGGCGTTCTCGCGGCCGTGCGACGGCCCGGGCGGCCAGCCGACGATGTCGTGCTCGGCGTCGTCGGCGAGCGTCGCGAGGACGCCCCGCACGTCGTCGTGGGCTTCGAAGCCGAAGTGCTCGTCGATCTTCCGGTCCATTTGAGAAGGCGTGAGTGCCATGTCGAATTCCTTTCCCGGCCCGAAACCGGGCCATCGCATCCATGCTAATGAGACTCTTGTCTCATTTCAATACTTTTTTCTCATTATCGATGCGGCGGCGGGCGGGGGGCAGGATGAAGCCCGGCACGGGGAGCGACGTTTGCGCCTTCCCACGCCGGCCCCGGTATAATCGGGCCGTCACGTCAGAAGGAGGTCGCCATGCGACGCTTCCGTACGCTCGCCGTCCTGCTGTTGCTGCTGGTCGTCTCCGGCTGGGGAAGGGGCGACGTCTCGCACTTCGCCCACGCCGCCGACAAGGCCGGGGTGCCCGCGGGGGATCCGGCGACGCTGCCGAAGGTCCCGGCCGAGGGCGGGAAGATCACCGCCATGCTGCGCGAACGGTTCGGCGACGACGTCGCGCGCAACGTCCGCGTCGACGTCGAGAACAAGCCCGAAGGGCTGCGCGTCGCGCTCACCGGCGAAGTGCCCACGGAGGAGATCCGCGTGGCGGTCATGAACGAGGTGGAGGCCCGCGTCGAGAACATCAGGTTCCAGGACTTCAACCTCACCCTCGCGGGCCCGGTGCGCATGCTCGTCGGTTTCGACGCCAACGTCCGGCAGGGCGAGCACACGTATTTCGCGCCCGACCTCTCTTTCGCCGTCACGCGGGACGGGACGGTGTACGAGTGCGCCACCGGCCGCCGAATCAACCGCATCGACCTCGGCGGAGACCGAAGCAGCGTGATCTACATGGAACTTTCCGGCGACGGCAAGACGCTCGCCGCGAGTTACCGGGGCGGGGAGATCGCCCTCTTCGACATGCCGCTGGGCCGCAATCGGCGCACGCTCCAGCCGCCCGGACCGATGACCAGCTTCGACGATCCGGTCGCCCTGGGATTCGGCGTCGACGGCAAACAACTCGTCTCCATCAACCGCACCAACGGCGACGTGCGCCTTTGGGACCTGGCCAAGGGGAGCGCGAAGCAATTGGCTTTCCAGCACATTGGGATCCTAAGCTTAGAATTCCACGTGGACAAGTTGTCGC
>JADMIO010703283.1_pt1 | contig 33319 bp, 27 predicted proteins | sample 8958161 | NCBI WGS metagenome assembly JADMIO01 (sample SAMN16585339, study PRJNA669376) | soil metagenome | isolation source: Crop rotation soil | place: USA: Cullars Rotation, Alabama | collected 2011 | reverse complement strand
GCCGCGACTTCAAGTCACGTGAATTCCAAGCTTCGGATCCCACTGTGCTGGAAAGCTTTCCAGCACCTCGAGGCCCGCGCCGACGCGAAGCGTCTCGGGGACCGTGTCGACGAGAAACGCCCCCGCGGCCCGCCCGACAACCGCGCGCGATCGTCAGACACAGCCGACGGCGTCGGCGCGCGACCGCCAGCCGCCCGCACTCGAGCGTTCGTGGCCGAGCAGCAGCTCCTCGTCTTCCACGTCGTCTGGATCGCAAGGCGTAAGCACCGACATCTCGGCCCCTGCGGTCGAGGAGCGGACAATCACAGAGCCCGCACGAGCCCCCGAGCCGCAGAAGATGTTCGAGGAGCTGGTGGTGTCGGCGGACTCGGTGATGGGGCTTCAAATTGAAACGGCGCTCAGCAGCGAACGCGCCCGTGTGGAAGACCGTGTCGAGGCGCACGTGGCGCGCGATGTTCGCGTCGGCGGCCAGACGGCGATTCCCGCCGGGTCGCGCGCGCTCGGTTCGGTGATGGTCGTCGACCGCGGCGGGAAGTTCAAGGAGCGCGCCCGGCTCGGCATCCGCTTCCATACGCTGATCCTGGCAGATGGCACCCGGCTGCCGATGACGACCGAGACGATCTATCGCTACGGCGATGCGCCGGGCAACGGGACCACCGCGAAGATCGGCGGCGGCGCCGTCGCCGGCGCAATCCTCGGCGCGATTCTCGGCGGCGCCAAAGGCGCGGCGGTCGGGGCGACGACCGGCGCAGGCGCTGGTACGGCGGCCGTCGTCGCGGGCGATCGGAGCGCCGCGGAGTTTCCCGCCGGCACCGAGGTGACCGCCAGGGTGCTCTCGCCGGTCACGGTCACCATCGAGAAGTAGCGCCGGCCTCGGCCCGGGCAGGAGGCGCTCCTTCCTGCCCTTTCCGTCCCCTGTTCCACTATGATGGAACGTCCTGTCATAGGAGGTTCCGTCATGAGATCGGCCGCCGCCACCTCGCTCCTCGTCCTCGGCTTCGTCGTTGGCGCCGTCGTCGCTGCGCCGTACGCACAACAGCAAATCACCAAACCCACCGTGCCGGGCACCACGTACCTGTCCAAGCTCGAGACGACGGTGGCGTGCGCGGGAGCCACCGGACCGGAAGCGATGCCCGAGATCAAGAAGATGGGCTTCGTGTCGGTCATCAACCTGCGGATGGCGAACGAGCCGGGCGCCAACATCCCCGCCGCCGAAGCCGCCGCGAAGCAGGTCGGGTTGAAGTACATCCACGTGCCCTTCAACAGCGCTGCGCCCGATCCGGCCGTCGTCGATCAGTTCCTCGCCTCGATCAAACAGCCCGGCAACGAGCCGGCGTTTATTCACTGCGGCTCCGCCAACCGTGCATCGGCGATGTGGCTGATCAAGCGCGTCCAGCTCGATAAGTGGGATGTCCCGAGGGCGGTCGCCGAGGCGGAGCAGCTCGGACTGACGAGCGCGCCGCTCAAAGCATTTGCGCTCGAATACATCCAGACGCACAAATAGGCGCGGCGGCGCACCGGGTGGGCGATGACAGATGCGCGCATCGGGGCGTAGAGGGCGCCCCGACGCGCGCAGGGCATGTCCCTTGCACCTCCGGGGCGTCATGCGACAGCCAGTCACGATTCGAGCGGCCCTGGTTCTGTTGTTCCTGGCGTCGGTGCCCGGACTCGCATGGGCCGACGCGATGTTTTCACCCTGGGCCGCAGTGATCCGTGGCAACGCGCCCGCGGAGGGAGGCCATGCATTCGGCTGGACAGCCGGAGGCATGCGGGGCGGCATCTTCGGCGGCGAAGTCGATTTCGGGTTCGCGCCGAACTTCTTCGACGAGCCGGCCGACAGTTCCGCGCTCACGGTGATGGGCAACCTGCTGTTCGGGATTCCGATCGGCGGGACAGCAGGGAAGGGGCTGCGCCCTTACGTCAGCGGCGGCGCCGGGCTGATTCGGACGCAGATCGACACGCCGAGCGGGCGCGACAACGCGAGCAACATGGCGGGACTGAACGCCGGCGGCGGCTTGATCGCATTCTTCAGCGACCACTTCGGCATGCGCGGCGACCTGCGCTATTTCCGGAATCTGACGAAGGGCACGACGCCCGACGACCTCGGCCCGATCGACTTCGGATTCGACCTCGGGTCGTTCGATTTCTGGCGCGCCTCGATAGGATTCGTCGTGCGCTGACGCTTCCCTCGGGCGGCGCCAGCGGCGCGCGTCCACGGCCTCACGAGGCGCTCGCGTCGCCAGCGCCCCGCGTTCGCGAGCTCACCCTTCAATCCTCCACTGCTCGTGCCACGTCGCCCCCTCATCGAGCGTCTCGAGAGCGACGACGCCGTGCGGCGGAAACACGACGGTTGGATCTCCGAGGAGTTCGGCGAGAAGCCGCGGCAGGTGGGGGAAGTGTCCGGCGATGAGCAGGTCGCGAGTCTCGCCCCGGAGCCGATCGCGCAGCCATCCGGGAGAATCCTCGGGCTGCAGGTCGCGCGTCGCCGACAACTCCGCCAGCGCATTGCATGCGCGCCAGAACGCCTCGGCGGTCTGCCGGGCGCGCAGCTTGCCGCTGTGCCAGACGACCGCCGGCCGCGCGCCGCGCCGCGCCGCCTCCTCGGCGGCCCGCTCGACCGCCTCGCGGCCTGCGGCCGACAGCGGACGCCGCGCATCGACCTCCGGTCCGACGGCGTCGCCATGGTGGACGAGGAACAGACGCAATCGCGGTTCGTGGCATCCTAACGCCACAGATGCAGCCGGTCAACGACGGCCCCGTGGGCGTGGGCGGATGGCTGCGGCTCCTGAGCCGGCTGATGGTGATCGTCGAGCCGCTCAACACCGCGCTGTCGGCGCCGATGGCGCTCAACGCGATGCCGATTCGAGGGGCGCCGCTGGCCCTGACGCTGTTGCTCCGGCTCGCGGTCGCCTCGCTGGCGATCGCGGCGGGACTCGCGCTCGAGAGGCGCCGCCAGGGGGCCGTCGCGCTCGCGCGCGGCTCGCTGGCGCTCTCGGCGGCCGCGGCGATCTTCGTCTACACGACGCCCTACTTCCCGAACAACCGGATGCCGGGCGAGACGCCGCGGTACGTGGCCGCCACGCTGGCGTATTACGGCGGATGGCTCGCCTACCTCGCTGTCTCGCGCCGCGTCCGCCACACCTATGGCGCCGGCCACGCCGGCGAAGACGGGGCGGCGCTCAGGCTGCCGCGCGATCGCTGACGATCAGGCGACGGCGCGATCCGTGATCTCGAGCCCGCGGTCGATGATGTCGAAAGCCTCGCGGAGATCGCGCTCGGTCACGCACAGCGGCGGGTTCGTGAAGAAGGTGTGCCAGCGGACGTAAGTGTACAGGCCCTCATCGAGAAAGAACCGGTTCAGCGCCCTCATCTCCTCCGACGAGCCGTTGAAGGGCGCCATCGGCACCCGCCGATCGCGGTCGCGCACCAGCTCGACGACGCCGAAGAGCCCGATCGATCGGACCGCGCCGACCGAGGGGTGCCGCTGCTGAAGATCCTCCGTCAGCCCTTTCATCATCGTCCCCATGCGGCGCGCATTCTCGAGCAGCCGATCCTCCTCGTAGACACGGATGACGGCCAGCGCCGCCGCGCACGCCAGCGGATGGCTCCCGTAGGTGAGGCCGCCCGGAAAGACCCGATCGCCGAAGTGATCGGCGATCGCCCGCCGCATGCCGACGGCGCCAAGCGGGATGTACGCGCTCGTCAACCCCTTGGCCATCGTCAACATGTCGGGCACGACGTCCCAGTGATCGACGGCGAACCACCGGCCGGTCCGGCCGAACCCGCACATCACCTCGTCGCAGATCAGCAGGATGCCGTGGCGCGTGCAGAGATCGCGAACCCCCTGCAGGTATCCATCGGGAGGCACGAGGATCCCATTCGTGCCGGTCACCGTCTCGAGCACGAACGCGGCGATCGTCTGCGGCCCTTCGAGTTGGACGACTTCCTCGAGGTCGGCGAGCGCGCGATCGGCCGTTTCCCATCCGCGCTCGACGCCGTGATACGGGTCGAGGACGTGGACGACGCCGGGAACTCCGGGCTCGGCGGACCAGCGGCGCGGATCGCCGGTGAGCGTGACGGCTCCCGCCGTCGCGCCGTGGAACGATCGATAGCGCGCGAGAATCTTGTGGCGGCCGGTGACGAGGCGCGCGATCCTGATCGCGTGCTCGTTGGCTTCGGCGCCGCCGGTCGTGAAGAAGAACACGTCGATGTCGCCTGGCGTGATCTCGGCGAGCTTGGCCCCCAGCCGCGCCCGCGGCTCGGTCGCCATCGACGGGGCGGCATACGAAAGGACGGCCGCCTGTTCCTGAATCGCGCGAACCACGCGCGGGTCGCCGTGGCCGATGTTCACGCACATCAGCTGGCTGTTGAAGTCGATGTACCGCTTCCCTTCCGGCGTCCAGAAATGAACGCCGGCGGCACGGGCGACCGGGATCGGATCGATCGCCGACTGCGCCGACCAGTCGAAGAGCGTATGCTTCCTGGAAAGCGCGGCGATCTCGTCGCCGGTCATCGCGTCGACTTGAGCATCGCGTCGCGCTTCGCCTTGAATTCGTTGCCTGCCGTCCATTCCGGAAGGTGCGCCGCTTCGGCGACCCGATAGCCGACCGCGAAGAACACCATCAGGTCCTCGCGCGCCCCGCTCAGATCCCAGTCCGGCCTCACGGTGTCGGACGGCTTGTGATAATCGTGCTCCGTGTAATTGGCGCGCACCTGCTGGCCGTACTCCGGCGGCTTGCCGACAAACTCCACGCCTTCGTCCGGATCGAGCGCCGGCACCCCCTGCTTGGCGAAGTTGAAGTGGTCCGAACGGTAATAGAAGCCCTTTTCCGGCTCCGGATCGGGCCGGAGCAGGCGTCCCTGTTCGCCGGCCGCGTCGCGGGCGTAAGCGTCGAGCTCCGAGGCGCCGTAACCGACGAGCGTCAGATCCTTCGTGCGGCCGTGCACGTTGAGGCCGTCGATGTTGATCTCCGCCGCCGTCTTCGCCAGCGGATACAGCGGGCTCACCGTGTAGTACGCCGATCCGAGCAGGCCCTGCTCTTCCGCCGTCACCGCCATGAACAGCACCGATCGCTTCGGCGGCCGCTGCAGCCTGGTATAGGCGCGGGCGATTTCGAGGATCCCGGCGACGCCCACCGCGTTGTCCACCGCCCCGTTGTAAATCCGGTCGCCGTTCACCGGCTCGCCCACGCCCAAATGGTCCCAGTGTGCCGTGTAGACGACGTACTCGTTCTTGAGGGCGGCGTCGCCGCCTTCCACCTTCGCGACGACGTTCTGCGAGTTGATCGTCCGGAGCGTGTTCGCGATCGTGATCGACGCCGTCACCCCGAGCGGCACCGGCTTGAATTCACGCGTCGCCGCGCGCCGCTTCAGCGTCTCGAAGTCCTGGCCCGCCATCGCCAGCAGCTTCGTGCCCTGATCGAGGCTCACCCACCCCTGCACCGGGACGCGGCTCATGTTCTTGTCGGGCGCGACGAGATCGAACTGCTCGCCGGTCCAACTTCCCTGGACGACCTCGAAGGGATATCCGGCGGGCGCTGTCTCGTGAATGATCAACGCACCCGCCGCTCCCTTTTCAGAGGCGATCTCGAACTTGTACGTCCAGCGCCCGTAGTACGTCATCGCGCGGCCGCCGAACGTCTTCGGGTCGAGCTCGCCGGGATTCGAAGAGCTGGGCACCGGCGGGTCGTTCACGAGCATCACGAGCGTCTTGCCTTTGACGTCGACGCCTTTGTAGTCGTCCCAGCCGTACTCCGGCGCGACGACGCCGTAGCCGACGAACACGAGCTCCGAGTCGTCGAGGTTCACCGAGTCGACGACGCGTTTGGTGCCGGCGACGAAGTCGTCTTTCCACTTGAGAACCGCCTGCTGCGATCCGTTCTTGAACACCAGCGGAGCAGGCGCCGCGGTGATGCCCACGAGCGGCACTTTCTGGATGTACGTGCCGTCGGGGTTGCCCGGCTTGAGCCCGATCTTCCTGAACTGATCGGTGAGATAGGCGACCGTCAGCTCCTCGCCTTTTCCACCCGGCGCGCGGCCCTGGAATTCGTCGGACGAGAGGATCCTGGTGTGCGCGAGCACGGCGTCTGCGTCGACCTGCGGCAGTTCGCCCATCGGAATCTGCTGGACGGTGGGAGTCGGGCCGGGACGCGCATCGCCAGGCGGCTGCGACTCGGGGCCGGAGCAGGCGCCGAGAAGGAGCGAGGCGGCCATCAGCGCGAAATTCAGTGCAGATGTCTTCCTCATGCGTGCATTCTTGCATTTTTGCGCGCGAACCGTCAGCCTTAGAATCGTGACCGACGCGTTCGAATCGGGCTTCACGCGCATCAGGATCGTCGGACGTGGACGCGCCGGTTCGGCGCTGAGCGCGCGGCTCGGCGAACGGGGCCTCGAGTCCCGTGACGACACCGCCGATCTGGTGCTCCTCTGTGTTCCCGACTCGGTGATTCACGAGGCGGCAGCCGCGATTGCGCCCGGACCCTGGATCGCCCACGTCAGCGGCGCGACACCGCTCGCGGCGCTCGCGCCGCATGTACGGCGCTTCGGGCTTCACCCGCTTCAGACGTTCGATCGTTCGGGCGACGCCGCTCAGCTCGACGGCGCATGGGCCGCGATCACGGCCGACAGCGCAGAAGGGCGGGCGCACGGATTCTGGCTGGCGCGTCAACTCGGCGTCCGGCCGTTCGAGATCCGCGACCAGGATCGCGCGCTCTATCATGCCGGGGCCGCCATCGCCTCCAACTATCTCGTCACCCTTTACCGATCCGCGAGCCGTCTGCTCGACGCCGCCGGCGCGCCTCCCGAAGCGCTCGTGCCGCTGATGCGGCGGACCATCGACAACGGGTTCCAGCTCACCGGTCCAATCGCACGGGGAGACCGCGCGACGATCGACGCGCATCTGACCGCCATTCACGGAACAGCGCCCGACCTCGAAGAGATGTACCGCGCGCTCGCCCGGGTGACGACGCCGTGAACATCGCGCGGACGGTCGCCGAGGTGCGGCAGGCCCTGGCGCCGCGGCGCTCGACGGCGCGGATCGGCCTGGTCCCCACCATGGGCGCACTGCACGCGGGCCACATCGCGCTGTTCCGCGCCGCGCGGCGATCGGCGGACCTCGTCGTCGCCAGCTCGTTCGTCAACCCCGCGCAGTTCGGCGATCCGGCCGACCTCGCCGCCTACCCGCGCGACGACGCACGCGACGCGCGAATCGCCGCAGAGGAAGGCGTCGACCTGCTGTTCGCACCCGACGCGATCGAGGTCTACCCGGCCGACTTCGCGACCTGGGTCGAGGTCGGGGGGCCGGCGCTCGGCTTCGAGGGCGCCTTCCGGCCAGGGCACTTCCGGGGCGTCGCCACCGTCTGCGTGAAGCTGTTCGCGATCGTTCAGCCGAACGTGGCATGCTTTGGACAGAAGGACGCGCAGCAGGTCGCCGTCGTCGTTCAACTGGTTCGCGATCTCAACCTGGATGTGCAGATCGTAGTCGTGCCGACCGTTCGCGACGCCGACGGCCTCGCGCTCTCGTCGCGGAACGTGCGGTTGTCGCTCGAGGAACGGCAGCGTGCGCTCGCCATTCCGCGCGCGCTCGACGCCGGGCTGACAGCCCACCGCGAGGGCCGCGACGCGGTGGCCGCCGCGCGCAGCGTTCTCGCCGGCCTGGAGGTCGACTACGTGGAAGTTGCACCGTTCAACGGATGCCCGACGCTGGCGATCGCCGCGCGCGTGGGGGGCACCCGTTTGATCGACAACGTCGTGCTCGACGCTCACGCAGCCTCGCCGATGGCGGGAAGCGCAGGGCGTGCCGAACCCGCTCGAGGAGTCTGCCGATGAGCAACCAGCCGGCGCCCAACGGACCTCTGAGGAGCGCGGGCCCCAAGGTATCGGTGCCCGACATCGCCGCGATGAAGAGCCGCGGCGAGCGGATCACGATGGTGACGGTGTACGACGCGCCGGGGGCCCGTCTCGCCGACGCCGCCGGCGTCGACGTCGCCCTGGTCGGCGATTCCGCGGCGATGACGGTGCTCGGATACGACTCGACGCTGCCGGTGTCGATGGACGAGATGCTGATGCTGACGCGCGCCGTGACCCGCGGCGCCACCCGTCCGCTGATCGTCGCCGACATGCCCTTCGGGTCCTTTCAACCGTCGGACGATGCAGCCGTGCAGAATGCCGTGCGATTCCTGAAGGAAGGGGGGGCCGACGCGGTCAAGATCGAGGGCGCCGGTCCGATGCTGCGACGCGCCGAAGCGATCGTCGACGCGTCGGTCCCGCTCGTCGGCCACATCGGGCTGACGCCGCAGTCGGTGAAGCTGCTGGGCGGCTACAAGGCGCAAGGACGGACGGCCGTCAAGGCGCGGCGGCTGGTGGACGCAGCCCGGGCGCTCGAGCGCGCTGGGTGTTTTGCCATTGTCCTCGAGGCGATCCCGCCGGCGGTCGCCGCGTTCATCACGAAGACGCTCAGAATCCCGACCATCGGCATCGGCGCAGGGGCGGCCTGCGACGGCCAGGTGCTGGTCTGGCACGACCTCCTGGGCATTACGCACGGCGCGTCGCCGCGATTCGTCAAGCGCTACGCGGAGGTCGGCCCAGTTATCCAGGCCGCCCTCGAAGCGTACGTCGCCGACGTGCGCGCCGGCCGATTCCCCGAGGATCGCCACACATACGCCATGCCCGACCACGAGCTCGACTCTTTCGAAGCGGAGCTGATGGCGCCGTCGGCTGATGAGGACGACTGAGTCGGCGCCGCGGCTGCCGCGAGCCGCCGTCGTGATAATCTCCGCCTCGCTCGCAGCCGCACCTGTCCCGGCGCAGACCATGAGGAACGCCACCTTGACGTCGGTCGCCGGCCTCAAGGTAGGCCATTACACCCTGAGCGACCGGCCGACCGGCTGTACCGTGATCCTCGCGGAGGCCGGCGCCGCGGCGGGCGTGGATGTCCGGGGAGCGGCTCCGGCCACCCGCGAGACCGATCTGCTCAATCCGGTCAACAGCGTCCAGCAGGTGCACGGCGTCGTCCTGGCTGGCGGGAGCGCGTTCGGGCTCGACAGCGCGTCCGGAGTGCTGCGCTATCTCGAGGAGCGGCGCGTGGGGTTCGCGTTCGGACCCGCGCGCGTGCCCATCGTGCCGGCCGCGGCGCTGTTCGACCTGCAGGTCGGCGATCCGACGATTCGGCCGACGGCCGAATGCGGCTATCTCGCGGCCAAGTCGGCGTCGGATGCGCTGGTCCCCGAAGGGAGCGTCGGCGCAGGCGCCGGAGCGACGCTCGGCAAGGCGCTCGGCATGAGCCGGGCGATGAAATCGGGCGTCGGGACCGCCGCGATCACGACCTCCGACGGCTTGACGGTCGCGGCGCTGGTCGTGGTGAACGCGTTCGGCGACGTGATCGATCCGGCGACCGGGCGCGTCGTCGCCGGCGTCCGCACCGAGGACGGACGGGGCTACGCCGACGCCCGCCGCCTGCTGCGCTCGGGGGCGGTCCGGTTCGACGCCGGCCACACGACGCTCGGCGTCGTCGCGACGAATGCCGCGTTGACCAAGACCGAGGCGACGCGCGTCGCGCAGATGGCGCACGACGGCTTTGCCCGGGCGATCGCGCCGAGCCATACCCCGGTGGACGGCGACGTCATCTTCGCCCTGGCCACCGGCGAACGGCCCGCCATCGGCGGGATCGGTGCCGTCGGTGTCGTCGGCGCGCTGGCGGCCGAGGTCGTCGCCGAGGCGATTGTGCGGGCGGCCAGCCGGGCGGATGGCCTGCCCGGGCTGCCAGCCGCCCGCGATTTCACAACCATCAAATGACCAACACACACGCATACCAGATCGCGGTGATCCCGGGCGACGGGATCGGCCAGGAAGTCATCCCCGCGGGCATCGCTGCCATCGAAGCGGCCGCGCGCGGGTCGCACGTCTCCTTCACGTTCACCCCGCTGCCGTGGGGCTGCGACTACTACACGGCCCACGGCCGGATGATGGATCCCGACGGCTTCGAGCGGCTCGCCGCCTTCGACGCCATCTACCTCGGGGCGATCGGCGCGCCGACGGTTCCCGATCACGTCGCCGTGTGGGACCTGCTGCTGCCGCTGCGCCAGCGATTTCAGCAGTACGTCAACCTGCGGCCCATGCGGCTGCTGCCGGGATTGACCTCGCCGCTCGCAAACCGCGGCGCCGCCGACATCGACATGATCTGCGTGCGGGAGAACACCGAAGGCGAATACGCGGGGCTCGGTGGACGAATCCATGTCGGCACGCCGCAGGAGGTCGCCGAGCAGACGGGTCTCTTCACCCGCCACGGGATCGAGCGGATCCTGCGGTACGCCTTCGACATCGCCGCGAAGCGGCCGCGGCGGATGCTCGCCAGCGCGACCAAATCGAACGCGATGCGTCATTCGATGGTCCTGTGGGACGAAATCGCCGAGCGGGTCCGCCAGGACTATCCGACGGTCGAATACCGCAAATACCACGTGGATGCGATCGCGGCGCGGATGGTCACCCATCCGGGCTCGCTCGACGTGATCGTCGCCTCGAATCTGTTCGGCGACATCCTCACCGACATCGGGTCGGCGATCTCCGGCAGCCTCGGGATCGCGCCCGGCGCCAACATCAACCCGGAACGTCAGTACCCGTCGATGTTCGAGCCGATCCACGGATCGGCGCCCGACATCATGGGCAAGGGGATCGCCAACCCGATCGGCGCGATCTGGGCCGGCGCGCTGATGCTGGATCATCTCGGCCATCGCGATCTGCACGATCGCGTCGTCGGCGCCGTCGAGCGGGTCATCGCCTCCGGCAAGAACCGCACGCCCGATCTCGGCGGTCAGTCGAAGACGAAGGATCTCGCGGACGCGATCCGCGGAGAGATTTGACGCGCGATCGCGTCGTGAAGTGAGAGGCGCAGAATGGCCGCGCGACCGACCTGGAAGGGCTACCTGAAGATCAGCCTGGTGAACATCCCGGTGAAGGTCTTCCCCGCGACCGACGCCGGCGCGACGCTCGGCTTCAATCAGCTCCATGCCGAATGCCAGACGCGCATCCAGCAGAAGCGCTGGTGCCCGCACTGCGAGCGCGAGGTCCCGAATACCGACATCGTGAAAGGATTCGAGTTCGAGAAGGGGCGTTACGTCGTCGTCGGCGACGAGGACGTCGAGAAGGTCCGCGTCGAGTCGACGCGGGTCATCAACCTCGAGCGCTTCACCGACGCCTCCGCCATCGACGCGATCTACCTCGAACGTCCCTATTACCTCGCGCCCGATGGCCCCGTCGCACGCGAAGCGTTCGCGGTGATCCGCGAGGGGATGAAAGGGAAAGCGGGAATCGGCAAGGTCGCGCTGTACGGCCGTGAGTACCTGGTGAAGGTCGAGCCGCGGGAGCAGGGCCTCGTGATGTACACGCTGCGGCACGCGAACGAGATCCGCAGCATGGACGGCATCGAGGAGCTGGCGGAGATGCCGGCGACGGTGAATCCCGACGAAGTGAAATTGGCGAAGCAGGTCATCGGCACCTTCGAAGGCGAGCTCGAGTTCGAGGCCTACCGCGACGAGTATCAGGACGGGCTGCGGGACATCATCGACGCCAAGATCAGCGGGCGGGAGATCGTGGCACCGGAGGTGGAGGCGCCCCCCAAGGTGGTCAACCTGATGGAGGCGCTGCGGAAGAGCCTCGACACGATTTCAGCGAAAAAGCCGCTCCCGGCGGCCTCCGGTGCGCGGCTTGCGCCCAGGAAGCGGGCCCGCGCCTGACGTTATCCAATTGTTTGGATAATCGTACGAATCATTAGGAAAAACAGCCTAACTCAGCCACAGATAGGTGTGTATCGGGAGCTTGACGGCGTGCTCTAATTGACGTTGCTGAACAACCGTTCAAACGCGGAGTTGAACTGGCGTTCAAGCGATTTCAAGCAAAGGAGACCGCGCCAATGAGACGACTTCCACTCTTCGCGGCGATGGTGCTTGCCCTCCTGACCGGCAGCTTCGTCGCCGACGCCGCGGCCCAGGGTGTCCAATACGGCACCATTCGCGGCACGGTGACGGATCCGCAGGGGCTCCCCGTGCCGAACGTCACCGTCACCGCGACCTCGCCGAGCATGCAGGGGACGCGGACGACGACCACCGGGCCCGACGGAACCTACGCGCTCCGGCAGCTGCCGGCAGGCACGTACGACCTGACCTTCGAGACCACCTCCTTCAGCCCCGCGAAGCGCACCGCCACCATCCTGTTCGGCCTCACCGTCGAACAGAACGCGCAGCTCCAGACAGCCGGCGTCACCGAGCAGGTGCAGGTGACCGCGGCTGCCCCGGCACCGATCGCCGTGCCCACCGTCAGCGCGAACTACAAGCACGACGAGATCGATGCGCTGGCCAACCCGCGGACGCTCGCCGGCATCGCCCAGCTCGCCCCAGGCGTGACGCAGAACACGCCGAACGCCGACCAGGTCGCGATCAACGGCGCCTTCGCCTTCGACAACGTCTTCATGCTGAACGGCGTCGATGTGAACGACAATCTCTTCGGCTCGCCGCAGAACCTCTTCATCGAGGACGCGATCGAGGAGACCTCGATCATGACCTCCGGCATCACCGCCGAGTACGGGCGCTTCACCGGAGGCGTCATCAATGCGGTGACCAGAAGCGGCGGCAACACGTTCCAGGGATCCTTCCGCACGAACTTCTCGAGCCCCTCCTGGACGGAGGAGACCCCCTTCGAGCGCTGCGATCCCGCGGTGACCGCCTCCACGTGCAAACCGAGCCCCGACCGCGTCAGCGACCTGCAGATGCAGTACGAGGCGACCCTCGGCGGACCGATCCTGCGCGACCGCATCTGGTTCTTCGGGGCCGGCCGTTATTCGAAGCTCTCGACCGCCGGCAGCCTGCCGCAGACCAACATCGAGAACACGAAAACCGAGACCAACAAGCGCGGCGACATCAAGGTGACGGCGACCGCCATGGCGAACCACACGTTCCAGGGCGGTTATTTCAACAACGCGACCGAGCAGGACAACCGTCCGACCTTCGACTTCACCATCGACAAATTCGGCGTGGGGAACCGCACGCTGCCGAACTGGTCGACCTTCGGCAACTACCGCGGCGTGCTGCGCTCGAACCTGCTGGCGGAGGCGCAGGTCTCGCTGCGGAAGTTCGGCTTCAGGAACTCGGGCGGGACGAGCACCAACATCATCGATTCCCCGTTCATCACGCTCAATCAGGAACTGGGCCACTACAACGCGCAGTACTTCGACGCGACCGACCCCCAGAACCGCAACAACAACCAGGTGACCGGAAACCTCACCTACTTCCTCAACACCCCGCGCGGCGGCCGTCACGAGATCAAGACCGGCTACGAATTCTTCCGCAGCCAGCTGACGGGCGGCAACTCGCAGTCGGCGACCAACTACGTCTTCGACGCCGACTACGCGACCGACGCCGCCGGCAGCGCCCTGCTGGACGCGTCCGGCCACCTGATCCCGGTCTTCACGACGGGTGAAACGCTCATCGAGAACTGGATTCCCGTGAGGGGGGCGACGCTGAACGTCGACAACAACTCCCTGTACCTCCAGGATCACGTCGCCTTCAACAGCCACTGGTCGGCGGATCTCGGCGTGCGATACGAGCGCGTCCGCACCAAGGCGACCGGCGGCCTCATCGGCGTCGACACCGACACCGTGGTGCCTCGGCTGGCCGTCGCGTACGACGTGCAGGGAAACGGCCGCCACGTGTTCCATGCGACCTACGGCCACTACTCGGGCCGGTACAACGAGGCGCAGATCGGGGGCAACACCAACGTCGGCAACCCGGACCTGCTCCTGGGCGTCTACAACGGACCCTCCGGCCAGGGCCGCGACTTCGCGCCCGGCTTCGACCCGACGAACTACGAAACCGTCGTCGGCCAGTTCCCCACGATCAACGTCTCCATCGCGGACGGCCTCTCCTCGCCCGTCGTCAAGGAGTTCACGACGTCGTACGGGCTCGACGTCAACAACGGCCGCGGCTATTTCGAGTCGACGTTCGTCTGGCGGAACATGGGCAACATCATCGACGACTTCATCACGCTCTCGAACGGCGTGACCGATGTCGTCAAGGACGGCATCGACTTCGGGACGTTCACGAACATCGTCTGGAACAGCACCGACCTGGGGTTCCGCAAGTACCGGGGCCTGGTGTTCCAGGGCCGTTACAACGTCACCAGCCGGTGGAGCCTGAACGGCCATTACACCGTGCAGCTGAAAAACGACGGCAACTTCGAGGGCGAGTCGCCGAACATCCCCGGCGAATCCTCGCGGATCGGCGACTTCCCGGAAGCGTTCAACGCGGCGCGCACGTTCCCCGACGGCCGTCTCGACGACTTCCAGCGTCACAAGCTGCGGGCGTGGAGCATCTACAACCAGGGCCTCGGCCGCTACGGCGACCTGACGTTCTCCGGTCTGTGGCGCCTCGACTCGGCGACGACCTACAGCCTGGCGGCGCTCGGCCAGCCGATCACCGACGTCCAGAAAGCGCTCCTGTCGGCCTATCCCGACCTGCCCGACAGCCAGACCGTGTATTTCGACAAGCGCGGTTCGGAAACCTATAAGGGCTACGGTCTCTTCGACACGGGCCTCGGGTACAACGTGCCGGTCTTCCGGACGCTGCGCCCGTGGGTGAAGCTCGATATCTACAACCTGTTCAACAACCAGAAGCTGATCAAGTGGAACACGACGGTGAGGCAGGATCCCAACAGCCCCGTCGACGAACTGGGGCTTCATACGGGGTACGTTCAAGGGCCGGTGTTCGGGAAGGCGAACGCCAACACCAACTTCCCGATTCCGTTCCCGAATCTGACCGGCGGGCGCACGTTCCGGTTGGCTGTCGGCTTCCGCTTCTGACCTGCAGTCCGGGGCGCGGGAGGGCAGGAACCCTGCCCTTCCGCGTCCGCGGCGCTATCCGGCCTTGCCGGCCCGCCGATCTCCCGCCCGGCGAACCCGCCAGACGACCACGGCGAACATCGCGGCCACGGCGACGATCGTTCCGCCGAAGAGTATGAGCGTCCTGTACAGGATGGACCGCGGCTCCATCCGGGCGTCGAGCAGCAACGGCGTTCCGCGGAGCCGTTCGGCGAGCGGCTGCTCCCACACCAGGATATTGCCGCGCTTCAAGTTGCTGGCCCCGGCGTTGTGGAACACGATGCGGCTGGGAATGTGCAGCCGGAACGCGACGATCTCGTCGCCCTTCCAGCGCGCCTCTTCGACCGGCTTGTCCGCCGCTGGACCAACGGCCTGGCGATAGGCGACCACGCCGTCGGCGTTCGAGAAGGCATAAGTCGACCAGGCGAACGGCGCCGCTTCTCCCAGCCGCCGAACGTCGTCGACCGCGATACGCACGTGCACGAAGTCGCGGCCGCGGCGCCGGGAGGTGGCGACGCGCGTCGCACGGGTCACCGGCGTGTTGAAATAGGCGCGCACCGCCGAGCGATTCACCGTCGCGCCGGTTCTCGTGTCGAACGAGGCCCCCCGGAGCGCGTTGAGCGCGGGAAGCGAGCTGTTGACGTAGACCGTCGCCGAGCCGTCGAGCGCCAGATACATCTCCTCTTCGTACTCGTACTGCCGGAACAGGCGGCCGCCGCCTCCGCCGCCGCCGCACGCGAGGCAGACGACCGACGCGCCACAAACCAGCAGGGCCACCGCGATTCGCATTTGAGCCAATGATACGCTGTTCCCGTGAAGCCTCAGAAGCCTGTCCTGTATCTCATCGACGGCAGCTCGCAGATGTACCGCGCGTACCACGCGCCAATCCGGACGCTCGAAGGCACGCTCCTCCGCAACGCACAGGGAACGCCGACCAACGCCGTCTACATCTTCGTGACGATGCTGCGGAAGCTGTTGAAGGATCACGCGCCGGAATTCATTGCCGCGTCGTTCGATCTCCCCGGACGGACATTCCGCGACGATCTCGACGGCGAGTACAAGGCGAACCGCAAGCCGATGCCCGACGAGCTCGCCGGGCAGATCCCGCTGGTCCACCGCGCCTGCGAGGCGCTCGGCGTGCCGATCATCACCTACGAGCGCTACGAGGCCGACGACGTCATCGGGACGATGGCGAGGCGCGCCGCGTCGGAGGGATACGGGGTGGCGATCGTCACCGGCGACAAGGACTTCTTCCAGCTGGTGGACGACACCATCAAGGTATTCAACCCGCGCGAAGAGGGGACCTGGTACGACGCCGCCGGCGTCCAGGAGAAACTGGGAGTCCGGCCCGATCAGGTCGTCGACGTGCTGGCGCTCATGGGCGACACAATCGACAACATCAAAGGGGTGCCGGGGATCGGGGAAAAGGGCGCCCGCGACCTGATCTCCACCCACGGGACGCTCGACGCGCTCCTCGAACACGCCGCCGCGATCCCGCAGAAGAAGTACCGCGAGGCGCTGACCGCCCATGCCGCCGACGCCCGGAGCAGCCGCGAGCTTCTCCGGATCCATACCGATGTCCCGGTGGAGTTCGACATCGGCGCGTTCCGCTACCGGGGTCCGACGCGGGAGGCGTGCTACGAGCTGTTCTCCGAGCTCGGATTCCGGTCGCTGGTCACCGAATACGCCCCGACCGCCGAGACGACGCGCAGGGACTATCGCTTGATCACGCGCCGCGAGGAGCTCGACGCGCTGGCTGCCGAGCTGCGCGGCGCCCGCCGCTTCGCCGTGCGCGTCCTCTCCGACGGCCCGACCGCGGTGCGGGCGGCGATCGTCGGCCTGGCGTTCGCCTTGTCTCCTCGCACGGCCCGGTATGTGCCGGTCGGCCACCGGCGCCCTGACGCAGGAGGCGGCCTTCTCGCGGAGGGTGCGGCGTCGGGATCCGAGGTCCCGAGCCTCCCACTGGGAGAGGTCGTCGCCGCCCTTCGCGATCTTCTCGAAGACCCGCAGATCGAGAAAGTGGGCCACGACCTGAAGTTCGATGCCGTCGTCCTCGCGCGCCACGGTGTGCGCCTCCAGGGGCTCGGCCTCGACACGATGCTGGCGAGCTACCTCCTCGACGCGACGCGGTCGAACCATCCGCTCGAGGCTACCGTTCTCGAACACCTCGGGTACAAAGCGCTGACGGAAGAAGAGGTCTGCGGCCGCGGAGCGAAGGCGATCGGCTTTGCGGAGACGGCGCCCGGCGCGGCGCTGACGTATGCCGGCGAGCGGGCGGATCTGGCGCTGCAGCTGGCCGACCGGCTGACGCCGATGCTCGCCGCGGAGCAGCTCGATCGCGTGTACCAAGACCTCGAGCGGCCACTGATCCCGGTCCTCGCCGCCATGGAGCGCGCCGGCATCCGCATCGACGGCGCGGCGCTCGCCGGGCAATCCCACGACATCGAACGGATGCTGGGCGCCTTGACGGCGGAGATCTTCCAGATCGCCGGCGAGCCGTTCAACATCAACTCGCCCCCGCAGCTATCGAAGATCCTGTTCGACAAGCTCCAGCTGCCCGCGCTCAAGCGGAACGTGAAGACGCGAACCGCTTCCACCGCTGTCGAGGTGCTCGAGGAGCTCGCGCTCGGCCACGATCTGCCTCGCCTGATCCTCGAGTGGAGGGCGCTGCAGAAGTTGAAGGGCACTTACATCGACGCCCTTCCCCTATTGATGAACCCGGAGACCGGGAGGGTCCACACCTGCTTCAACCAGGCGGTGGCGGCCACGGGCCGATTGAGCAGCAGCGATCCGAACCTGCAGAACATCCCCATTCGGACCGAGCTCGGCCGTGAGATCCGGCGCGCGTTCATCGCCGACCCGGGACACGTCCTCATCTCGGCCGACTACTCCCAGATCGAGCTGCGCGTTCTCGCGCACCTGGCCGGCGACGAAACGCTCATCGCCGCGTTCAAGGCCGGCTCGGACATCCACGATCAGACGGCACTCAAGGTGTTCGGCCCGGCAAGCGGCATCGACCCGCACGAACTCCGGCGGCGGGCCAAGATCGTCAACTACGCGCTGCTGTACGGCAAGACCGCATTCACGCTGGCGAAGGACATCGGCGTCACGCCGCAAGCGGCGCAGGAGTTCATCGACGCCTATTTCGCCGGGTTCCCGCGCGTCCGGACCTTCATCGATCGCACCCTCGAGGAAGCGCGTGTCACCGGTGTGGTCAAGACCATGTATGGGCGACGACGGCTGGTGCCGGAGCTGACGAGCCGCAACGGACAGATTCGTGCGGCGGCCGAGCGCGCAGCGGTCAACATGCCAATCCAGGGCACCGCCGCCGACATCATGAAGCGCGCGATGATCCAGGTCCACGCCGCGCTCGCAGGCGCGCCGGAGGCGAGGATGATTCTCACCGTTCACGACGAGCTGTTGTTCGAGGTGCCGGCCGCGCGAGCCGAGGCGATCGCCGGGCTGGTGCGCGAGCAGATGGAATCGGCTGCAGCGCTCGCCGTCCCGCTGACGGTGGACGTCGGCATCGGCCCGAACTGGAAGGAAGCCAAGGGGTAGACGCCGGCCTACCGGTTCCACCGCTCCTTGAAGTTCTCCCAGTCGAGCCGCACCATCTCCGGCGGCTGCGCCAGCGATCGCGCGCGCGCCGGCACGATGCCGCGCTGCATCAGACGGTCGAGCTCGCCGCGCAGCGCCGCGCCGCCGTCGGCTGCCAGCGGCGCTCTCACCCAGCCGGCCTGAACCGCATCCCACGCCGCCTGCAGATCGCCTTGCGCCCAGGCCGCCGCCGCCAGCCAGTACGCGGCGACGGTACTGGCGGCGTTCGCGCCGAGCTCCTCCTGCATCCGGTCGCGGATCTTGCGGTACACCTCCTGACGCTCGATGTCGGGCCGCGGCCTCACGTCGCGGTCGAGCGCGCTTGCCCACCAGTCGAGCACGCGCTCGCGCGCCTCGGACGACAGCTCGTCGCCGCGGGCGAGCACCGAATCGAAGATTCCGGCTGCCGCCCCCGCCGACTCGCCGAAGAAGAGCGCTTCACCGAGCCCGACGAGATATTCGACGCGCTCCGGCGGGGTGAGACGCTCGGGACCGAGACGCCGCAGGCGCTCGCGGGCCGCGATCAGATCGTCGGTGGCGGCGCTCTCGCGAAAACGCTCGAGCAGCGCGCGCGCGGCAATCAGATCGGCGCTGTCCTGGCGCGCCGGGACGCGTCGTCCCTCGTCGGCCGCGGCGATCGCGGCGTCGAAGTCGCGCTCGTTGTACAGGACGCGGGCGCGGTCGAGTGGATCCTTCGGGTCGGCCGCGCGGAGAAGCGGGGAGGCGAGCATGACGGCAACGGCGGCGGCGTACATCGCCCTCATGCCGGCGATGGTACCACAGCCGTCATTTCACCGTAAGTGCTTGATGGATCGGCCTGTTAGGTGCGTCGCACGAGGCTTTTGGTACAATGCCAGCCGTGGTCGAACCGAGGCGGATCCCGCGCGCAGAACATCCGATCTCGCGCCGCGACATCGACCCCGACGCGCTCAAAGTCCTCTACCGGCTCCGTCAGTTCAATTACGTTGCGTATCTGGTCGGCGGAAGCGTGCGCGATCTCCTGCTCGGCCGGCGACCGAAGGATTTCGACATCGGGACGTCCGCTCATCCGTACCAGGTCAAGAAGCTGTTCCGCAACTGCTGGATCATCGGGCGCCGTTTCCGGCTCGCGCATGTGAAGTTCGGGCCGAAGGTGATCGAGGTCGCCACGTTCCGGCGGCAGGTGCAGCCCCGCGAGGAAGTCGTCCAGGAAGGGGTCCCGGCGCCGGACCCGGCGACCCATGCAGGCGAGCTGCTCCTCCATCGCGACAACACCTTCGGCACGCCGGAGGAAGATGCCTTCCGACGCGATTTCACGATCAACGCGCTCGCCTACGACATCGACACCTTTTCGATCATCGATTACGTCAACGGCATGGAGGATCTGCGCGACGGCGTCGTGCGATCGATCGGCGATCCGGAAGTGCGTTTCGTGGAAGATCCGGTCCGCATGCTGCGCGCGGTCGCGCTCGCGGCGCGCCTCGACTTCCGGCTCGATCCGCCGGTGCTCGAGGCGATCCGGATTCATCGCCACGAGATCGCGCGCAGCTCGCCTCCGCGTCTGCTCGAGGAGTACTACAAGATTCTCCGCTCGGGGTACGCGGAAAAGGCGTTCCGCGGGCTCGCGCACGCCGGGCTGCTCGAGCCGATCTCCGCGGAGCTGCACCAGGGCGCCGACGAACCGCTCTGGCGTTCGCTCGCCGCCGTCGACGCGTATCGCCGCCGATTCGAGGGGACGCCCGACACCTTCACGAACACCCTACTTCTCGGCAGCCTGCTGGTGCCGCTTGGGCTCGCGCCCGCAAGCGGCCGCCACGGCGCACTGACGCCGGAGGCGGAAGCGGCAGCGGCGCCGCGTCTAGGGGAGCTGCCGCTGGCGCGGCGCGACGTCGAACGGCTGCGCCAGATCCTCGCGCTGCAGCGGCGGCTCCGCGATCACGACGCGAATCCGCGCGCACGGCGCGCGCTTGCGCACCGCAGCATCTTCCGCGAGGCGCTCACCTGGTTCGAAATCCACGCCGGCGTCCCTGAGGTCGTCGCCGGTTGGCGAACGCTGCTCGCCGAAGACGCCGACCAGGCGGAGACGGCCGCCGCCCCTGACGGGGAGGCGCCGCCACTTCGCCGCCGCCGCAGACGCCGGCGGCGCCGTCGGGTGCGTCCGACGCCCCAGTAGACCTGTCGCGCGCGCCCGAGCACGTCGCGGTCAAGCCCAGCCGTTCCATCGCGCCAAAGGCGGTGCTCACCGGGTCTCGAAGTTGCAAGGCCAGCGGCGGAGGTTGCCGTGGCCGTTGTCTCTCTTTCGCAAATAGTGCCGGATGTGGCGCCCAATCCGGTTCTGCCTCCGGTCTTCCATGAGGCGGCGACCGCGAACGGTGCACAGCGCGTTACGCACTCGCCGTCGCGCCAGCAGATGGCGGAGCTCGCTTCCTCGCTTCTCGAGCTCTGCGCGCTGTGCGAAACCGAGCTTCGGGCGCTCACCGCGATGCAGCGAAGCCTGGAGCGCGTCAGGGGGATCGACGGCTTCACCGCGGAAGCGGATCTGCTGCTGGGGGAAATGTCCCGTCAGCTGCGCGAGCTGGAGGAGCAGCGGGACGGGGCGGCGGACCATCTTCGCGCGGCCGGGCGGCACCTGGGCGCGGTCCGCGGCGACCTGGCGCCCCGGACCGGACTCTCTTCCTGAACGTCTTTTCCTGAGCGGCCCTCGCTGAACGACGGCGCGCGGACCGATCAGCGCCGGGCCGGCGACAGGGGCGCGGCGGCGAACGGCCGTCTACGCTGCGATTTCCTCGATCGTCTTGTACGGCTTGGCGAGGCGGAGCGAGATCAGCAGCTTGATGAGCGGCCAGGCGGGATCGATTTCACTGGCCCGGAAGCTGAACTTCGGGCTGCGCGGATACCCGTGGTGGTTGTTGTGGAGGCCTTCGCCCCCCGTCAACAGCGCGAGGAACCGGAGGTTGGTCGCCGTGTTGTCGAAGTTCTTGTAGCCGACGTGATGGCAGAGGCCGTTGATCGACGAGGACAACACGAAGACGTACATCACGGCGTGAACCGCCGCCGCGAGCAGGCCCCAGCCGATGCCGAGCACGGCGCACAGCGACACGACGCCGACCACCAGGCCGGCGATGCCGTGGTTGAACAGGACGCGATCCCACACGTCATCCTCGATGTCGCGCGCGTAGCGTTCGATCACGTCCTTGTTCTTCGCTTCCTTGACGTAGTGGAACACGTTGCCGAGCTGCACCGACCAGAACCCCATGAGCATCGGGCTGTGCGGATCGCCTTCCTGATCGGTGAACGCGTGATGCTTGCGGTGGACGGCGACCCATTCCTTCGTCGAAATGCCGGTCGTGATCCAGAGCGAGAACCGGAAGAGCCACGCGACGGCCGGGTGCAGCACCAGCGCTCGATGGGTCGCGGTGCGGTGCAGGAAGATGGTCGTGCTGAACACGGCCACCTGGATCAGGACCACGGCGACCACGAGACTCACGGTGAGCGAAACAAGCACGGAGAAACTCCTCTAAAGCGCGATTCTCGGGGGGAAACGCGCCATGGTATCACATTCCTAGCCGTGCGACTGTTCGAAACTGCGCATGAACGCCACGAGCGCGTCGATGCCGGCTTCCGGAAACGCGTTGTAAATCGAGGCCCGGATGCCGCCGACCGCACGGTGGCCTTGCAGCCCGTCGAATCCCGCCGCCTCCGATTCGCTGACGAACATCTTCTCGAGCGCCTCCGATGCGAGGCGGAACGTCACGTTCATCCGCGATCGGCTGGACGCCTCGGCGGTCCCGCGGTAGAAGCCGGTGCGGTCGATTTCTGCATAGAGCTTCGCGGCCTTGCGCTCGTTGAGGGTCGCCATCGCTGAAAGACCTCCCTGCGCGGCGATCCATTTCATCACCAGGCCGAGCGCATACACGGAGAAGCACGGCGGCGTGTTGTAGAGCGAGCGGTTCTCGGCATGCACGGCGTAGTTCAACATCGTCGGCAGCGTCGGCCCGCGGCTCGTCGAGCGCTCGAGCAAATCCTCGCGGATGATGACGACGGTGAGGCCCGCCGGGCCCATGTTCTTCTGCGCTCCGGCGTAAATCAGACCGTGGCGCGCGACCTCGATCGGCCGGCTGAACATCTCGGAGGAGGTGTCGCTGACGAGCGGCGCCGCGCCGACCTCGGGCAGGCGGCTGAACTGCGTCCCCTCGATCGTGTTGTTCGACGTCATGTGGACGTAGGCGGCGCCCGGCGTCAGCTGCAGCTCCGATTGATCGGGCACCCGCGCGTACCGATCGCCCTTCGTGGTCGCGGCGATGTTCACCGCCCCGACTTTCTTCGCTTCCTTGATCGCCTTGTCCGCCCACGAGCCGCTGTCGATGTAGTCGGCGACCGCGCCGGGCCCCAGCAGGTTCATCGGCACCATCGAGAACTGCAGGCTCGCGCCGCCCTGCAGAAACAGCACCCGGTAGCTGGCCGGGACGTTCGCGAGCGTCCGGATATCCGCTTCGGCCTCCGCCAGAATCGCTTCGAACGCCTTCGAACGGTGGCTGATCTCGAGGATCGACATGCCGGCTCCCGGAAGCGCCAGCATGTCGCGCTGGATCTGCTCCAGCACCGGCACCGGCATCACCGCGGGGCCGGCAGAGAAGTTGAAGACACGATGAACGGTCGTCATGGGCATGTCAGGCTCACTCGGAAACAGCGTTTACTCTCAACCCGCGGCGCGCGGCTGTCAACTGACCGCACCTCCACCGCAGGGGCGTCATCCGCTAGATCACGTGAATCAGCAGGCCGTCGCGCAGCTTGGGTTCGAACCAGGTGCTCTTGGGCGGCATGATCGCGCCGGCGTCCGACACCTCCATCAGATCGACGACGCTTACCGGGAACAGCGAGAAGGCCACCGCAGCCTGTCCTGAATCGACCGCCGCCTCGAGCGCACGCGTGCCGCGGCCGCCGCCGACGAAATCGATGCGCTTGTCGGTCCGGACGTCGGCGATCTTCAGGACCGGCGCGAGCAGCTGATCCTGGAGCACGCTGACGTCCAGCGACCCGATCGCGTCCGATCGGTTCGACGGCGTCCGCGTCCGGAGGGTTCGCCATCGGCCCCCGAAATACATCGCGATGTCGCCGCGCGAGGCGGGCGACGCCGGCCCCTCTTCGACCGCGAACCGTCGCCCGGTCTCGGCGAGAAATTCATCGGCGCCAAGGCCTCCCAGATCCCTGACCAGGCGGTTGTACGAAAGAATCTGCACCTGATCGTGGGGGAAAGCGACCGCCAGCACCGTAGTCGCATCGGCGCCGTCGCCGAGCGCCGCCGGCTTCGGGCCCTCTCGGAGCATCTCGTCGCGCGCCCGGGCGGCGCTCGCGGCGCGATGATGGCCGTCGGCGATGTATAACGCCGGCACACGCGCGAAGGCCGAAACGAGCGCATCCCGGTCGCTGCCGCCGACCCTCCACAGCGTATGGCGCACGCGATCGTCGGCGTCGAAGTCGAAGAGCGGCTCGCCGTGTGCGACGCGCCCCATCACGGCGTCGATCTCCGCCGCCGCCCGGTACGTCAGAAACACCGGGCCGGTCTGCGCCCCGAGGGCGAGCAGGTGGCGGGTCCGGTCGTCTTCCTTGTCGCGCCTCGTCCGTTCGTGTTTCTTGATCACGCCGCTGTCGTACTCAGCCAGGGAAAAGCAGGCGGCGACGCCCATCTGCTCGTGGCCGTCCATCCGGAGGCGGTATCCGTAGACGCACGGCTGCGATTCGACGACGAGCGACGACTCCTTCAGCTTCCCGAAGTTCTCGGCGGCACGCCGATAGACCGCGTCCGAATAGGGATCGGCTGCCGGCGGAAGCTCGATCTCCGCCCGGGAGACGCGAAGAAAACTCAGCGGGTGGCCGTCGGCGAGCGCGCGTGCTTCCTCGGTGCTGACGACGTCGTAGGGAACGGCGGCGATGCGCGACGCGTCCGCCGGCTTCGGCCTGAGCGCCCTGAACGGATGGACAGACGCCATGGGGTTCAAATTATGTCACGTCGCGCTTCCTCGATCGTCGAGCCGCCGATGACGGCCGGCCCACCCGCGAAGCGCCGATTGGCGTTCGACGGCATCGGGCATCTCTCCCATCCGGTCGGACGGCCACGGCAGCCGGAACGTCCAGTTGAGATCGTCCACCTTCGAGGGATCGTTGATCCGATCGCGCCAGCCGAACACATCCTGGACGACGGTCAGCAGCAGGTCCGAACCGGAGGCGAAGAGCGCCTCGAGGAGGATATCGCGCGTCGTCGAATCGTATCGAGCGCTTTGAAGCCCGGCGCCGCCGGTGAGCCGCCGGATCGTCGGGAGATCGTTCACCTTCGATCGGTCGTCGTTGGAAGCCTGCTCCCACCAGATTGCGAGCGGCTCGGTGTCGTGAGTCCCCGAGGCGGCAACCGAGACCGCGGGGTATTGCACCGGATCGAGGAACGGCTCTCCGTCCGAATGCCAGTGGCGCTCCCATCGGAACAGTCGGAAACCGGGGATCCCGAGGCGGCGAATCGACTCGCGAACGAAGTCGGGGACCGTGCCGAGATCTTCGACGAGAACCTCGACGCCAGGCTCGCGCAGGACGTTCAGCACCCGCTCTCCGAGGGCGCGCTGCGCCTCCTGCCCGGCCGGCGTGAAGAAGGGCGGTCGTCCATCTCGCGGCCGCGCGTACGTCCGGTAGAAGCCGACGAGGTGATCGATGCGGAAGCCGTCGTACAGCTCGCTCATCCGGCGCGCGCGGGCCCGCAGCCAGGCGAAGTCGTCGGCCGCGATCGCCTCCCATCGGTAGACCGGCAAGCCCCAGTCCTGTCCGGTTTCGCTGAACGCGTCGGGCGGCGCGCCGATGGTAGCGTCGAGGAGGAACTGATCCTGTCTGGCCCAGACGTCGGGACTGTCGGCGTCCACCATGAACGGCAGGTCGCCGAAGATCGCGACGCCGTGCGAGGCGGCCGCCGTGCGGGCGTCCCGCCACTGCGAACCGGCGATCCACTGCAGGTATTGGTGAAACAGGACGTCCGCCCCCAGCTCCTGGCGCGCACGCGCGATCGCGTCCGCGTCGTGGCCGCGGAGCGGCTCGCGCCACTCGACCCACGGCGTACCGCCCTCATGGCGTTGAATGGCTCGAAAGATCGCGTAGTCGTCGAGCCACCACGACTGGCTGGCGATGAATGCGTGAAGGGCCCGTGCGCGCGGGGTGTCGCGCCGCCAGTGCTCCTCGAGAAAACGCTCGAACGAGGCGGCAAGAACCGCGTCTTTCAACTCGCGGACCAGCTCGTGCTCCACCCGTTCCGATCGCCGCGCGTGGTCGAGCCGCTCGCGATCGCTCGACGACAGCGTCGTCTCGCCGCCAGATTCGGCGAATTCCGGAATGGCGGCGACCCTGATGAAGATGGGATCGATGGCCATCGCGCTGGTCGCCGAGTACGGCGAGGTGCCGCTGCGCGCCATCTCGTTGAGCGGCAGCAGCTGCAGCACGCGCTGCCCTGCCCCGGCGAGCCACGCGGCCATCGGCGCGATGTCGCCGATATCGCCAATCCCCCAGCTCTCCTGCGAGGGAAAGGAGAACAGCGGCACCAGAATTCCCGACCGGCGGCCTCGCGCACCCGCGCTCACATCTGGTCACCGCGAGCGTCGAGATACTGGAACATGCGTGCAACACCCTCGCGGAACACCGCCTCGGACACGAGCAGGCTGACGATTACGTACGACTCGTTCGGGAAATCAAAGAAGTAGCCTGGATGAACCAGCACGTCCGCGTCGGAGAGGAGTCCGAGGACGAGGTCCTCTTCCGGGCAGAACGACGGGACGCGGACGACCGCCTGCCACCCGCCTTCCGCGTTGAGAACGTCGCAGGCCGGTGATGCCGCGCCTTTGCGAACCAGGTAATTGTAGTTCACCGCGACGCGCTGCTGGATCTGCGCGCGCACCAGCGCGCCGCGCTCGAGAAGCGTCGGCGCCGCCAGCTGGACAGGAGTCGACACCGACAAGTAAGTATCGCAGGCGAGTTCGAGGCGCGACAGCGCATCGTCGACGAGACGAGCGGGGCCGGCGACGGCCGCCCACCCCAGCTTCACCTGCGGCAGGCCGATCGACTTCGACAGCCCCCCCAGACTGAAGGTCAGCGCCTCCTGCACGCCGGTGGCCCGCGCGCTCGATCGCGCCGCGCCCGGTGTCAGCTCGTAGTCTCCGAACACTTCGTCGGCGATCATCGCGATGCCGCGACGCGCGCATATCGCAGCCAGGGCGTCGAGCTCGGCGGCTTTCACATACGAGCCGGTCGGGTTGTTGGGCGTCACGACCAGCAGCGCGCGCGTGCGGTTCGAGAGCATCCGCTCCGCGCCGGCCGGATCGATCCGCCACGACTGGTCGTATTCGAGGTCGTAGGGGACTATCGTCACGGCGTCGAGGCGGCCGAGATGCTCGAACAGCGGGTAGCTCGGCCGCGGCGCCAGCACCTCGTCGCCCGGGTCGCACAGGATCTGGAACAGCCGCGAATACGTCTCGCTGCTGCTGGCGGTCAGCACGATTCGATCAGGGTCGACGAGGAGGCCGCGCCGCGCGTAATCGGCGGCCACCGCGCGCCGTGCCTTTATCGCGCCGAGAGGCTCCGGCGAGTACCGGAGTCCGAGAGGGCTGCTGAGCGGCTCGAGCAGATCAGCCGGGTATTCGAAGCCGGCTCGCGTAGGGTTGGTCTCGGTCAGATCGAGGAAGGGGCGGGCCGGCGGCCGCTGCTCGAGCGCCTGAGCCAGCCGGTTGGGCGCCCGATCGGCCTGCACGCGGCTCGAGAACATGGGCGTCAGGGAATGATGTCGATCCGCTCGATGACGTCGCCTTCGAGAATGCGATCGACGACGTCGAGGCCGTTGAGTACCTGCGCGAAGACCGTGTACTCGTGGTCGAGACGTGGATTGTCGACGAGATCGACGAAGATTTGCGCGTCGCCCGTGTCGCGGCCCCGGGTGGAGATGCCGACAGCGCCCCGGACGTGCGGCCACAGTCCCACCTCGTCGCGCATGTGCGACGCCGCGCCGATGTATTCGTTCGCGCCGGGGCTGCCACCCTGAATCGCGAAGTTCGGCACGACGCGGTGAAAGGTGAGGCCGGCGTAGTAGCGCGATTCCGCCAGCCGCGCGAACCGCAGGACCGTCGCCGGCGCCTCCGACGTGAACAGAGCGAGGTCGAAGCTGCCGACGCCGCGGATCGTCACGCGCGCGCGAGGCGCGGCGAGCCGCCGAAGCTCCGCCGCGGTCGGAATGTCGTCGTCGGCTGGGGCGACACGCCGGGTGTTCGCCGGCAGCGCCGCGGACGTCTTCGGCGCGCCGAGCGTCGCCAGCGCCTCCGACAGCGCCGTCCGCGCCGCCTCGGAGTTCTCCCGTCCCTCGGCGATCAAGCGCGTGAGCGCCGCTTTCAGCGCCGGCACCGCAACCGCCGGATCGGACGCTCCGCGGAGCGCCAGGGCCGCGGCGCGGATCGCCTGATATCCCGGCCGCGTCAGCGCCGCGACATACAACGCGTCGGCCTCGTGGGCGGCGACCGTGACGAGGCCGTCGATCGCCGCTTCGACGACGTTGTCGTCGGCATCGGCGGCGAGCGCCTCGAGGACCGGACGGTTCCGCAGGCTGGCGGCGGCGCGAGCCGCATACATCCGGAGCTGCCAGACGCGCGACGCCAGGCACCGTGCCATCAACGGGGCGGCGCGTTCCGGAGCGGCGGCCGCCAGCGCCACGATCGCGTGAGCCGCGTGGTGCCACCCGCGCGGACTGCCTGCGGCGGCGGGATCCGACAGCATCGCCTCGAGCCGCGCGACCGCGTCGGGCTGCGAGCCGCAGCCGCCGAGCTCGTCAATCGCCAGGAGCGCGACGTGCGCATCCGGATCGGAAAGCGCCGAAAGCAGCTTCGGGCACGCCTCGTCGGCGGACCCCGTGGTGCGCCTGATCGCGCGAAACGCTTCCAGCCGCACCATGGCCGCCGGGTCCTCGAGCGCGGCGACCACGACATTGGAGTCGCGGCCGGTGAGCGAGGCGCCGCGGACCGCGAGGCGCCGCACCTGGGCATCCGGATCGGCGCGCGCCTGGTCGAGGAGCGCCGTGTCGATCGCGCCAGCCTCGACGAGCGCTTCGAGCGCCAGCCGCCGGACGCGCGCATCGCGCAGCGGATCGACGGCAGTCCTGGCCGGCAGCTCGCCAATCAGGGGAGCGTCCGCAGGCGATCCCGCCTGGGTCGTGTCGGACACGGAGCCGTCGGCCCTTACGGCCAGAAGCCGCAGCGTCGCAATGGCGCGAGAGCCCGGCGGCCGGAGCTCCTGCTGCAGCCGGACCAGCGCTTCGAGTCCCTTGACCACGCCCAGACGATCGGTGATCGAATGCGTGCGGCGGGCGTTCTCGAGCAGCGCGTCCTCCGAGCGAGCGACCTGATCCGCGGCCCGGTACGGCAGCCGGCCGATGCTCTCGCTGATGGCCGCGCGCACGCTCGGTTCCTGCTCGTCGCGAAGCGCGGCGGCCAGCGACGACAACACGGACGCGACCGTCGCCGGACCGCCGGCGGCATTCGCGGTCTTCCATCCCTGTGCGGCCTGGGCGAGGGCGTTCGCCGCTTCCGCGCGAATCTCCGGGAAGGGATGATCGAGCGCCGGCAGGATCGCCGGGATGAGCGACGGCCGCTCGAGCCGGCCGAGCGCCCGCACCGCGAGCCTCGCGGTCTGTCCATCGCGGCTGCGGGCACCCAGTTGAAGGACCGCCAGATCGCGAGGCGTGAAGGCGCGGTGATCTTCGGCGACGAGGATGTTGACGCGAGTTGGCGGGACCGCCTGGCCGCGGGCGGCGGTGGGCGTCAGCAGGAGAGCCGCGACGGCGCAGCGGACGAGGGGGCCGACGCATCGCACAGCCGCGGCCTGTCTTCGCGGCCGCTCTTCGCGTGCACCCAGCCGTCGCTCCATGGCGGGACTACCGGAGGTCGCGCGTCGCCGCCGAGTATTCGAGCATTTGCGCCGTCAAGTCCCGCGGATACGAAATCTTCACGTCGGCGATGCGGCCCGCCGCATCTTTCACCGCGTCGAGCTTCGGCATGACGAACCCTGTATAGGAAGGAAGGTTCAATGCGTCGACGCGGGCAACAACCTCGTCGCGCAGCCTCGAATCGAAATGGACGCCGTACCCCTCGATCAAGGCGTGCGCCGCCGCGTAGTCGCCCTCCGACTTGATCCGCTGGACTTCGTGGAGCAGCCGGCCGATGCCGGCATGAAACGCCTCCGGATCGGTCACGACGTAGTAGGTCTTCCCCTCGCGCGATCGGATCTCGATCGCCTTCGTGTTGCGGGCGAGCCAGCCGACGATCAACTGGATGGCGCGCATGTGGTCTTCTTCGAGCTGGGTGCCCTCTCGCACGCGACGGAGCTGCACGAGCGCGTTGCGCGCATAGCCTTCGTACTCGGCGCGCACGAGCTCGGCCTGATCGGCCGCGTTCACCAGTCCGAGCTCGGCCAGTTTGGCGTCGGGCAGAAAGTACAACGCCACGAGCTCGGCGCGTGCCTCCTCGAGGGCGGAGTAATGTTCCTTGAGCACGGTCTGCGGGCTTCCCTTCAGCCGCTCCTCGACCTTGCCCGATGCATGGCCGATTACCTCGTGCATGTTCGTGGTCAGTTCTCCGGCCAGCGCGCTCCACCGGCTCGACCGCTCGGCTTCAGCGGGCGTCCACGAGAATTCCGTCCGGAACTCCGGCAGCGTCGACTTGTCGTTCGCATCGCGGACGTTGGCGAGCGACACCGACTTGCTGCCGTGAAGCTCGCGCACCTGCTGGTCGTTCGGCAGGTTGATCCCGATCGCCGTCACCGGTCCGGCGTCTCCCGTTTCGATGACGACGTCGATCGCGTTCGCGGTGATGCCGCGGACGCCCTGCTTGCGATATTTCGGCTCCCACGGCATCCGCTCCTCGAACCACGGCGCCGCCGCGGCGAGCTTCTGGATGCCGGTCGTCTTCTCGCGGTTGACGTAGAAGACAAGGCCCTCCCACGCCCCCTTGATGCCGCGCGCGTCCAGGTACACCTCGATGAAGCCGTTGATCGTATCGACCGGCGACGCTTTGTCCTGCACCCACGCGATGTCGTACGCCTCGCGGTCGCTGTCGCGTCCCGTCCGATAGAAGGTGACGAGCGCGCGCAGCGCACGCGCCATCGGCTCGGTCGCGAACGGCACCGCCGCTTCGAGGTGCCCGATGATCGCCGAAATCTGGCGTCCATAACGGCCGCCGGCCGCATAGACCTCTTCCGTCAGGCCGGCCGCCCGCTTCACCAGACGGGAATTGAGCGGATGTTCCTCGTGAAAGCCGGCGAGGTCCTTCATCGACACCCCGGCGTACAGGTTGTTGGCGCTCGCCGTCAGGATGTCGGCGCCGGGCGGCGGCGTCTTGGCCGTCACCATCGGATCGACCGCCGGATCGAAGAACATCGGCTTCAGCCGCGCGAGGAGCTGATCGAGCGTCTCTCCGTTCATCGCCGGAAAGCGCGCCCCCGCGGCCGCCGCAGCATGCGCGGCGGCGGAGAAGGCCTCCGGCGTACACCCCAGCACGAACTTCCGAGCGCTCTTGTTGTTGTAAGGCCCGCTGTTGATCCAGAACAGCTTGGTATAGCGCTCGATCTCGGCGCGGGTCGCCGGGTCGATGCCCGGCGCTGCGATGATGGCCTCGAGCACGTCGCGCATCTGGAGGTTCAATGCGTGCTTCTGGTCGTAGAAGATGTCGCGTCCCGCCAGCGCCGCCTGGTAGAGATGCCAGATCAAGGTCTTCTCGGCGAGCGGGAGAGCATCGAAGCCGTCGGCATACAGCTGCACGACAGCGGCGTCGCCGACGCGCTCGAGCAGATACTGGCGATCGGCGGCCGCAGCCGCCCCCGTCGCCGCCGGGGTCGCCGACGACTGAGAGGTCTGGGTGGGCTGGCTTCCGCAGGCGGCGGCTCCGAGAATCGACATCACGGCGAGAGACCTCGTGAACATGTGCGTCGGGTTGGGGTGGGGGCAGCGGTCAGCGTCTGCGGCCGCTGCGCACAACGCCCCGTAGTCTATAGCTCCACACGCTCCTGGTACACCGCAACATGCGTCGGCCACCCGCGCTCCTGCCGAATACGTGCAGAGAGCGCGTCGAGCGCCGGCTTCTCGCCGTGCACGAGGTAGGTCATCGACGGCGGGCGCGTGAACCCCGAGAGCCAGCGCAGGATCTCGGCGGCGTCGGCGTGCGCCGACATCGAGTCGATCTTCGCCACCCTCGCGGCGACGGGGATGTCGCGTCCTTTGATCCGGACCGCTTTCGCGCCGTCGGCGAGCTGGCGTCCGCGGGTACCCACCGCCTGGAAGCCCACCAGCAGCACCGAGTTCCTCGGATTCGGCAGCGCCTCGGCCAGGTGATAGAGCACGCGGCCGCCGGTCGCCATCCCGCTCGACGCGATGACGATCGCCGGCTTGTGCGATCTGACGATCTCGATCGACTGTTGGACGGAGGCGACGGTGGTCATCCGCTCGGTCGCAAAGACGCTGACGCCGCGGGCGCCCGGCTTCAGTTCGGCATCCAGCTCGTCGAGGCGTTCGCCGTAGAAGGTCAGCGCCCGCGCCGCCATCGGGCTGTCGAGATACACCGGGAGGATGGGAACGCGGCGCGACTCTTCGAGCCGCTTCAACCAGTACAGCACCTCCTCGACGCGCCCGATTGCAAAGGCCGGGATGATCAGCTTTCCCCCCCGTGTCGCCGTGTCGTTGACGATCGCCGCCAGCTCCGCTCCATCATCGTCGGGCGGATGAACGCGATCGCCGTACGTCGACTCGACGAGGAGAACATCGGCAGCGTCGACCGGCGAGGGATCGGGCAGAACCGGACGGCCGTAGCGTCCGAGATCGCCGCCGAAGAGGATCGTCTTGCCCTCGGCGAGCCGCACGCGGGCGTAGGCCGACCCCAGAAGATGCCCGGCGGGAAGGAACTCGACCTCGACGCCGGGCGCCACCGGAACCGGCCGGTTGTACCCCACGGGTTGCAGCTGGGTGAGCGCCCGTTCCGCATCGACGGCGGTGTACAAGGGGAGCGCCGGCTGGTGACGCGTCAACCCGTGCTCGTTGGCATCGCGCGCGTCTTCCTCCTGGATCTTCGCCGAGTCCGGCAGCACCAGCGAACAGAGATCCTTCGTGCCCGGCGTGCAGAACACGCGACCGCGAAACCCGCCTGCGACCAGGCGCGGCAGGTAGCCGCAGTGATCGAGGTGCGCGTGGGTCAGGATCAACGCGTGGATCGAGTCGGGCGCGATCGGAAGCGGCTCCCAGTTGCGATCGCGGAGCTCTTTCAGCCCTTGAAACAGGCCGCAGTCGACGAGCACCCGGTGCGTGCCGAGGTCGAGCAGGTGCTTCGAGCCTGTGACGGTCCCGGCGGCGCCGAGAAACGAGAGTGACGACATCGCATGACTATATCGGACATGACGCTGCGTCTTAAAGCGCCTGCGTGCTATAGTTTAGACTCCCGCGTCGATCGGGTGCCCGGTTGGGGCCAGCCGAGCTTGCGGTGCCGGCGGACCCTTTCGAGCAGCAGAACGAGGCCGCTCGTCGTAATACCAGGCTGCGGGGCAGGCCGTCGTGCTGCCTGCCTCGGCCTGGTCGATCGCGTTTGCGGCCGGCAAGCGGCTCGACCGGCCGGTACCGACCTAAAGGTCTACAAACAAGCGGTTTCGGGTTGAAAGGCGCCGCCTGTTCAGCGTATCTTTGCTGATTGCGCCAGCGCTGGAAGCGATGAGCGTCTCTAGGTGACACCGATTGGGAGACATCACGATGATCGAAGACATGCAGAGCAACGTATCGCGACGCAATTTCATCAAGGGCGTCATTGCGACTGGAGCCGCGGTCTCCTCGGCGGC
>JADMIO010921799.1_pt1 | contig 33327 bp, 29 predicted proteins | sample 8958161 | NCBI WGS metagenome assembly JADMIO01 (sample SAMN16585339, study PRJNA669376) | soil metagenome | isolation source: Crop rotation soil | place: USA: Cullars Rotation, Alabama | collected 2011 | reverse complement strand
AACGAAAGGCCCAGTCTTTCGACTGAGCCTTTCGTTTTATTTGACCATGTTGGTATGATTTAAATTAATACGACTCACTATAGGGTCAGTGCGGCCGCGACTTCAAGTCACGTGAATTCCAAGCTTCGGATCCCACTGTGCTGGAAAGTCCGGTGTCAGCGAGTACAACGTGCGATGGGCCGCCTTCCGCGGAGATCCGTCGGAGCTGATCGCCAATCAGACTGGGATAGACAATCGTGCCGTCGTCGAGCCAAGCCATTCCATAGCCACTCGGAGCCATCGAGTCCGTAATGGTGATCACTGCGCCGCCAGAAGGTTTCACCTTCTTGAGGACGCCGTCGGCGATGAACGCAAGCCACTGACCGTCGCGGGAAAACGCCGGTGACTGCGCCCGCTCTGTACCCGGAATCGGCGACGGTTCGAGTTGCCCCTGCTGCTTCATCCAGAGATGGCCGTTCTGGAGGTCGTCGCGAAAGACCACTGTGCGCCCATCGGGTGAGAAGGCGATCGGGATTCCGGCTTGGGAGAGCCTGAGGGTGTCCCCCAGCGCGACCGAGAGCCAGTTCGCCTCGGCAGCTGGCGGACGGCGCAGCCAGCCCCAGAGCGCGACAATCACGAGCGCGGAGACCAACCCGAGAAACGAGAGACGGGAGCGGAGAGACGAGGGGCGAGGAGGCGCGAGGCGCGAATTGCTCGTCGTGAATGCGGTAGTCGTCGTGGCGAGCGCTGCAGCGAAGTCCGCTGCGGAGGCGAATCGATCCGCTGGGAGCTTCTGCAACGCCTGGTTGATCGCGGCTTCGATGTGCAGCGGAATGGTTTTCCGTTGCAGCGTGAGCGAACGCGGCTCTTCGGTCATCACACGCGCGATGATCGCCTGCGCGGTGGGCCCGTTGAACGGCGGTTCGCCAGCCAGCATCTCGTACGCGATGCAACCGAGGGCGTACACATCGCTGCGCGCGGTGATCTCGCGCTCGCCCATTGCCTGCTCTGGGCTCATGTAATGCGGCGTGCCGAGCGACATGCCGGTCTCGGTCATGCGCGTGCCGGCAGTGCTTGCGGCGAGTGCGATGCCGAAGTCGGCGACGAGTGCGCTGCCATCGTGCAGCAGGATGTTCTCGGGCTTGATGTCGCGGTGGATCACGCCATGACGATGGGCGTAGTCGAGTGCACCGGCGACTTCGGTCGCAATGCGTGTTGCGTCGGCAATCGGCAACTGCTTTTCGCGATTCAATCGATCGCGCAGCGATTCGCCGTCGACAAACGGCATGGCATACCAGAGTGTGCCGTCGGTGTTGCCTGAGTCGATCAGGCCGAGAATGTGCGGATGCTGCAGGTTGGCGGTGGTCTTGATTTCCTTGAGGAAGCGATCGGCGCCGATGACGGCGGCGAGTTCCGGGCGAAGCACCTTGATCGCGACCTTGCGATCGTGCTTGATGTCGTCTGCGAGATACACCGTCGCCATGCCGCCGGCGCCGAGTTCGCGCTCGATGCGATAGCGGTCGGCGAGGGCGGCGATCAACCGCGCGGGTGCGCTGGGGTCGCTCAACGCTTTGTCCGCGCCGGAATCGGCCACTTCGCACGCGGAGCACAGATTTGCTGTTCCATCTCCTTGACGGCGGCGACGAATCGCGGCTCGTTCTTCAGCGGATCAAACGTCGGTTCGCATCCCATCGACGTACTCGCTGCGTAGAACGATCGCGTCTTGACCATGCTCTCCAGCGCCGTCAGAGCCGCCTCCTTGTTGCCGAGCGCGATGTTGGCGATCATGAGGTCGAGATCGAGCGAACCGCGCGCCGGCGATCGTTCCAGCACCGCAAGCTCGCGCTCCGCATCTGCCCAACGTGCTCCGATCGCAAGCCCGAAAATGTGCATGCCGCGTGCGAGCGGTCCCAGTGAATCGAGACGATAGAACCGCTCCAGTCCGGCTTGCGCGCTGTCGGGCATCCCAAGAAACGCCTGGGCCATCGCGAGATACATCTGCGCATACGACATGGTCGAGTCAATTTCCACTGCGCGACGCGCGACCCGCGCCGCTTCGTCAAACTGACCGGCGTTGATCAGTGAATAGGCAAAATCGTTTGCAGCCACCGCAGAAAGCGGGTCGAGGTCGAGCGACGCACGCCCTTCGCGAATGGCTTCATCGGCGCGACCGAGGAGTGACAGGTTGTCGCCGTGCCACTGCCTGGCTGTGACGTTGCGCGGATCACCTTTCACCGCCGCCAAGTACTCCGGCTCTGCTTCTTCAGGCCGTTGCTGGACCGTCAGCACGTCAGCGAGTGCGAGGTGTCCTTCGACAAGCAACGGATCGAGCGCGAGCGCCTTCCTGGCGAGTGCCGCCGCTTCCCGCGTGGCAGAATCGGCATTCACTTGCGCGTAGGACGGGTAAATCGTCAGGAGCATTGCCAATCCGGCGTATGCGCGCGCGAAAGTCGAATCGCGCGCGATCGCGGCGTGGTAATACTCGATTGCGCGTGCCAGGTTCGCTTTCCCGCGCACACCGAAGAAGTGTTCTGCCTTGAGATAGAGATCATACGCCTGCGCATCGTTCGTCCCGCGCTGTGCGATTGCGGTTGCAGCGGCGGCCGATCCCTCGAGGTGCAACGCTTTCGAAACCGCCGACGTGATCGAGTCCTGCGCAGCAGCAAAGTTTCCGTCCGAGGGTAGCACGTACGTTTCGGTCCACAGCGCCGACTCATCGGCGACGTTTACCAGTTCGACAGTGATTGTCGTCTTGTCGGGCACGCGTCGATACGTCCCTTGCAGCACGGCACTCACGTTGAGCAGCGCGCCCGCGTCGTGCACCGACTTTCCCTTCGCTGCTTCCGATGAAGTGCGCGCCTTGACGCTCAGTCCCGGCAACTTCATCAATCCACTGCGCACATCATTCGCAATGCCATCGGCGAGATAGTCGAACGCGGTGTCCCTCGCGACGTTCTCGAATGGCAACACCGCGATGGCGCGAGCTGCGGTGCTCGCAGACTTTGTCGGCCAGACTTTCCACACTACGAGCGCCGCGACTACAACGAGCAACGCCGCAATGCCGATCCGCTGCAGACGGCGAACCTTTGCCGAGTCGACGGGTTTTGTTTCCGTCGGTGTGATTCCGGTTGATGGCGTACCGAACGGTTCGAGTGCGGCGTGCAACTCGCCCGCGGTCTGCCAGCGATCAGCGGGACGCTTGGCAAGGCAGCGCATCACGATCGCTTCGAGTGGGGCCGTGATGCCGGGACGCCGCTTGGCAACAGAGTCAGGTGCCTCGGTGACATGCGCCGCAAGCACCTGCTGCGGCGTGGCACCGATAAACGGCGGCCTTCCGGTGAGCAGTTCGTACGCCATCGCCCCCACAGCATAGATGTCGCTGCGATGATCGATGTGCGGATCGGCGGCAGCTTGTTCCGGCGACATGTATGCCGGCGTGCCGACTGCGACACCGAGCGTCGTGACGGTGCTTCGCCCAGTCGCTTCGGTGACCGCCTTCGCAACTCCGAAGTCGGCAACGAGCGCATGCCTTCCCGAGATCATGACGTTGTCGGGCTTGATGTCGCGATGCACGACGCCGTGGGCATGGGCGTGTGCCAGCGCGTCGGCGACCTCGATCATCAGGCGGACTGCTTCGTGAATCGGCAGCTCGCCTTCGCGGCCGATCCGCTCGCGCAGCGACTGGCCGGTGACATACGGCATGACGTAATAGAGGAAACCGTCAGCGTCGCCGGAGTCGAGCAGCGGCAGGATGTTGGGATGCTGGAGCTGAGCGGCGATCTCGATTTCGCGGAGGAAGCGCGCCGAGCCCATCGAGGCGGCGAGATCCTCGCGCAGGACCTTGATCGCCACGTTGCGGTGGTGCTTGATGTCTTCGGCGAGATACACCGTCGCCATGCCGCCCTGACCGAGCTCGCGCTCGATGCGGTAACGATCGGCCAGGGCAGCGATCAATCGGGCTGGTGCGCTCACGCGCCTCGCTCGGCTGGAGAGATTTTCGGTTGTTCGGAGGAACGGGGGAATCTACGGCGGAAACGGCGGCGGCTCAATGCGGCGCGGAGATCCGAGAGCGGTGAAAGGTGAAAGGTGAAGGGCTTGCCCTGAGCGAGCGCGCAGCGCGAGTCGAAGGGTGAAAGGGGGTGTCATCGTGAGCCGGCGCTGCGGTCACCTGATCGCGTCGATGTCGTCGATGTTGTACAGCGCACGTGGCCGGACCATTCGCGCGAGGCCGAGGGAGCCGACCGCGGCGATGGCGCTGCAGACGATCGTGATACCAAGGAAGAGGACCGGTGCGTGAACCAGGGCAATCGAGAGCGCGCCCTGCAGCACGCCGGCTACTGCGCCGAGCGCTGCGAAATCGACCATCGAGAATTCACTGAACGAGCGGCGTCCACCGACGACGCCGAGGATGATGGCGAAGAGAATGCCGCCGAGAAAGCCGACGATGCCGAGGGTCTGGGGCCACATGTCGAGGATCCTGCCGTCGCGATCGAAGATCCCTTCCATGATGGCGCCACCGATGATCGCCCAGCCGGCGCCCCAGAGGACGCCCATGGCAAATGCGGCACGGATTCGTTTGAGCGACGGCGACACGAGCAGCTCCCGGTAGAGATCAGTAAAGCACTTTCTACCGTAAAGTAGACCCGTTGAGCGGTGGCGTCAAGCGTCAGGGCTGTCTGATCAGGCGGGGGTGAAGCGGTGCAGCGCGAAGCCCGACTCCCCAGGCTCCGCGCCGCTTTGCTTCAGGCCAGCGGGAAGATGCCGGTGACCGTTGCGGTCTTGCTCGTCGCACCTTCGGTGCATGCCGATCCGAAGGTGCCGCCCAATGTCTTGCTGATGAAGTTCGTCGCCGAGGTCTTTGCCGGCCCCCACGACGGGAGATAACCGGTGACACTGCCGAGATCGGTCGCTGCCAGGGTCACCGTCCCCGCACCGGCGATGTAGCCGCTGCTCTGGAAGATCGTGTACGAATTGCCCGGCGTGTCGGTGTAGGTCAGCGTCGCCGCCAGATAATCCGATGGCAACGTGAACACCGATTGGATCAGGCGGAAGTTGTTCTGCGCACTCGCGATGATGCTGACCGTGGGGTTGATGGCCGCGGGCATCGTTACCGAACCATTGGCAAGGGTATGGAAGCTGGTGGTGATATTGCGGCTGGACGTCGATGAGAGTTGCTCGGTAACGCCAAGCGAGTAGAAGTCACTCGCCAGCTGGTTTGCCACGGGAACACCGTAGACGAAGATCGAGTTGGTGGTTCCGGTCTTGGTGTACAGGGCGTGCGGAGTGCAGCTGGTACCGGTCAGGTATGCCTGATTCTGCGTGACCGTGTTCCCTGCCGTTGCACCGTTGACGTTAATCGTCACCGTTGTTGGAAGCATCACATCGCCACCGGTAAAATCGAGGAGCGGCATCGAACCCCCGTCGGCGATGTTCAGCGCGCGGCGAATAATCAGGCGGTCGAGCGCGGCACCTGGCGTCGCGACGTTGCGGTTGTACGCAACGAGGTCGTGACTTCCGTTCGTTACGCCAGTGAGCTGGTATGTCGTGGCCGGGCCTACGGCAGTCGCGGCGCCGCCTCCCATGGAAACTGAGGCTGTGAATCCGCCCGTGACGCCGTTCAGTGTGCCATTGATCGTCTTGGTTGTGGCGATGGCGGTACACGTCGCCGCGAGTCCGGCAATTTCGGATTGCGAGAAGTACTGCACGACTGTGCTGAACTGCGCACCGTTTTGCGTGACGACCGCAAACGCTCCCTTCGCCGCTGCAATGTTGAACTGATAGACGTCGGCGGTGCCTGTGGTGCGAACGAATGCATTGGTGCCATCCTGATACCCGACCCAGATCGGTTTCGTCGCCGCGGTGCACTGCGAATAGTCGAGCCGCACCTGGCCCGCCGGAGTCGCCACGGCGACGTTGAGCGAGGCGGTCTGCTCGATTCCGAATGCAATGCCATGCACAACAATCGGGTAGCTGCCTACGGCAAGCCCGCTGGTGGCGGTGACCATGAGGGTGTTCTGGTCAGCAGTGGCGGTCGGGGTGACCGCTGCCGTCAGTCCGGCCGGAAGCGCCGCGTTGGCGGGGCCGGTCACAGTGTAAACGATGGTGCCGCTGAAACCGCCGCTCCGTGTTGCATTGAGCGTGGTCGTCGCCTGCGCGCCCTGCGCCACATTGAGCGGATTGCTCCCTGCGGCGATGGCGAAGTTTCCGGTGACCGTGATGGTCAGCGTGACCGGCGCAGTGACGTCGGTCAGTCCGGGAGCAGTTCCGCGAATCAGGATCGTGTTGAATGTGCCAGGCGCGGCATTCGCGGCCACGTTGAACGTGACGCTCGACGTGGTGGCAGGCACCGGATTTGTCGTGAACGACGCAGTCACGCCGGTGGGAAGATTCTCCGCGCTGAGTGTGACGTTCCCCGTGAACGCCGTGCGCGTGAGCGTGATCGCAGACTGGCCGCTCGCTCCCTGCCCCACCGAGAGCGTCGGCGTGCCGAGGGCCATGGTAAACGAAGCAGGAGTGGCCGCGGTGATCGTCAGCGTAAACGTCGCCGTCGCGTTGCTGACGCCGCTTCCACTTGCGGTGACCGTGAGCGTGTAAGTCCCTGGCGACGTCGACGTCGCCGCGCTGAGCGTCACTTGAGCAGTGTTGCCGCCATTTACCGGAGCAAGCGTCACCGTGCCAGTGACACCCGTCGGCGCACCAGTCACGGAGATTGCTACATCGCCCGTGAAGTTCGACCGGGTGACCGTCCCGGAGACCTGGGTTGACCCACCCCGCTGAATCGTTGCAGTCGTTGGCGTGAGGGAGAGGGTGATCGAACCGGGGTTCACGTTGGTGGTGTCGCCGGAGCCGCATGCCGTCGCGACCGTTGCGAGGGCAATGAAAAGCATTCGACGGAAGATGACGCGGTGCATGCGTGCTCCTGCCAGAGGTGGCGGGTGATGGTCACAGGTATAGGCGCAATACCCGGGCGGCGTGGCTCACGCGTCCATCACCCGCATCCTCAGGGCAGATCAATCCGGCAGCAGCACGCCGCCGGCCCCGCCCCAACTGGCCTATTTGCGCGAGCTGGCGGTGTTGCGGGCCACGGCGGCCTTTACCAGCGCCTTGAACGCAGCGGCGTTCACGGTCTCACCCTCACGGATGTCGATCGCGCGGCGGGTGCCCCCCTCAAGCGATGCATTGAAGAGCTTCGACGGATCGCGAAGCGATGCGCCATAGGCAAAAGTGAGCTTGACCACCTGCTTGTACGTCTCGCCGGTGCAGACAATGCCATCGTGCGACCAGACCGGTACGCCCTGCATGTTGTTCGACGCCTTCTTCCACTTCCGCTCTTCGGTCATCTTCGGATCGGCCGCGACAATCAACCCGCGCATGCGGTCGAGTGTTTCAGCGCGCCAGTCGTTCGCTGCGCGCGCCAGTTTGGCCTTCGACGCCTTTTTCTCCGTGGCCGCCTTCTTCACTGCGGCTTTCTTCCTGGTTGCCTTCTTCGTGGTGGCCTTCTTCCGGACTGCCATCGGTGCACGCTCGCGGACAAAGTGGGCGGATGGATCGTGAACGGAATAACATTACCGCGTGTCGCGATCACTGTCGATGCAGCGCCTCATCTACATCATCCTCGCCATCGTGACGATCGCGATCGGACTCTTCGTGCACCGCATCGCGCCGCTCGAACCTACTGCTCGAGACATTCTCGGCGACGCGCTCTGGGCCGCGATGATCACCTGGTTCGTATCGGCCATTGCGCCGGGGGCACCGCTGATCGTACGCGCAGTCGCGTCGTGGGCCATCTGCGCTGCAGTGGAATTGAGCCAGCTGATTCATTCACCATCGCTTGATGCCCTGCGCGCCACCACGCTCGGTCACCTGGTCCTCGGCAGCGGCTTCGATCCGCGCGACCTCCTCTCCTATGCGGCGGGCGTGCTCTTCGTGACGCTGATTCTTGTGGCGGTGCGCGAAACCCCGCGTCGCTGAATCGCGTCGGATGAGCATGCCACTTCAGTCGCTTGCGTCGCGCCATTTATCGATAGTCCTCGCTTTACTCGCTCCTTACACAGTCGCGGCACAGGCGATCGCTCCGCCCGCGGTCTATTCCGTGGGCGCGGCATTCGACTCCGCGCGCAATCGCGTCGTCGTGTTCGGCGGATTCGGATCCGGCGGCTACGTCGGCGATACGTGGGAATGGAATGGATCGGCGTGGTCCAACGCCGGCTCCGCCGGGCCGTCGGCTCGCAACAGTCCCGCGCTGGTGTACGACTCGAAGCGCGACCGCGTGCTGATGTTCGGCGGAGATGCGCGGCCGACCGGTGATCTCGGTGACATGTGGGAACGCGTTGGTGGTACTTGGAGGCAGCTCAACATCGCAACACCACCGGCGCGCACGACGCACGTCATGGCCTATGACTCCAGGCGGGATCGCGTGGTGCTGTTCGGCGGCATGGCCAACAACGAAGCACTCGGCGACACCTGGGAATTCGACGGCACGGCATGGACCCGCGTTGCGGCGACTGGTCCGGTCGCGCGCGGATTGTACGCCATGGCGTACGACGCGGGCCGCGGCGTCACCGTGCTGTTCGGCGGCACATCGGCGCTGCGTCCCGACGCCGCATCACTCGGCGACACGTGGGAATGGGATGGTAAAGCGTGGAAGAAGATTGACATCACCGGGCCGAGCCCGCGCGATCACACCCAGATGATCTACGACTCGAAATCACGTGCGATCGTATTGCACGGCGGCGGTGATATTGGTGGCGCCGCTTCCGAGACCTGGATGTACGTTGGGCGAGCGTGGACGCGCGCTGCGTTCAGGGGGCCGAGCCGGCGATATGCCAAGATGATGTACGACACGCTGCACGGTACAGTGCTGCTGTACGGCGGATTTGCCGAGCAGCCATCGAACGAGTTGTGGCGGCTGGACCCGAACGGTTGGAGCCGAGTGGTACCGTAGTGCCTACCCTTCGCGCACCCGCTTGATCAACGACTCCATGTGGTCGAGATAGCTGTCGAGCGCCTTGCGGCCCGCGGCAGTGAGATGGTAGTCAGTGCGCGGCACGCGATCGACGAACGTTTTCTTGCATGATACAAAGCCCGCTTCCTCGAGCTTGCGGGTATGCACGCTGAGATTGCCGTCGGACAGGTCGAGCACATCCTTGAGTTCGTTGAAGCTCATCGAGCGAACGCCCGCCAGCGCACTCACGATCGCCAGGCGCACCCGTTCGTGAATGACGCGATCGAGCTCGACCGGTGTGCTCCGCGCCGATTTCTTGCGCGCGTGAACCGGCGCGGCCGTCGCGTTCTCTTCCTGTTCATGCTTCGGCTCGCGCCGAGCTGCTCCGCTTCTAGCCACCATGCCGCCTCGCGATGAAGAACCCGAATCCGATCTGCAGTACTCCGAATCCTGCTGCCTGCCATACATCACCAAGGTCGGGCGGCGTGGCAAGCGCGATGCCGCCGAGCACCATGAACGCGATCCCCATCAGCGGTACGACACGCACTGAGAACGTCCCTGCCGCAACAATCGCGGCGCCATACGACAACAACCAGAGCCCTGGCAGAAGCCCGACGGCGCCGACTTGATACAGCGCCGCGGTCAGCGCCGCCGCACCACTCACCGGCGGCAGAAAGCTCAACAGAAAGGTGCGACCCGGACCGGTGCTGAGCGGCACCCGTGCGCGGCGCGCCTTGGCGATCATCGTCACTGCCGCGATCGCCACTGCGACGACGGCCGTGATCAACCACGTTGCCAGCCAGCGCGCCGACGTCGGTTGCCGTGATGCAATCCACGCCGCGATGAGCGCGGTCACCCCGATCGCTACGCCACCCCACCCCGGCACCGCGGTGAACGCCTGCGCGCGCTCCATCGTCTTCCGGATGTAGCGCAGGTCTTCCATCGCGCGCTCATGCAGCGCGATCGGCGGGTCGTCCTGTTCGGGGCTCGGCGATTCCATGCCGATGTATAGCGACGCCACGCCAAACCGGTCAAGGACTTTGTGGCGCAGGGCATGTCACCTGCCGCAGTTCTCCTTCATGGGCGCGCACCGCTTGCGCCGCATGCGTGCGGGCGAGGTTCCACTGCGCCCAGTTGCGCACCATGGCAAGCCGCCGTTCACCGGTCCAGCGATCGAGAATAATCTTGGCCGCAGCGCAACGGACGCGCTGCAGCGCGCTGTCCGCCACGACAGCGGGCACGGTCAGCGATGGAAGCACGAGAGGTACTGCATCGCCACCGAGCGAGGCGAGGTACGCGAGATCAGTTCGAGGCGCGCCGGTCGTGTGCCAGCTGCCCCGCACGAGGTTGTCCCGGGCAACGTACGCGTCGGGATTGATGCAGTTGAGCGCGAAAAGCACTGCGAAACCGCTCACCGCCATCCCCGCGACAAAAGTGCGGGGCCGCAGCCGCAGCACTGTGAGTCCGAGCCAGGCAAAGACAAGGACAAGCCAGACCATGAAGGCGGATGCATAGATCCGATCGTCCGTCAGGCCGTAGTAACGGATATACAACGACATCCGGGCGACTGCCGATGCGGCAATGGCGCCGAGCAGGATGACAAGCGGAATCGCCAGGCGTCGAAACAGGCGCAGCGCACGGAGATCATCCGCGGGAATCAGTGCGCGGGCGCAAAGCAGGGTCGGCAGCAGCAGCGCCGCAACCCAGATCAACTCGAAGAATCCGCGACGCGCGTACGCCGCGTAGCTGAGCCCTGTGGTGCGCAGCACCAGCGATTCGCCACCAAAGAGCCAGCCGATCTGCACGACCACAAACGCCGCGAAAAGCACGTTGAGCGCGCCGAGCACGAAGGCGAGATCGGTTGCGCCGATCGCGAACGGGAGCGACGTCGTCGTCACCGGCGTCTGCTCATCGGTCCGGGCGAGGAACGATCGATGCAGCCAACCAGCGACCACCCATGCGAAGAATCCGGCGACGATCACATGCGACAGGTCGATGTTGGGGATCCGGACGAACGACCCGAACACCGGATCGGCTTGCGTCAGCAGCATCGCGAACACGATAACGATCGGGAGCGCGATCGCGATTGCCTTGGCAAGTCGGCGCGCTTTGGCACCGGTCGCCGGATGGCGCACCGTGTTGAATTGTGTTTCGCGCATTACCAGCGGAAAGACACCGATCATGACGTCGATGCCGGTCCTCATCCCGGCAGACAGCACGTCACGCACGCGCGCCGCAGCGACGGACGCAACCGGGATCCCGTTGATGCTCATGGCAACCAGCACCAGCGCGATCAGCATCGCAAGCACGTTGACGCCGTACAGCATCTCGGAGTCGCGCCAGGCGAGCATGCCGGAGAAGACGATGGCGATCAGCAACCAGATCTTCGTTTCGACTGCGACGGCTCGGCCGTCGGCGCGCACCAGCGCGATCGTCGCGGCGGCCAGGGCCACGATCCAGGCAAAGAGCCCCAGGCCCCACGGTCCGTTGCGGAGCAGCGGGTCGGCGATGATGCCGAGCAGGACGGCGTTGCGCAGCGCCCGGCGCGCGGTGAGCGCGCGCGGCGACGGCATGACGGTCAGGCCAGGCTCCGTGCCGACGCCGGTCGCGCCGGACGCGGTGGCAAGTTCAGGATGCGGATGCGACATGGGACCCCGGAGTTCTCGTTGCAGAGAACTTTACATCACAAAGTCAGCGCCCGCAAGGCCGGGTCTTTCCCGACGGCAAGCCGGGCGCTCATGCGACTCCGAGCTGCACGATCATCGTGAACGTACACGACCGCTTGCCGGCATTGCGATAGACATGCTGCTGGTCTGCTTCAAAGATGATGCAATCACCGTGAGACGCGGTGGTTTCGACACCGCGCATTACTACGCACAATGTCCCGCTCATCACCCAGATGAGCTCACGGGTTCCATGCGGATGTGCCTTCGATGCGTACTCGGCTGCGGGCGCGAGCTTCCATGACCAGAACTCGAGCTTCTCTCGTGTGGAGGTTCCGCAGAGCAACCGCGCCCAGCTCCCCGCTTTGTCCGACCAGAGCAGCGAGGTCTCGTCCGCCGCCACAACCTGCACCCGGCTCTCGTCGGGAGCTTCGATCAATGCCTGAACCGGTACACCAAGCGCATCGGCCAGCTGACAGATCGCGCCCAGCGACGCGTTCGTCCGGGCGCCCTCGACCTGCACGATCATCGCGCGGCTGACTCCGGCCCGTTCGGCAAGCTCGCTCAGCGACCACCCCCGGCCCATTCGCAGCCGGCGGAGATTGTGCGACAGGGAGGACTTCACGTCTTCGATAGTTGCCACGTTTCCTCGTCTCTTCTTCGCAGTGGCGGCCTTGCCGTCCGGACAATTCTCTTACTATTCTACCCTATAAGGCTATTATACTACCCTGCTTCAGACTACCGGGATGTCCGTGACCATGCCGACGGAAGATATCGTGCGCGAGGTGGCAGCTGCCTGGGCTCGAGGCGACTTGCCGGCACTTATGACGTACATCGCCGATGACTGCGTGTACTGCGCGTCGGTCGGTCCGGAGCCTGGTGAGACGTTTGTCGGACGCGAGGCGGTGCGCGCGGGATTCGCGAAGGTGCTCGCCCACGACAGCGATGGCGTGGCCGAGCCCGGAGAGATTCGCGCGGTAGCCGACTGGGTCGTCTCGACCTGGGGATTCCGGAAGACGCGTCCCGATGGCCGCGCGATCCTGGTCCGGGGTTGCGACATCTTTGTCTTCCGGGATGGCCTGATCATTCGCAAGGACGCGTTTCGAAAAGTGGATGGGTAAGCGGGTCGCGCGGCCGGTTGTCGCGCTGGCAACTTGCGCTGCGCATCCCGCCCTCACCGCTGACGATCAGCTGCTCGCAACACACCTCGCCGCGATCGGCGTTGACGTGTCAGTCCGCATCTGGACCGAAGAAGGCGTGTGGCGGAACCCTGCCGACCTCGTGGTGATCCGCTCGTGCTGGGACTACCATCTGCATCTGATGCGTTTCCTGGCGTGGATCGACGACCTCTCTGCGCGCGGGATGCGAGTGATCAATCCACCCAGTGTCGTCCACTGGAATGCCCGCAAGCGCTACCTGCTGGAGCTCGAGCAAACGGGGGTCGCAAACGGATTACCGACCACCATCATCCGCGCTGCAACGCCGGAAGGCCGAGAGTCGCAGCTGCGGCACGCGATCGCAACTGCGATGTTCGACTGGTCCGAGATCGTCGTCAAGCCGGAAGTGTCGGGCACGGCATGGGAGACCTGGCGCCTCCGCCCGCACACATCAACAGCGGACATGAAGCGGCTCGAAGCGCTTGTCCGGGCGCGCGACACGATCGTGCAGCCTTTTCTCGGCGAGATCGTATCGAAGGGTGAACTGTCGCTCATCTACTTTGGCGGAACATTTTCGCATGCCGTCGCGAAGCGTGCTGCCGAGGGTGACTTCAGGGTGCAGCAGGAATTCGGAGGGTCAGCAGCGTCGTGTGATCCGGATTTCGTCTTGCGCGCCTATGCCGACAACGTATTGCAGGAAACAGCTCGCCTTCTCTTGATACACCCGATCGATCTCGCCTACGCTCGCGTCGATCTCGTGAACTCCGCTCCGCCCCGGCTCATGGAACTCGAGTTGATCGAGCCATCGCTCTTTCTGGGTTGGGATCCGCTGGCGCCCGCCCGGCTCGCTCGCCACATCGCATCCCTGCTTCCTGTCCAATTCAGCTGAGCTCAGCGATTCTCATGCGCCTCGCCATCATCAGCGACGTTCACGGCAATCTCGAAGCGCTCCGTTGCGTCCGCTCGCACATCGAGCGTCAATCAGTGGATGCCGTCGTCAACCTCGGCGATTGCGTCACCGCGCCGTTGTGGCCCCGCGAAACACTGGAGGAACTTCAGGCGCTCGGAGCGACGACCGTTCGCGGCAATCACGATCGATGGCTTGGTGATGACGAGCGATGGAAGTTGTCGCCCACGATCGCCTTCACCAGAGAGCAGCTCTCCGCGGTGGAGATCGAAGAGCTTGTTGCGTTGCCGCCAACGGCATTCCTGTTTGATGCGGTGCTGGCGGTGCATGGTACGCCGGCGTCCGACACCGAATACCTGCTCGAAGACAACATCGACGGACGCCTGAGTTATGTGACGTCGGCAACTCTCGGCGAGCGGCTCGCAAATACGCCCGGCGACGTTGTGCTGTGCGGACATAGTCACCAGCAACAGGTGGCAATGGCGCCGGGCGGGCGGCTTGTCGTCAATCCCGGGAGCGTCGGATGCCCGCGCTACGCCGGGAACGCCGACTATGTCCGTAACGAAGCAGGATCACCTCACGCGCGTTACGCGATCGCCACGCAAAGCGAGGGTCACTGGTCGGTCGAGCTCTTTGTGCTCTCGTACGACTGGAGTCGCGTCGCAGCGCGTGCCCGCGCGCTGGGGTTCCATGACTGGGCCGCCTCGTTTCTCGGTGGTTGGTGAGATGGGCATCGTCGCACGGCACTTGCTCGAGATTCGCGCCTCCGAAACGAAGGCGATGACCGCGCGCGCCGCGGCGTTGCGCGCGCAGGGGCGGTCGGTGATCACGTTAAGCCAGGGCGAACCCGACTTCGACACTCCCGCGCATGTCCGCGACGCGAGTTGCCGGGCAATTGTCGAGGGAAAGACGAGATACACCGAGGTGGCCGGACTCGAGGCGTTGCGCGACGCCATCGGCGTGAAGCTCGCGCGCGACCACAACCTCCGTTATTCCCAGAACGAGATCACGGTCGGCTGTGGAGCGAAACAGGTCGTGTACAACGCGCTGATGGCGACGCTCGATCCCGGTGACGAAGTAATCATCCCGGCTCCATGCTGGGTGTCGTATACCGAGATGGTCCGCATGTCACGGGGCGTCCCTGTCGTCACCCCGACCGCCGATAGTGGATTCAAGCTGACCGCGGCAACGCTCGAGGGCGCGATCACGCCGCGCACCAAGTGGCTGGTGCTGAATTCGCCATGCAATCCCACGGGCGTGGTCTATTCCGCCGACGACCTCGCGGAGCTTGCGAGCGTGCTGCGAGATTATCCGCAGGTGTGGGTGTTGTCCGACGACATCTACGAGAAGCTGGTGTACCCCGGGAATATTTTCGCCACTATGGCTGCCGTCGCGCCGGATCTTCGCGACCGGACGCTGACGGTCAACGGCCTGTCCAAGTCGCACGCGATGACTGGATGGCGCGTCGGCTACGGCGCCGGGCCGCGCGAGCTGATCCGCATGATGAACCTGATCCAAAGCCAGTCGACATCGCACACCAGTTCCATCTCGCAGTACGCCGCCATCGCAGCACTGCTCGGCGATGACTCGTTTCTCGATCGCTTTCGCCTTCAATACGAGCAGCGCCGCGACATCGTCGTCGGCCGCATCAACGCCGTTTCGGGACTGACAACATCCCGCCCGGCCGGCGCGTTCTACGTCTACGTCGGATGCGGCGACCTCATTGGAGCGCGCACGCCGAATGGTTCGGTGCTCGCGACGGACACGGACATCGCGACGTATCTGCTCGATGCGGGAGTTGCGGTCGTACCGGGCTCGGCGTTTCTCACTTCGCCATTCATTCGCCTCTCCTACGCAACCGCGACAGACGATGTGATACAGGGATGTGATCGCATCACCGACGCATGCGGACAACTCGAAAGGCGTGGATCGTGAGCCCGCGGACCGTACGTCGAACACTTGCGGATCATCTCGCCAGCCGTCGGCTGATCCGGGCGATGGCGGCGCACAGTCCGCTGTCCGCAAGGCTCGCTGAGGAGGCAGGGTTCGAGGCAATATGGGCGTCGGGCTTCGAGCTGTCGGCGCTCAACGCGCTTCCCGACGCGAGCTTGTTGTCCCTGAGCGATCACCTAGCGCTGGTTCGCGGAATCGCCTCGCGTTGCGCACTTCCGATCGTTGCCGACGCAGACACCGGATTCGGGAACGCGATCAACGTCATTCACGCGGTCGAGGCGTTTGAAGATGCCGGCGCATCTGCGATCGTCATCGAGGACAAGTCATTCCCGAAGATGACGAGCCTGATCGAGGGAGGCCGTCAGCAACTGGTGCGGGTCGAGGAGTTCGTCGGAAAGATCAGCGCGGCACTTCACGCTCGTCGCTGCCGTGACTTTCTGGTCATCGCGAGGACGGAAGCACTGATCGCCGGCGCCGGGCTCGAGGAGGCGCTGCGTCGCGGCAACGCCTACGCCAACGCTGGCGCCGACATGATCCTGGTGCATTCCAGGCAGAAGACGCCTGCGGAGATCGAATCCTTTATCCGTGCGTGGGACCGCGCGACGCCGATCGTGGTCGTACCGACTGCGTATCCGCAGCTGAACGACGCGCGGGCGAGAGAGCTGAGGAAGATCGCGATGCTCATCTACGGGAACCACGCCATTCGAGCTTCCGTTCGTGCGATGCGCGATGTGTTCAGAGAGATCGCGTCAACTGGTAGCGCCGAGACGGTCGGCCAACGGATGGCGAGCGTTGACGAGATCTTCGCGCTTCAGGAGATGCAGCGCCTGACGGAACTGGCGCGCCGCTTCCTCGACTGAATCAGAAGCGCGCCATCAGCCGCCGCAGCTGACGGGCGTCCGCAAATCCGCATTGCGCCGCGATCGCCTCCATCGTGAGCGCGGGATTCCGCCGCAGCGCCCTGGCATGCTCGAGTCGGATGCGCGTCCGGTATTGATGAACGGAAAGACCTGTCGCGATTCGAAAGGCGCGCGACAAGTTGCGCTCGCTCATTGCGACGCGGCCGGCGAGCTCTGCGAGTGACGCGGTGGATCCCGGCTCGCACGCCAGATGATGCTGGACCTGATGCACGCCGGGATGGAGGTGCATCTGGTAATCGAGGTAGATGCTTTGCTGCGGCTGGCTGCCGTCGCGTCGAAGGTAGACCACCATCTCGCGCGCCACTTCCGCCGCGAGTACCGGCCCGTAGTCCCGCTCGAGCAGCCAGAGGGTCATGTCGATTCCGGCCGCGATCCCCGCGCTGGTGATGACCGGTCCGTCCTCCACGAACAGACGATCGCCGAGCACCTTTGCGGCGGGATAGCGCCGCTGCAGTTCCTGGACACGGCGCCAGTGCGTGGTGCAACTCCTGCCTCGCAGCAGGCCGGCCTCGCCCAGCAGGAATGCACCGGTGCACACCGAACAGACACGCGCACCGGCGGCGACCGCATCCTGCAGCCATGCGATTGTTGCCGCCGAACAGCGTCGTCGATCGTCGACGGTGTACCCGGGGACGATGATCCAGTCATCCGCACGCGGCACCGGCGGTGCAACGACATCCGCGATGACCATTCCTTGCGCTGTGGCGACCCGCTTATCGGGTCCACAGTACACGATATCGATCGGACTCGCACCGCGCGCGCCAACCTCGGACAGCGCCTGCACCGGCCCGGCGAAATCGAGGAGTTCGCATCCGGGAAAGACGAATACCAGCGCGCGGCGATTCATGCTGTCAGGCCGGCGCCAGCGTTGCAAGTTCCGCTGCGAGTGCAGCACTGGCGATGATCCGCGCAAACCGGCCGCGCAGCGCATACGCGGTCCGCTCCTCGATCGCGACGACGCCGAGCTCCTTGCCCGGTTCATCGGTATTGGCAATGGGAAAGGTCATGGTGGCATCGATTACGAAGTCCACGGCGTAGCCAAGATCGGCGGCGACGCGAGCAGTCGTCTCGCAGCATTGTTCCATCTGGATGCCGGCGATTGCGATGCGGCGCACGCCCGCTTCGAGAAGCAGCGGCCCGAGCCCCGTACTGGTGAAGCAGTTGCGGGTGTTCTTGATGATCGTCGGCTCGCCAGGTCGGGGTGCAATGAAGTCCATCAGCTTGAAATGCGGGCTATCGATGCCGAATCCTTCGTCGCCATCGGTGTGCAGGAAGAAGATTACTGGAAGCCCCGCCGCGCGGTAGGCGTCGATCAGCTGCGCAACGTTCTTCTCGAAGTTCCGGTTGTTTCGCTGATCCCACTTGGGAGTCACGGTGAAGGATTGCTGCGCGTCGATGACGAGCAGCGCGGACTGTGAGAGCGGGACTTCGGTGGTGGTCAGCACGTGGACTCCGTTAATGGGAGGTCCAACGATATCGATCGAAGTCAGCGCCGAACAGGCATGGAGGAGACGTTCTGCGGTCATTTCCGGCCATAAACCAATGGGCGCAGAGCCGCCGTTGCCGAAGGTCGCGCCGGCGGCGTCGACAAAGATCACGATCAAGTAGTGTGGGGGAGAGGTAAGAGGTGAAAGGTGAAGGGTGAAAGGGGCGAATGTTATGTCGGCGACAGCGACCTACCTTTCACCTTTCACCTTTCACCTTTCACCTTTCACCTTTCACGCCGTTATCGTTGTCCCCCCATCACGGACAGATACTTCCGCCACGGCCCCACTTCCGCCCGATACTGCTTCGCCATCACCCGCGCGATCTGGACGATGTGACCGAGGTCGTGAGCGACCCAGGTGGCGAGCAGCTGGCGCATCGTTACCACGCCGAATTCCGGATGCACTCCTTCGAGTGCAAGGTCTTCATCGGAAAGTGCCCAGCTTTTCAGCTTGGCGATGTTGTCACCACGCAGGGTGGCAAACCGATCGAGCAGCGTCTCGAGATGCTGACCGTCGGTGGTCTCGAGGTGCCCAGTCATGTCAAATGGCACGAAGTGATTCGCACCATCACGACGCAGGATGATCTCGGCGCGCGGAATCCAATCCGTCTCGTCGCCAAGAATGAGGTGGCGCACGATGATGTGCGGGCTCCACGTGTCGCGCCCTTCATTCGCCTCGGTCCACGCATCAGGCAGCCCTGCGAGCATGGCGCGGAGGGTGCCGGGTGTGCGTTCGAGCACGGCCATGCCGTCGGGGAGATTGAATTCCATTGGAGCTCCGTGAGGAACAGCGTGAAAGGTAAAAGGTGAAAGGGGGACCCCGACCTGAGCGGAGCCCCCCTTTCACCTTTCACGCTTCACCGATTTGTCAGTGCACCCCCGCCCCTCCAGCCACCGGCTTGGCGCTCTTGAACTGCGGCGGCAAAGGATGCTTGTTCGGCCCGATCTCGTCGAGCGTGTTGGCATCGAGCAAGCGGCCGTCCTTCATCACGTACCTGAGGCTCGTGGTATTGCGCAGGTTCGCGATCGGATCCTGATCGAGCACCAGGATGTCTGCCATCTTGCCCGGCTCGATCGAGCCGAGATCCTGGCCCATGCCGATTGCTTCGGCACCATAGATGGTCGCGGCGCGCAGCACATCGTGATTCTTCATTCCGCCGGTCGCCATCGCCCAGAGTTCCCAGTGATAGCCGAGACCCTGCAACTGGCCGTGACTGCCGATGCCGATGCGGGCACTGTCCTCGATCATGCGGCGCGCGAAGTCGGCGTGGCCCTTGAACACGTATTCGTCATCGAGGAACCAGCCCGCCTGACCCGGGGAGTCACCGGCATTCGGCCCGCGGCGACGGGTGCGCGTGTCGAGATTCGCTTCGGGTACGAAGCGCTGCATCTTCGGATCGTCGTGGGCGTTTTCCTTGGCGTAGAAATAGTTCTCGCCAAACGGTCCGCCATACGACACAAGCAGCGTCGGTGAATTGGTCGTCTGCGACGCGCGGAAGAGCTTGACGACGTCGCTGTAGATCGGATCGATCGGCAGCGAATGTTCGACGCCCGAATAGCCGTCGATTGCATGCGTGAGCTCGAGTTTGAAGTCGAGCCCGCCTTCCGTGGTCGGCATCAGGTGCAGCTTCTTCGCCGCCTGAATCACCCACTGCCGCTGCTGACGGTTGCCCGTCATGTACATCTTCAGCGTGTTGGTACCGTAGTACTCGCTGTAACGCTTGAGCACGTTCTCGGCCTGCTCGGGACTCGCGATCCCCTCGCCGCTGAACACGCCGGGGCCGGTGGAATAGATGCGCGGACCGAGCATCCCGCCGGTCTCGACGCGATCCTGATAGCTGAGAATGTCGGTTGATCCGGTTTGCGGATCGCGCGTGGTGGTCACGCCGAACGCGAGCATGGTGAGATACTGCCACGCCTGCTTGGGATGGATCTCGGGAATCAGCCACTGCGCGTGATAGTGGGTGTCGACAAATCCCGGCATCAACGTCTTGCCGGTGACGTCAACGACGGTTGCACCGGCTGGAATCGTGACCTTCCCTGCTGCACCAACAGCGATGATCCGGTTGTCCTGCACCACGACGTCGGCATTGTCGATGATCTCGTGATCCTTCATCGAGATGACGCGGCCACCGTGCAGCACCATCGTACCCTTGGGCTTGTCGCGCGGCGCGGTGACCTTGATGCGCACTTCGACCGGACGATAGAGTTTGGTGGTGTCGCCCTTCACCGAGTCGATGCCGTTTGCCCGCACCGAGTCGGCGCGCGCGATGATCGCCTGCGCTGCCGCCTTGATTGAATCCGACTGCACCATCAGGATCTCGGCCTGAGTGCGCACCGAGTCGGCGAGGCGGATGTTGAGCTGCGTCTTGATGGTGTCGGGAATCGCGACCTTCGCCTTGGTGAGCGAGTCGATCACCGCGCGCGTTGCCTTGAGCGAATCGAGCACGCCGCGAACTCGAAGCCCGCGTCCGACGCGATCGCGCCCCGCCTGCAGCACGGAGTCGTCGATCGCTTCGGCGCGAGTGAGGTCGTACGTGACCAGCGCGTTGCCGATCGCGTAACGAATCCTGGTGCCGTCGCTGCCCCAGCTCGGAAATTCGCCACCGATGTCAGTCAGCTTGCGCACCGACGTGGGCGCGCCGTCAGGATTGCTGATCGACACTTCGGGCGTCGGACCGCCAATCTCGGGGATCTCGACCGAATAGATATGGTTGCCCACCTGCGCCACGGCGCGATTTCCGCGCGGAGACATCATCACGAGTCCCGCAGGCGGACCGCCACGCGGCTCCATGTCGGGCGACGCGCCGTTGCCGAATGGACGGCGGACCGGAGCGAGCCGCCGCGGCAGGAAATCGATGTCGTTCGACTCGATCGACGGCGTGCTGCCGAGCGATGCAGGCCCGGTGACCATCAAGTGCTTCTTGACGTCGGTGCCATCCCAGCGGAACGAGACCAATCCCTCGACCGGGCTGTAGGCGTAGATGCGATCGTTCTGATCCATGCGGAAGTGCGCGACGTCGCGACTACCGGTTGGCGCGATCACCGTGATGTTGCCACCGGTCGACGGAACCCAGACAAATTCGCCACCGAGCACGCCGTTGAATGTACCCGCCGCTTCGCGCAGGTCGCGCGCCGCGCCGCGCGTGGCGACGATGCGCTGTCCGTCGGGCGACCACGCAAGGTTGTAGTAGAGCGCAGCGGTGTTGGTGAGACGCACTGCGGGCGTGCGACCGTCGGCCGCAACCTTCCAGATCTGGCCGCCGGCAATGTCATCCCATGTCACGAAGGCGATTGTCTTGCCGTCGGGCGACCACACCGGGTGATACTCGCCGACATCCGCCGTGGTTGCCCGGCGCGGCGTACCGTTCGGCATCTCCTTGATATACAGGCGATCGAACGCGGTGAATGCCAGCGTCTTGTTGTCTGACGACATCACCGGGCTGCGAATCTGTCGAGCGGTGACCTGATCGGTGGTATCGACGCGGTATGAGAACTTCACTTCCGGGCCGATATCGGCCTTCACCGGCGCGGAAAATGGAATGTTGGTCGCGGCTCCGCCGTCGACAGGGACCTTCCAGAATCCGCCGCCATACGACACGACGATCGCGCGCGAATCGGGCGTGAATGAGTATCCCGGAAGAATGTCGAGCGGCGCGCGCGACTCCATGTCATCGCGCTGCACCGGATAAGCGAGCCAGCGTTCGTCGCCAGTGGCAAGATCACGAATGCGAAGGCCGGTCTGCGATCCTTCGCGCGTGCCGTACACCAGCGACTTTCCGTCGGGCGAGATCGCGGGACGGAATCCCGAGCCGTACCGGCTCGTCATCAGCGTGGATGTGCCGAGCTGCCGGTCGTAGCGATAAAGCTGCGCCTGCGGAAAGAGCGCGTTGTATTCCCAGTCGCCAGTGCGCGCTGCATACCAGACGTAGCGACTGTCGGGAGAGAACGCCGCGCCGAGTGTCTTGAGCGGCTGGGGGCCACGGATCACGGGCAACGCCGTGTGATGACCGACGCGATACATCTCGAGCTTCGCGGCACCGCCGAGTGGGCCGACGCTGCGGCTCGCCACGATGAATTGTCCATCGGGCGACCACTCCGGCGAGACATAGATGTTGCCGTTGCCCTGGGTGACCTGCGTCGTGTCGGTGAAGTCGAGACGCATGGTCCAGACGTTGTCGCCGCCACTGCGATCCGAGACGAACACGATCGACTTGCCATCGGGACTGAATCGCGGCTGCGCATCGAACGCCATGCCGCTGGTGATGCGGGTCGCCTTGCCGCCGGCGATCGGCATCGTGTAGAGATCGCCGAGCAGGTCGAACACCAGTGTCTGGCCGTCGGGACTCACATCGACCGACATCCAGGTTCCCTGCGTGGCGGTGAATTCCGCCTTGCGCGCTGCTTCGAGCGGCAAGGGGAGTCTTGGCTTTCTGGCACCTTGCGCTGGCAGCGATGCTGCCGCGCCTACAAGGCATATCCCAATAAGCTTGGCTACGCGATTCGTTTTCATTGGGCACCTCCACGCACTCCGGGGAGACCTGCCGGCGGCGCCGTGTGACGCCAGTACTCGTCGGGCGCCGGAAGCACGCGCGGCCACACTTCACCCAGCGTGTTGCCATCGTACATGCGACCGTTCTTCATCACATATCTCACCGTGTTGCTGTTGCGAATGTTGTCGAGCGGGTTGGCATCGAGGACCACGAGATCCGCGAGCTTCCCGGCTTCGAGCGACCCGAGATCCTTGTTCAGGCCTAGCGCCTGCGCGCCAAGGATTGTCGCCGTCTTCAGTGCGTCGAAGTTCGACATTCCGCCGCTTGCGACGGACCAGAGTTCCCAGTGATAGCCGAGACCCTGCAGCTGGCCGTGACTGCCGATGCCGGCGTGTCCGCCGGCAGCGACCAGGTCGCGGGTGAATTGCGCGTGGCGCTTGAAGCCGTACTCATCTTCGCGGAACCAGCCACCCGGTCCGGGACCCGGATTGCGACGTCGGGCTTTTGGATCGAGTTCGGCGCTCGGCGTGAAGAAATGGAGCTTTGCGTCGCCGACGACATTCTCATGAGTGTAGTAGTAGTTCTCCGCCCACGGCGCTCCGTATGACACGAGCAGAGTCGGTGTATTGGTGGTACCCGATGCCTTGAAGAGTTCGATCACGTCGTTGTACACCGGCGCGATCGGCATCGTGTGCTCGACACCGGAGTAGCCGTCCATCGCGTGCGTCATGTTGAGGCGATAGTCGAGACCACCTTCGGTGGTCGGCATCAGCTTGAGATCGCGCGCCGCCATGATCAGCCACTCCCGCCGACGACGATTGCCGGACATGTACATCTTGAACGTCTTGGTGTCGTAGTAATCGCTGTAGCGGCGCAGCACGTTACGCGCCTGGTCGAGACTTGCAATTCCCTCTTCCCAGAACACGCCAGGACCGGTGGAGTAGACGCGCGGACCAGGCATCTGGCCGGCTTCCACCCGATCACCATAGGTGAGCACATCGGTGGTGGAGGTCTGCGGGTCGCGCGTGGTGGTGACGCCGTATGCGAGCACCGCCTGATACATCCAGGGCCGCGTCCAGTGCACGCCCCAGAGCGGCCACATGTGAGCGTGGGTATCAACGAAACCCGGAATGATCGTCTTGCCGGTGACATCGATGATGCGCGCACCGGTCGGCACCGCGCCCTGCGCACCGACACTGACGATGCGATTGTCGCGAATGACGACATCCGCGTTCTCGATGACTTCACGATCACGCATCGTGATGACGCGCGCACCACGCAGCACCACGGTGCCGCGCGGAATGTCGCGCTGTGCCGTGACCTGGAAGCGAGCCTCATCGGCGCGGTACGCAACGCGGGCACGCGCAGTGGAATCGGCACCGGCAATGCGCAGCGAATCATCGAGCGCATCGGCACGATCAAGGCGATAACTCGCGAACGCGTTGCCGATCGACCAGTGCACCGTGCGGCCGTCCGGCCCCCAGCTTGCAAACTCGCCGCCGATATCGGTGAGTTTGCGCACCGGCATCTGGGCGCTATCGGGCTTGCTCACCATTACCGTCGGCACCGGGCCGCCAGTGCGCGGCACCGTGATCACATAGACATCGTTGCCGAGCTGCGCCAGCGCGAGGTCGCCGCGCGGCGCCATCATCACGAGATCGGCGGAGTTGGTCGGAATCGCATCTTCGGCCGGTGCCGCTTCCCTGGAGTAGTCACGCGGCATCAGCATGTCGGACGTGCGTGATGCCGTCCACGCACCGGACGTGATCGGGACTCTGCGCGTAACACGCAGGTGCTGCTTGAGGTCGGTGTTGTCCCAACGGGTCGAGACGAGCGCGACGGTCGCAGGCTGGTTGCCCGTCGCGGGCGCCGATCCGTAGGAATAGATGCGCGAGGTATCGCTGGTGAAGTGTGGCTTGCTCCGTCCGCCTGTCGCCCCAATCACGGTGACATCGCCGCCGGCCGCTGGGACCCAGACGAACTCGGCGCCGAGCCCGTCACCGACGAATGGGTCGATCGCTTCGCGCAGGTCGCGATCGGATGCACGGATCGCAACGATGCGCCGGCCATCGGGCGCCCACGCTGCCTGCTGGTAGTAGGCCGAAACGCGGGTGAGTCGCACCGGCACACCGCCGGCGGCACTCACCTTCATGATGTGGCCGATGGTGTCATTCCACATTGTGTAGGCGAGCGACAATCCGTCGGGTGACCAGGTCGGCCCGTATTCGCCGCCGCTTTCCTGCGTCGTCACGCGACGCGGCGTGCCGCTGGGAAGATCGGCAACGTAGAGCCGATCGAGCGCGGTGAACGCGACGCGCTTGCCGTCGGGTGAGGTGACCGCGTCGCGGATCTGCTTCACCGTGAATGTCGGTGCATCGCTGACTGGGTAATCGAAATGCACTTCGGGACCGACAGCGACCTCGGCGTCAATCGACAGCGGGATCTTCGTTGGCGCGGTGCCATCGACCGGCACGCGCCAGATTTCGCCGCCATAGGAAATCACGATGGCGCGCGAATCGGGCGTGAATGCGTAGCCAGGCAGCACGTCCATGTTGGCGATCGACTCCTGATCGTCGCGCTGAATCGGATACGCGAGCCAGCGTTCTTCACCGGTATCGAGTTCGCGCAACTTGAGGCCGGTTGCGGTGTCGTAACGCGCGCCGAACGCCAGCCACTTGCCATCGCGCGAGAGCGCAGGGCGGAACGCCGAGCCGAACTGATCGCTCATCTGGGTGCGCGTGCCGGTGTTGCGGTCGTACACCTCGAGCTGGTACTGCGGCAGGATGGCGTTGTATTCCCACGAACTCGCGCGCGTTTCGTACCAGACGTAGCGATCGTCCTTGCCGAACGCGGGTCCCATCATGCGCAAACCGGGAGGACCATCGGCGAGCTTGAGCCCGGTACCGCCTCGCACGTTGTAGAGCCAGATCTTGGCGAGTCCCTGCAGCGGTGCTGCGCGTCCGACGGCGATGTACTGACCGTCGTTCGACCAGGTAGGCGAGATGTATTCGCTGCCGATCCCCTTGGTGAGCTGCACCGAATCGCGGCCGTCGATCGACACGATCCAGACATTGTCGTCACCACTGCGATCGGAGACAAAGACGACGCGTTTGCCGTCGGGCGAGAAGCGCGGACCGAAGTCGTGCGCCATTCCCGAGGTGAGCTTTGTCGCCTTGCCACCGGTCATCGGCAACGTGTAGAGATCGCCTAACATGTCGAAGACGATCGTCCGGCCATCGGGCGAAACGTCGAGCGACATCCACGTCACCTTGCTGGTGGTGAACTTCGCGGTGCGCGCGGGCTGCAGCGGCAGGCCGCCGTCGGGGCCGGGAAGTGGCGCGCGCCCATTCGCGGGTGGCGTCACGGCCGGAAGCTGTGCGGCGGCCGGATTCGCCAAGGCGATGCACGCGCCCGCGAAAAAAAGCCAGCCGCGACGGAAGGGACCGGTCATCGGAGAACTCCGGGAGGTGGATCGATCAGATAGTGGAGCAGGACGAAAAACATACGGTGCGGGTTGCAACTTGGCTATCGCGCTACCGTGCCGCTTACCGGGCCGTGACACGCACCGATGCGAACGTTTGACTCCCGGCTCGGTGCGACGCGATCAGGGATTCACGCGCTTCCCGGACCCGATCAGTTTGTCGCGGTCGTCGCGCAATTCGAAACCGGTGGCGCGGCCATTGACGATGGTGAACTCGAATATCATGTCGGCAACCATCTCCCAGACCTGACCGTTGCGAAGAATGGCCGGGATGTACCACTCATCGGTCAGGCGCACCATCGGCTGGTCCTGGATACGCGGATACCAGCTAGGTGCCGGCGTGTAGCGCTGACGGAGCGAAGTGCCATCGTAGTAGAGTTCGATGCGCCCTGCGTCGGTGATCTTGCCGTCCTCGATCCATTGGAAGGAGTAAGTCCCGACCATCGGCGCAGCGACATCGCGCGCGACAGTCAACGGATGCGACGGAGCGACGGTCGCGTTGATCGTGACGCGGCGTGTTTCCCAATCAAACTGGATACGCGCGCCATCGACGCGCACTTCGGGAAATGACCAGGTCAGCGACTCGGTGATCGGCGCAGTAGCTGGCGTCACGTCCCAGCGAACCTGGCGCGCGCTGGAGTCGGGTGGTTCGGTGTGATAGAGGTCAGAGCGTGGATCGAGAACTACTGTCCACTTGTCACGACGGACAACAAACCACACCGAGTACTTCCCTTTCGGCACGGCATGACCATCGAGCATCACGTCGCGGCTGACGTCGAGAGTCGTCGCCCAATTTGCACCAGGCGTCCAGACCTCGCCCCACTTCACTTCGCCGCCGAAGATCACGCTGCGCCCACGCAGGCGCGGACGGGCATAGTTGATCGTGAAGACGGTACCGTCGACCGTCTGGCTGACCGTCGCCCGCTCCGATGCGCGCACTTGCGCGGGTGCCGTGCTCGGCGCAACGGCCAGCACTAGCGCAAGCGCAGCAATGTGTCGTTTCATCCAAACCTCGCGTCGATGCCGCGGCGAATCTCGTCGAGCGTCTTGCCGGCCTTGTGAAGGCGGTGCACCAGTCTTCCCTGCGCCTGACAGATCTCGCAGTGCGTTGCCATCATCGCGGGCGCCTCGTAGCAGGAGAGAAGCGAGTAGTAGTCCTTGTTCTCGGAGCAGCCGCACTGGCACCGTATGCCGTCGAAAACTTCCGGAATTTCGCGAGCTCCCGCAAAGATCGGGATGAGATCGGGAAAATCCTTGAGCTGTTTGTCAGTCGCCACTTTCGCCGATGTGATTCCCTTGCGCGGTGCGGGGTGCGGGCCGCGCGAGGATGGCGGAGCAGCCCGCAGCCGGCTCGACATCGTCAGCGATGCGAGTGCGGCCGTGGCAGCCGAAGCGATGAAGTGGCGCCGCCGCATCAGTTCATCCCCAACGCCTTCTTGAGCGCATCCTTGCCGCCAAGCACCGGCAGCGTGATCGACGACTTGTCGAGGTCGATCGTCAACTGCGTGCCCGGTGCGGGATGCAGCGTGAATCCGAGATCGCTCGAGAAAACCATCAGCGCAAGTTGCTGTCCCGGCTTGATGACCTGGTCATCCGGCTGCAGCGGAACGGTCAGCTCATAGAACTTGCCAGCCTCAAGCGGCTCGCCGGGCTTGGTCGACGTGAAATCCTTGCCGTCCTTGAGCTCCTTGTAATTCTGCGGATCGGCCCAGCCGCGCGTCACGATGCCAACCTGCCCGGCGCTGCCGATGGGGCTCGCGTCGAATGGCAGCGTGACGAGATAGACCGAGAGATTCGCCGCCGGCTTGCTCGACGCGAGCTTGAGCTTGACCAGCACTGTGCCCGAGAGGTGCACTGAGTCCTTGAACTCCGGAAGCGCGTAGAGCAAACGATTCGGCGAACCCGACGGCTTGGCCATGTCGGCGGGTTTGATGTGCCAATCATCGACGAGGGACTCGGTTCCCTGCTTGCCACTCATGTCGAGGCCGAGCGTACCGACGTTGCTGCCGCCCCGGCCGACCTTGAGCGTGACATCCTTGGTGCCAGGGATCGGCCAGTCATCGTAGAACACAGGTGCGGGCTGTGCTCCACCGCCGCGGCCGCCGGTACCCTGCACCAGTGGTGTGCTCGACTGCACGATCATCGCGCGCGGCAGCTTGTCGACGCCGTTGTCGACATCGTACAGATAGTGCGCCCACCATTTGTTCTGGATGTCGGCTGGTGGCGGCGCGCCGTGACCACCCTGGCTCATGTAGATCTTGGCGGATGAATTGCTCTTCTTGAGCGCCTCCCACATCCGCGTGGTGTTGTCGGGCATCACGTTCCAGTCGTTGAAGCCGTGCGCGAAGAGCACCGCGGCATTCACGTTCTTGATGTACTGCGTCTGGTCGCGAACCTTCCAGAACTCGCTGAAGTCACCGTGCTCGCGATCCATGTGCTTTGCAAAATCGCCGTCGCGATAGAGCGAATCGCAGCGCTCGCGCACTCGACCGCTGTGCACGAAGTCGTACAGCACGTCGATGTCCTCGCCGAGGTATCCGCCCGGCGAACGGACGAGACCATACGAGCGGTAGTAGCGATAGTCGGAAGTATTCGGTGAAATCGGGATGATCGCCTTGAGACCTTCCACGCCGGTCGTCGCGGCGGCCATCGGCATCGCCCCTTCGTACGATCCGCCGTAGATCCCGACCTTGCCGTCGGTCCACGCGGTCGCCTTCACTTCGACATTGCCATCAACTGTGGTGTAGCCCTTCGCCTTGCCGTTGAGCCATGCGACCACGAAGCTCGCGCTGAGGCGCTCGGGCGTATCACCCGAAGTCGGGCATCCGGTCGAGAGGCCGGTGCCGGCCATCTCTGCATCAACGGCGATCAGTCCGCGTGGCACCCACTGACTCGCGTAGCTGGCGCGAATCGGTCCGGAATCGCCGGCGAACGGACGACGGTACGGCGGCGGAGTGCGATGTGGCGGCGTTGCGCCGAGTTCCTGCTCGACGTTCCAGTCGACGTTGCCCTGTCCCTGCCCGAGATACGGCGATGCCTTCATGATCACCGGGAGCCGAAGCCCGGCCTTCTCCGCAGCTGCCGGACGAATCAGGTCGATGTGAATGCGATCGAGCTTGCCGTCATGATCCGAATCGAAATTGGTTTCCACCCAGACACGTTGCTTGATCCACTGCGACGTGTCGGCGTATTCCGCAACGGGCTGCAGCATGCCGTCCTTGATGATCGGCCCGAGGTGTCCCATCGTCGCCATCGCCGACGCGGGCGGCGTGGTGGGAGCGGCAGCGCCACGTCCCTGCGACGCAGCCGGAGCGGTCGCACCGGCGGCCGCGAGCGTGACCAACAGGACACGAACAAATCGAGAAGTCATTGGCAACCCGTGTTGGGGTAGAAGGAGCCCGTGACCGACGGTGAGGATCGGGTGCCGTCGGCGCCGACACAAAGCTAGCAAAAACCAGACAATCGGTGGGCCGGACGTCATCTGCAGAGGAGTACCTTTGCCTGGGCCACCGACGTCACCTTTGAGGATCCATGAAACAGTTGACCATGCTGCTCGGCATCGCCATCGCGACACCTCTCTCCGCCCAGCGCGGCCTCCCCGCCCGCGCCGCCGCAGCGAAAGTGGCCGACTCGCTGGCGAAGGCTTTCGTGGCAAACGGGAGCTCGCCGAGCGTGGCGATCGCATTGATGCGGGGCAACGACACCATCCTGGTCAAGGCGTATGGCGCGGCAAACCTCGAGCTCGAGACACCGGCGACGACGGCGTCGGTCTACCGCGTTGGCTCGGTCACCAAGCAGTTCACCTCGGCTGCCGTGATGCAACTGGTGGAAGCGGCAAAGATTCGCCTCGATGATTCGATCGCCGCGTATCTCCCGAGGCTGCCTGCTGCGTGGCGCGCTGTCACCATTCGTCAGTTGCTCAATCACACGTCAGGCATTCCGAGCTATACCGACATCGGCATGTCATGGGTGCGGCGATGGGGCGAAGAGATGTCGCCGGACACACTCGTTGCGTTGACCGCCACTGCGCCGATGTGGTTCGCACCGGGTACCAAGTGGCAGTACGACAATACCGGCTACATCCTGCTCGGCATGCTGATTGAAAAAGTGTCGGGTCGCCCATGGGAAGTTGAACTCACCGAACGATTCTTCAAGCCGTTCGGTCTGGCCAACACGCGCAATTGCCTGACGACACCGTTGATTCCTCATCGCGTGACCGGATACAGCAAGGAGAATGGTGAGTGGGTCAATGCGCCATATCTAGCGATGACGCAGCCATACGCGGCCGGGGCGCTGTGCTCCACCGTGACAGACCTGCTAAAATGGAATCGTGCACTGCACACGGGTCGCGTCGTCTCCCCGAGTTCGTACGCGGCGATGACAACACCGGCGGGAGCGGCCGCGCTGGGGGCGCTTGCGTATGGTTTCGGACTCGGCCGCGACACGCTCGCGGGCCAGACGGTGATCACCCATGGCGGCGGGATTCACGGATTCGCCACCGGCAACGCATGGGTCCCCGGTGCCCGGCTTTCCGTAACCGTGCTGACCAACGCGAGTGGCGCACCTGCTGGCGAATTGTTGAAGAACCTGGTGCGCGCCGCGCTCGGCGTACCGCTGGTGCAACGCTAGATCAACACGGAGTGGTTCGATGGACGTCGATATCGTGGAGTTGCCCGAACAGCGCGTCGCAACGGTGTCGCATCGCGGGCCATACCATGAGATTTCGGAAGCATTCGGTCGCCTCGGCCAGGCCGCGGGCGCGGCGGGGTTGTTCGGTCCCGGCGCGGCGATGCTCGCGATCTATCACGATGATCCGCGTACCACGCCCGTCGACCAACTCCGGTCTGAGGCAGGAATCGTCGTCGCGCCATCGAAGCAGATACCGGAAGGACTCAACGAGCGGGTGATTCCCGCGGGACGATTTGCGCGCACCAAGTGGGTTGGGCCCTACGAAGACCTGCCGGCAGTGTGGCAGCGATTCATGGGAGAGTGGCTACCGGCGAGCGGCCATCGGATGCGCGACCCGATGAGCCTGGAGATCTACCGCAACACTCCAGGCCAGGTTCCGAGGGAGCGATTGATCACCGAGTTGTATATCGCGATCGCGTAGCTGGCCCTATCGAATCGATGTGCACTCACGATTGGCGAGTTGTGCTTCGTCGAGGGCCGCTACCAGCGGTGGCTTGAGATGGCGCCGCGCAAAGCCCCACACGCCGTCAGGACCCGATTGGACGAACGCCCGCAACGCCAGTGCAGGATCGCCGGGCTCTTCGGCAAGCCAGAGTGCCGGCGGCAATGCGCCCCACTTCTGTTCGAATTTTCCTGATGACAGTTCCGACAGCAGTTGCGGAACGCGCGCGGGCTCGGCGCACGCCAGCGCCGCAAGTCGCGCAACGAACCGCGGCTCGAGCTGCTCCAGCACGCGCGCGGCATCTGCGCTGCGCTGACCAGCCTGCGGCAAATACTTCGCGCCAAGCGAGCGGTAATTTCCCAGTCCTTCGGCCCAGATGTCCAACAGCGCCGCGCGCAGCGGCGTATCGGCCGTCCAGGGATGCGCCTGCAACCACGGCTTCTGCATGATGTGCGTGAATTCATGGCGGAAGAATCGATCAATGCGATCGATGTTCTCCGGCGTCCTCGCATCGCCGTAAGTCGCCTGCAGCGCGCTCAAGTCGAAACCGATCGTCGCGCTATCGTGCGTGAATGCGTCTTCGGACCCGCGGTTGCCCAGCACGATCGTCACATCGGGCGCGCCTGCAATTGGCGCGAACAGGTCGGCGATCGACGGAACCATTCCCTGCCATGCGCCAACGCGAGAGCGAATCAACGCATCCCACGCGGACTCGTCTGTGGTCAAGCCCTTCCGCAACGGCGCAACCGAGGCATATCGCGCCTCCGGCAACCGCTTCTGCAACACTGCGAGCCAGAGCGGAGTGGCGGCGCCGTCGGCGCTCACACCGGATACGACGTGCAGTCGCGGAACAGCGGGCGGCGTCAACACCAATGACAACAGCGCAACGGCAAGGAAATGCATGCTCGTCTCGTCGATGAATTCGCTCGACGGAATGTATACAACACGACACGCCTCCCGGTGACCCCGAGAGGCGTGCAATGTTCCATCCCTGCGACCCGTGACGCTAGTTGATCGACTGCCCCGGCGCGGACACGCGCAGCAGCACTTCCTCGACCAGGCGTGGATTATCCGGCCCGACGCACCGGGCAAGATCGGCCTGCGCCACAATGCCGCACAACTTGTTGTCGCCGTCGACGACCGGAATGCGGCGGACCTTTGCCCGTTCCATCTTCTCCACCACCTGCGCCAGCAGTTCTTCGGGGCGCACGGTGGCGAGATCCTCGCTCGTCATGTGCTGCTCGACCGTGCACTTCGACGTGTCATGGTCCTTGGCCACACAGCGAATCACGATATCGCGATCGGTGAGCACACCGACCAGCCTGCCGCTATCGCGCGTTTCGAGTACCGGCATCGAGCCGACATCGCACGAGGCCATCTTCGCAGCGGCATCCTTGATGGAATCGGTGCTGCACACCGAAAAGGGGTTCGGGGTCATCAGATCACGAGCGTGCATGAAACTCCTCCTTGAGGTCTACTGACGGTAGACGCGCGTGTGGCGCGTGGATGCACGCCGGCGTGTGCGTTCGTCACGTCCTTCCGTCACCCCATCTGTCCCACGCGCTCGTGCGCGCTCCTTTCCGAACCGACCCGGAGGATTCGATGTTCATGCGCAAGCCAGTCTCGTTGGCGGCCGTCGCCCTTGTGGCAACGATGACGGCGACCGCTGCGGCCCAGACGTCGCACTCGCACCTCGGCCTGCACGGCCTGTACAACACCACGTTCCAGGATTTCGGAATCGGCGCCCAGTTCTCGGCCCCGATCGGGCACCATCTCGAGCTGTATCCATCGTTCGACTACTACTTCGAGTCGCCGGGCACGCTCTGGCAGGCGAACCTCGACATCAAGTACCGTGCGTTCGGGCAGCATTGGGACTGGGCGTACGTTGGCACGGGCCTCGGAGTGGCACGACAGACGTACACCGGATTCGATGAAACCCGGGGTGGCTGGAACATGTTTTTCGGGGGTGAATCAATTCGCGGCCAGGTGCATCCGTTTGCCGAGGCGCGCGTGACCGTCGGCAATCACACGCGGTTTCAGATGCAGGCGGGAATCAACGTGACACTGGGGCATCATTCGCACTGACGATCAGGCGCCGGCGGGGCGCTCCGCATCACCGGGGTCGACATCATCGCCGTCATTCTGGTTGATGTTGTCGCCTTTCCAGCACATTGGGATCCTAAGCTTAGAATTCCACGTGGACAAGTTGTCGC
>JADMIO011606017.1_pt1 | contig 33330 bp, 30 predicted proteins | sample 8958161 | NCBI WGS metagenome assembly JADMIO01 (sample SAMN16585339, study PRJNA669376) | soil metagenome | isolation source: Crop rotation soil | place: USA: Cullars Rotation, Alabama | collected 2011 | reverse complement strand
CGCGACAACTTGTCCACGTGGAATTCTAAGCTTAGGATCCCAATGTGCTGGAAAGGCCCCAATCGGTCGCCGCCCTGGAAGCGGCGCTGGCCACGGAAGATAAAGAGATTCTGATCCTGAGCCAGCGCGACAGTTCCGTGGAAACGCCGGGCAAGGACGACCTGTACACGGTCGGGACGCTGGCGGTGATCAAAAAAGCCGTCAGCGGGGAGGATGGCCGCGTTCAGGTGATAGTCCTGGGCGGCCAAAGAGTGCGGATTGAGTCGTTTATCGCGGGCGAGGCCTATTTGCAAGCCCACTTCACCACATATGCGCTGCCGGAGGACGAGTCCACGGAGGTGGAAGCTCTTCAACGGGAGTCGGTCGAATTGGCGTTGAAGGCGCTGGCGATGGCGCAGCCGCAGGCGCCCCCAGAAGTCAGCCGTTCGCTGTTGACGGGGGAGACCACCATGCAACTGGTCTTCACCATGGCGTCCATTTTCGGGATGCCGTCCGAAAAGCAGCAGGCGCTTCTCGAATCGGAAACGCGTCTTCAGGCTCTGCGCCTGGTGTACGCGCACATGGCGCATGAGCTCCAAGTAATGGAGCTGCGCGGTAAGATCGCCAGTCAGGCGCAGACTGAAATCAGCAAGGAGCAGCGCGAGTACGTTTTGCGCCAGCAGTTGCGCGCTATTCAGGAAGAGTTGAGCGGGAAGGGCGAGCAGAGCGAGACGGTTTCCTTGCGTGACCGCCTGTCCAAGGCCGACCTTCCTCCCGAAGTGCGGAAGGAAGCCGAACGCGAGCTGAATAAGCTGGATCGGATTCCGGCGGCGTCACCGGACCACTCGCTGACCACGACGTATCTGGAATTCATTCTCGACCTGCCGTGGACCAAGGGGTCGGAAGATACGCTGGACATTCCTCTGACGCGGCGCGTTCTGGACGCCGATCACTACGGGCTGAAAGAGGTCAAGGAGCGAATCCTCGAGCACCTGGGCGTACTGAAGTTAAACCCGTCGGCGAAGGCGCCTATTCTGTGCTTCGTGGGCCCTCCAGGAGTGGGGAAAACTTCACTCGGGCAGTCCATTGCGCAGGCGATGGGCCGCAAGTTCGAGCGTCTCAGCCTCGGCGGCGTGCATGACGAGGCGGAGTTGCGCGGTCACAGGCGAACCTACATCGGAGCGATGCCCGGACGCCTTATCCAGGCCATCCGTCGGGCCGGGGTGAACAACCCGGTGATCATGCTGGACGAGGTTGACAAGCTGGGTCGGGATTTTCGCGGCGACCCGGCGTCGGCGCTGCTGGAAGTCCTCGATCCGGAGCAGAATCGCACATTCCGCGACAATTATCTGGATCAGCCGTTCGACTTGTCGAAGGTATTTTTCATCACCACGGCGAACTCGCTCGAGACGATCCCACAGCCGCTGCTGGACCGGATGGAAGTGCTGCGCCTTGCCGGATACAGCGAGGAGGAGAAGATCGAAATCGCGCACCGGTACCTGATCCCCCGCCAATTGAAAGAGGCGGGGCTGACGGCCGAGCAATGCGTGATCGAAGACGCGGCGCTGCGGCGCACAATCTCCCGGTATACGCGGGAAGCCGGAGTCCGGCAGCTCGAACGCGCGATCGGACGTCTGGCGCGGAAGGTCGCGCTGCGCCGCGTCGAAGGCGCGGATGAATCGATCGCCGTCAAGCCGGAGATGCTGGTGGAATGGTTCGGCCCGGAGCGCGTCTCCCAGGAGCAGGCTCGCAAGAACTTACCGGCCGGCGTGGCTACCGGAATGGCTTGGACGGAAAGTGGCGGCGATGTCCTGTACATCGAAGCGACGATTCTGCCCGGAGGCCGCGGCATGACGTTGACCGGACAGTTGGGCGACGTGATGCAGGAATCGGCTCGCGCGGCACAGAGCTTCTTGTGGTCGCATCACGAGGAGTTCGGTATCGAGCCGGCGCAATTCCGCCGGAGCGGTATCCACGTCCACGTGCCGGCGGGAGCGACCCCGAAAGACGGACCGTCGGCGGGTGTCACGATGGCCAGCGCTCTGGCTTCGGCGTACCGTAAGCAACCCCTGCGGTCGGACACCGCGATGACCGGCGAAATCACGCTGACCGGTCTGGTGCTGCCCGTCGGCGGTATCAAAGAAAAAGTCCTGGCGGCGAGACGTATGGGACTCAAACGGGTGATTCTGCCGAAGGACAATCAGAAGGACTTGGCGGACCTGCCCGAAACGGTCCGAAATGAGATGGAGTTCATCTTCGCGGAGCACATCGACGATGTGCTCCGGGCCGCGCTGCCGCAGACGCCCGAGTCCTTCCTGCTCGTAGCCTGATTTGTTTGGATGGGGGCCGCCCGTTGGGCCCCCATTGTCTTTTCCGCTTCGCTTGCGTTACCCTCTTGGTTTGGTACTGCCTGTGTCTGTCCGCTAAATAGCGATTCGTAGTAAGCGTTCGAGCCAAAGCCCGAAGTCTGCTTTCCGCGAATCGCGCTCTCTCCCTTAATCCCCAAAATCAAAAAACTGGAGCGGACAGGAATGCAGGAGTGTTCTTTCGACTTGACACGTATCGGCGCGACGGCCGGGTTGCGCGCCGAAGTAGAGGCTTATGCGGAGCGGGGCTGCGAGCTCGGGCGCGTTTCGGCGGTCCACCGGGAGCAGTACCGCATTTACACGGCTGCCGGTGAAAGGAAGGCCGAGGCGATCGGCGCGCTATTGTATCGCGCCGCCGGCGCGGCGGACCTTCCGGCGGTGGGAGACTGGGTGGCGGCGCAACCCACGTCGCCCGGCGAGGCGATGATTCACGCCGTGCTGCCGCGGCGGACGAAATTCTCGCGCCGCGCCGCCGGACCGAGAGCCGAGGAGCAGATGATCGCCGCCAATATCGACGTGGCGCTGATTGTCTGCGGGCTCGACCACGACTTCAATCCGAGGCGGATCGAGCGCTACCTGACGTTAGCGAGGGAAAGCGGCGCGGAGTCCGCCGTAATTCTCAATAAAGCCGACCTCTGCGATGATCCGGGCGCAGGCGTTGCACAAGTGGTTCGGCTGGCAGGAGGCGCTCCGGTCGTGGCGATCTGCGCGCGTTCGCCGGAGAGTGCGGGTGTTGTCCTCGAACTGATCGGCAAAGGCGGGACTGCCGCGCTTCTGGGCTCGTCCGGGGCAGGAAAATCGACCCTTGTGAATCAGCTTCTGGGAGAGCAGCGCCAGCGGGTCCAGGAGATCCGGGAGAGCGATGGGCGCGGGCGTCATACCACCACCTTTCGCGAACTGCTTCCGCTTCCCGCCGGCGGCGCCTTGATCGACACGCCCGGCATGCGGGAACTGGCGCTGTGGGCCGGGCCCGAGAGTCTCGACGCGTCCTTCAGCGACATCGCCGGGATCGCCGAAGGTTGCCGTTTCCGCGACTGCGCCCACGGCGTGGAACACGGCTGCGCAGTGCAGGCGGCCATCCTGAGCGGTGCGCTTGAACCCGGACGGTGGAGCAGCTACCAGAAGTTGCAGGCCGAAATCGACTATCAGGACCGCAAGACCAACCCGGCCGCGGCGCTGGCGCTGAAGCAGCGCTGGAAGAAGATTCACAAGGCAATGAGAAAACGGCTGCAGTAAGCTGTTGGCTATCAGCAACAGCCTTCCGCAAGAGCGGCTCGAGGCGGGCGCCACTGAAAGCGGATAGCCGATAGCTGTAAGCTGATAGCTACCATGCCTACTTCCTTGAGCGCGCGCCTCAGCTTGATGATGTTCCTGAACTACGTTATCTGGGGCGCGTGGTACGTGACCCTGGGCACGTATCTCACCGCGACTCTGAAATTTTCCGGAACTCAGACGGGGGCGGTTTTCGGGACCTTTGCCCTGGCGTGCATGATCTCTCCGTTTTTTGTAGGGATGATCGCCGACCGGTTCTTTGCCACCGAACGTGTGCTGGCGGTCCTGCATCTGACCGGCGCCGTGCTTCTTTACCTGGTGACGCTGGTTACTAGTTTCGGCGCGGTCTACTTTATCCTGCTGGCATACTGCATCTGCTACGTGCCGTCGATCTCCCTCACCAATTCCCTCACGCTACAGCAAGTGAACGACGCCAGCAAAGAGTTCCCGCTCATCCGTGTCTTCGCCACGGTGGGCTGGATCGCGATTAACCTGATCGTCGGTTGGATGGGGGTAGAGGCCACCTCAACGCCGTTCCTGCTGGCTGCCGGCGCCTCGGTAGTGATGGGACTTTACAGCCTCACGCTGCCGCACACTCCACCGGGCGCCAAGGGGCAGCCTATCACCGCGCGCAATGTGCTGGGTCTGGATGCGCTGGTGATGCTGAAGGAACCATCCTTCAGGGTATTCGTAGTGGCTTCGGTTCTCGCCTGCATTCCTTTGACGTTTTATTACTCGTTCACTAATGCGTACCTGAATGAAGTGGGAGTGGGGAACGCCGCCGGGAAAATGACGCTGGGACAGGTCTCGGAGGTCGGCGTGATGCTGCTGATGCCCGTCATCTACCGCCGGTTCAACCTGAAGGCGATCCTGCTGATCGGGCTGCTGGCGTGGTCCGTTCGCTATGGGCTGCTCGCCTATGGAGACTCCGGCAGCGGAATGTGGATGTTTTACGCGGCGATTCTCATGCACGGCGTCTGCTACGACTTTTTTTTCATGACGGGGCAATTGTATACCGACCAGGAGGCGCCCAGCCATCTCCGCGGGACGGCGCAAGGCCTGATTGCGTTCCTCACCTTGGGACTGGGCATGTTCGTCGGTTCCCTGATCTCGGGTGGGGCCAAGGACTACTTCGCTTCCACCACGAGCGGGACTACTGTAACCAACTGGACCGGATTCTGGGTGGCGTCCGGATTGGCCGCGTTAGTGATCTTTCTCTTTGTGGCTGTCTTCTTCCGCGGTAGTGGAAAGGTCCAGAGCAAGGATTTGCGGGAAGCAGCCGCCTAAGTACCCTTAGAACTCAATTAAGGTCGTTCTTGGGAAATATCGATTCGGCGGTGGTAGGCTTGGTTGGGGACTATGGCCAACCAGCCTCCACCATCCTCACGGAAGACGGGTCGCACGACCTCGAATTCCCGCTGGACGGTGCTCTGCCTGTGTATTGCCGGGCTGGCGTGCATCGGCTGGATCGTGAGCGCCCAGGCCCCGGGACTGATTCGAGACACCCTGCACGGCCGTAATGATTTCCTTGGACTCTATGTAGGAGCGAAACTGGCGGGGACCGGCGGTCTGTATGACGCCGAGGCCAACCGGCAGGAGCAACTTTCCGCCGTCGGAGGAACCTCCCGCAACCTGCTTTTTGTCAGGCCGCCGTTTTATGGATTCCTTCTCAAGCCGCTGACGCTGCTGCCCTATCGCGCCGCATACTGGACTTTCCAATTCCTCTGTCTCGCGGGGTTCGCCGCTTTTCTCTTCTTGTTCGGACGGAAGTTCCCTGCCCTCCTTTTTCTAGCCAGCATTTCCGTGCCTCTCCTCATGACGATCCGGGTCGGAGAGGACGGCGGGCTGCTGGTGATGGCTTACTCCGCATTCTTTCTGCTGTCCTCGAAGGATCGCCCTTTGTCCGCGGGGCTGGCGCTCTCGCTCTGCCTGATAAAACCTCATCTGTTCGTGATGACCGCCGTGGCGGTTCTGGTGAGGCGGGAATGGCGGGTTGCAGGCGGGGCGGTCGCCGGATGCGCAGGACTGCTGGCTCTTGGTTTTGCCACGCAGGGCTGGCAATGGCCGGCGGCCTATATCGCGCGCCTGCGCGATCCTAACATCCATCCCGGCGAACTCCTCATGCCGAACCTGCATGGACTGGTCGTGAATACGCACGGCTCCGTCCTGGTTGAAGCGGCGGCGGCCGTACTCGTCCTGGCCGCCTTCCTGTGGATCGTCCGTTCGCAAGATCGCTCGTTCGTTTATTCCGCGGCGCTGGTGACTGGACTGCTCCTGAGCTTTCACGCCTACCCGCAGGACGCTCTCCTGCTGCTACCCGCGTTTGCTATTCTGAGCCGGACCGAATGGGCGCGGTACTCCAGGTTCACTCTGACCCTGGCGCTCAATCCGGTGGCAGGACTTTTCCTCTTCGCCGGACCACCCTACACCGTAATTTTTCCCTGTCTCCTCCTGCTCTACCTTGCCGTGGCGTTATGTGAGCAAGGGTTTGTGGAGCGAGCCGGCGCGCGGCATTTCGGTGACCTCGCTCCGGAGCGCGATGTTCAGGCCGGAGGCGCGACTTCCACTGCGGCTACATAGACCTGCGTCCACCCCGTCCTGTCGCTGGCGAATGTAATCCAACGCTCATCGGCGGAGAACGAGGGGTGCGGATGGGTCCATTGCGGGCCATACACCGAATCGGTGGCGACTTCCATCCAGCTCAGCGCGCCGGTTTTGGCTTCACTCTGCGCGGCAGCGAAATCGGCAGCCAAGGCGTAGCGCGAGGTCTTCCACTGCGTACCCTGATTGCTCGATTCCGACAGGCACACACGACGCCGCGCTCCCGTGGCCGCATCGACTATGAAAATGCCCTCGTCCGGATGATTGGTATCGAAAAGTACGCGCCCGCCCGCGCGGTCCGGGGTGATGTGCCAGGCATTGAAGTCCGTGATAGTACGGATCTCGCGCGTGTTCCAGTTCATGCGCCGGAGCGATTTGGGCCAGACCGTGAACACCAGATCTCCGGTCGTTCCCAGAAACGTTTCGTGAACGATGAACTCGTCGTTGCCGTGCTCGTAGAGGCACTCCAGGCGCGTGCCGTCCCGGCGGACGCGGTGCATGCGCGGGGCCGGGTCGCCCGAGAATTCGATCCACTCAGGGTCGAGTGGATGAAACTGCGGATGGATTACCGTGCGAGGAAAAGGAATGACGCGCCACTCACTGCCGTCGACACGGCCCACGGCAACGCCGCAGCCGCCCCCCTGCTTGATGGCGGCGGTCAGCCACTCGCCCGCCTCTCCCGGTGAGCACTCGCCTAGTTGCGCGCCGGCAAACTCCACGATGCAGCGCTCGGTGAGCGTCTCCCGGTCGATCTCCCACACGCCGCCACCGCGCACGAAGAAGATGCGGCGGCCGTCCCGGTGAATCGCGGGCGAGAACGGATGAATTGCCGGGCCCTCGGTGAGCTGCCGGATCTCCCCGTCCGGAAACGAGGTTTCGAAAAGCTGGGCGGCGCCAGTCCGATAAGAAGTGAATACCAGTGCTTTGCCATCCGGAGTGAACGAGCTTTGCAGGAAATACGTAGGATGATTGATCGACGGATGGTCGGTCAGTTGACGGACATGCGCGCCGGTGATTGGGTCGCTGAAGGCGCGGCCTTCCGGCGCGTGCCGCGATCCCTTCCCATACGCCACGCTCAAATTCCCAGGTAGCGGTTGCGCCCCGCCACCAGCGCGGCAATCTTGCGATCGGCCACCGAGCGCTTCAGCATCCAGAATCCGCAGTCCGGGTGTACCCAGGCGATGCGATTCGGCCCCAGCCGCTGCTCGGCCATATCGATCCGCCAGGCCACTTCGTCAGGAGTTTCAATGTGGTTGACCTTGACTTCGATCACGCCGATCCCAAGTTTGATTTTCGGATCCACGTCCTTCAGCGCTTCAAGATCCTCCTCCGTCCGGCAGGCCAGTTCCAGCACCAGGTGGTCCACGCGCAGCGAGTTCAGAAACTGGATCAATGACTTCCATTCGCCCTTCTGAATGGTCTGCCCGCCGTAGTTACCGAAGCAGAGATGGACGGCCTTCTCCGATTTCACATGGTCGAGCAGCAGGTTGATCGCGCGCGCCGCGAGGTCGGAGTCGGACGCGTTGCCTGTAATATTCGCTTCGTCTACCTGGACACAGGCGCAATTGAGATCGTTCAATTGCTGCGCCAGTACCTGGGCGAGTCCCATGGTGAGGGACTCAAAATCGCGGTAGTAATTGTCGACCAGCGTTCGGGCCAGCATGTAGGGGCTGGTCACCGTGAATTTGAACGGGCCGCCCGCCACCGACGCAGCATGGGCGCAATCGGCCTGTAGATTCAGCCCGCCCTCGGCGAGTTGATCCACCACAACGCCGGCGGGCTTGGAGCGGAATCCCATGATGCCCGTGCGTGCGAACGCGTCCCAGTCTGTTTTGCCCAGTTTCGTGCGCACGCCCGCCATGGGAGCCACGAAATAGTCGATCATCCCGTTCGTGTCGGGATGATTCACGTCGAAGCGATACAACTCGCCGTCGGTAGGCAGGTCGATGCCCGCCTGGCGCTGGATGTCGAACACGACGCGCATGGCGTCGGTGCGGCCCTGATCGCTCGGCAGAGCCGCGAGCCAGTCGGGGATGGGGTACGAGCCCACCGTGGTGGTTCGAATGCGCGGTGTAGACATGAGATTTCAGTCAGCGGCAGCCGATCCGGCGCCTCGGAATTCGCTCAGGAACTGAAGGAATCGGCGCGCGTACCGGTCGAGATTGTCCGTGCCGCTTCCTCCGGCGAGCGGCGAACACATTTCGTACGCCACGCTCCCGCTGAAACCGGAACTGCGCATTTCACCCAGGAAGGCGTGGTAATCGATGAACCCTTCGTCGATGGGAACGGCCTGGACGTACGGAGTGAGAGCGGTGTAATTGACTACGGCGCCATCATACCGGTAACGCGGACGCCGCTGGTAGTTGGCGATTGTGGTGTGGGCCGTAATCGTCGCCATTTGCCGCGCGGCCGCCATCAGGTCGGCGCCGTGCAGCGCGGGCGCCCAGGCGTCGAAGAGCGCTTTGCAATTGGGCTCGGCAATAGTTTCGAGCAGATCGCGCTGGGACTCGAATCCCGCGGCGAGGTCGTGGTGATTCTGGACTCCTATGGTGACGCCGAACTCCGCCGCCCGCTGGGCGCATTCCTTGATTGCAGCAGCCACCAAGTTGAACTGCGGCGTGTAGCCGAGCGCGGGATGCTCATAGCCGGTAAAGATGCGGACAAGGCTGCCACCCAGATCGGCCGCCAGACGGGCCAGTTCGGTTATGTGCTGGATCTGAATCTCGCGATGCGGGATTTCCCCGTGCTCCAGGTCCGCCGTGAAATTGTTGTAGCCCGCGATGCAGAGCTCCCGCAGCTTTCTTTTTTCGAGTTGGCGACGCAAGGCGGTTCGCTGTCTCTCGCCATAGTCGAGCACGCTCAGATGCGGACGTTTGGCCATCAGCATCACGCCGTCAAACCCCAGGTCCGCCGCCTTATCGACGAATTGCTCGAGCGTCAAGGCGGGCTGTCCCCAGGATCCGGAGTAACTGACCGAATGCAGAAGTGAAGTGAAGCTCATCGCTTGCCTATTATAGCGGGGGTATACTTTACCTGTTATGAAACTTCCCATCGAACGCCGGGATTTTGGCAAAGTCCTGCTGAGTTCCGCTCTTTCCACCGCGGCGGCCTCCGCGCAGACTCAGCCCAAGCGCAATGTCCGGCCGTGGCCTCCCGGAATCAAGATTTCGGTTCAGATGCCGACCGACCCCTCCGCCGAAGATTTACAGTTCGTCAACCAGCTCGGCTGCCGCTACGTCAATATCCCGACCAGCGGCGACAGGGCCACCTACGAGAACTTCGTGCGTCTCAAAACCAAGGTGGAGACAGCCGGATTGCGCGTCTGGAACATCGGCAACAGTGACGTGCACAACATGGAGGAGGTCACGCTCAATCTGCCCGGCCGTGACAAGAAGATCGAGCAGTACAAGAATTTTCTCCGTAACCTGGGCCGGGCGGGCTTACGCTATACCACCTATGCCCATATGGGCAACGGCATCTGGAACTCCGGCCGTGACGTGGCTCGCGGCGGCGCCGACGCCCGCGTGTTCGATCTGGCGACGGCGAAAGGGGTCTGGGCCGGCAAGGAATTCAAAGGCCCGCTGACCCACGGCCGGGTGTTCACGGAAAAGGAAATCTGGGACAACTACGAGTACTTTATCAAGCAGGTGGTTCCGGTGGCCGAGGAGCAGGGCGTATTCATCGGCATCCACCCCGACGATCCGCCGGTGCCGATGCTCGGTGGTGTCCCACGCTGTATTTTCGGCAATTTCGAAGGCTACAAGCGCGCGCTCGAGATCGCGAACAGCCCCAACGTCGGCGTTTGTTTGTGTTGCGGCACATGGCTCGAAGGCGGTGAGCTGACCGGCATGGACGTGGTCGGGGCGATCCGCTATTTCGGCAAGATGGGGAAGCTGTGGAAGATCCACTTCCGCAATGTGAGCGCCCCCGTCCCGCGGTTCGTGGAAGCGTTCGTCGATAGCGGCTACATGGATATGTGGAAGATCATGCGGGCGCTGCGCGAAGTGGAGTTCGACGGCGTTGTGATCGGAGACCACTTTCCGGGAATGGTGGGCGGCTCCCGGACGGCGGTAGCGTTTACGGTGGGCTATATGAAGGCGCAACTCGAGCGGGCCAACGCCGAGTTCGCGTAGCGCAGGGTCCAGGACGGGCCAGAAGCGCGTCATTACCTGGGTGTCGCAGTCCGGCAGACGATTCCCCATGCGTCGTAGGCTAAAATATAGCGATGCCCGACGAAGTGGAGATCAAGCCGGAAAGCTTCGAAAGCTGCCTGGACCAGCTCGAAAAAGTGGTCAAGGAGCTGGAAGCCGGCGACATGCAGCTCGAGCGATCCCTCGAACTGTTCGAAAAGGGCATTGCGCTCAGCGACAGCTGCCGGAAGCAATTGGAAGAGGCCGAAACCCGCGTCGAGATGCTGATCCGGAAAGAGGGCAAGCTTCAGGCCGAGCCCTTCCGTCCCGACAAAGGATGACCGTTCACGAATACCTCGCCGCCCAGCAAAAACGGGTGGACTTCGAGTTGGGCCGCCTCGTCCCGCCTGAAACCGCGCCCCCTGACACCATTCACCGCGCGATGCGCTACAGCCTTTTCGCCGGCGGCAAGCGCATTCGTCCGCTACTCTGCCTGGCGGCCGCGGAAGCCATTTCCGGCGACTCCGAATCTTCCGTCGCGGCGGCCTGCACGCTGGAACTGATCCACACGTATTCGTTGATTCACGACGACCTGCCGGCGCTGGACAATGACGATTACCGCCGCGGCAAGCTTACCTGCCACAAAGTCTTCGGCGAGGCAATGGCGATCCTCGCCGGCGACGCTCTTCTCACGCTGGCGTTTCAGGCGCTGGCCACCAAAGTCGAAATCGACGACCACCGCCGCGTCCGCCTGATCGCAGAGCTCTCCGAAGCGGCGGGCACAACCGGCGGAATGATCGGGGGCCAGGTAGCCGACCTCGAGGGCGAAGGCCAACCGCCCGACGCCGCGCTGCTCGAGAGCATCCACCGCGCCAAGACCGGCGCCCTCCTCCGCGCCAGCGTGCGCATGGGAGCCATCTGCGGCGGCGCGTCAGCCGGACAGTTCGAAGCCCTCTCCCGCTACGGAGAGCACATCGGACTTGCCTTCCAGATCGTCGATGACATTCTGGACGTGGAGGAATCCTCCGAAGCTCTCGGTAAGACAGCCGGCAAGGACGCCCAGCAGCAGAAGATCACCTTCCCGGCGGTCTACGGCCTGGCCGAATCGAAGCGCATGGCCGATGACGAGCTTCGTGCGGCCTACGCGTCGATTGAAACATTCGGCTCGTCCGCCCGACGGCTGCTCGATCTGGCGGACCTGATCGTTCAACGGAAAGCCTGATGAAGACCCGGCTGGACGTCGCGCTGGCCGAACGGGGTTTGGCCGAGTCGAGAGAGAAGGCGCAGGCGCTGATCCTGGCTGGTGAGGTCCTTGTCGACGGCGCCAAAGCCCGGAAGGCGGGTCAGAGCGTTGGTCCCGATGCCGATCTGCAAGTCCTCACCCGGCCGCCGTTCGTCAGCCGTGGCGGTCTCAAACTCGCCGCGGCGCTCGAGCAATTCGCCATTCCCGTAGCCGGCCGTGTCTGCCTCGACGTGGGCGCCTCCACCGGCGGCTTCACCGATTGCCTTCTGCAGCGCGGCGCCGCCCGTGTTCATGCCGTTGACGTGGGCGCGGGCCAGATCGATTGGAAGGTTCGCCAGGATCCGCGCGTCATTCTGCATGAGCGCCTCAATGCCCGTTACCTCCGCCCCGAGGACATCGGCGAGTCTATCGCGCTGGCCGTCTGCGACGTCAGCTTCATCTCCGTCACTCTGATCCTGCCTGCCATCGCGCCGTTGTTACAACCGGACGGCGAAATGGTTATACTCGTCAAGCCACAGTTCGAAGTGGGCCGGGAGCAGGTAGGCAAGGGTGGAATCGTGCGGGACCCGGACCTGCATCGCGCCGCCTGCGACCGGGTGGAGCAGGCCGTCCGTCAGATGAGCTTCGAAACCAGCATCGTCGAAAGCCCCATACTCGGGGCCGAAGGGAACAAGGAATTTCTCCTGTATGCCCGACATTAAGACCATCGGAATCTTCTCCAAACCGGACGTCCCCGCCGCCGCGGACCTCGTGCCAAAACTCATTCCCTGGCTGGCCGAGCGTGGTTTCCGCGTGCGCTGCGATGAAGAGACGGCGGCTTATGCCGGTGGCTGCGAATCTTTCCCGAGGCCGGAGGTGCCTGAAGGCTGCGACCTCGTCATCGTCCTCGGCGGCGACGGAACCCTCCTCTCCGCCGCACGCGCCATCCGCGGCCGTGAGATCCCGTTATTCCCGGTGAACCTCGGCGGTCTCGGCTTCCTCACAGCCATCACTCTGGACGAAGTCTTCCCCGAGCTCGAACGCGCTTTTCGCGGCGAACATCGCGTCGGCAAGCGCAAGATGCTCGAAGTCGAACTCCTCCGCGGCGACCGCACTGTCGCCCACTACGAAGCCCTCAACGACGCGGTGATCACCAAGGCGTCCCTCGCCCGCATGATCGACCTGGACGCCTACGTCGATCACATGTTCGTCTGCTCCTATAAGCTCGACGGACTGATCGTCTCCACGCCCACCGGTTCAACCGCCTATTCGCTTTCCGCCGGCGGACCGATCGTCTTTCCATCGGTGGCGGCGTTCTGCCTCACACCTATCTGTCCCCACACCCTCACCAACCGGCCTCTCATCGTACCCGAATCGAGCGTCATCCGAGTCGTTTGCTTCGCCGAGGACGGCGCCGCTTTTCTCACCATCGACGGCCAGGTCGGCGAGCCCCTCATGAAGGACGACCAGATCGTTTGCCGCACCTCGCATTACGCGATTCACCTCATCCGCCCGCCGCGCATGCTCTTCTTCGACGTCCTCCGCGCCAAGCTAAAGTGGGGCGAAAGATGATCGCCGCATGAAGCGTTTGTCGCTCACCTCCTGGATTTTTACCGGTATGGCGGCCGGCGTCCTGCTCGGCGTCGCCGCTCCCGGATTTGCCGTGAAACTGGGGATCATAAGCAGTATCTTCCTGCGGCTGATCAAGTCCATCATCGCCCCGCTCCTGTTCGGCACGCTCGTCTACGGCATCGCGGGCACGGGCAGCGTCAAACAGATGGGGCGCATCGGCCTCAAAGCGATCGTCTACTTCGAGATCGTCACCACGATTGCGCTGTTCCTGGGATTGGGCGCGGTCAACCTGGTCCGCCCCGGCGAAGGCATGAAGCTGGAGCGGTCCGCCGCCGAGTCCGCCGTGCCTACGCAGCCGCCCAAACTGGAGGCCGTCATCGAGCACGTGTTCCCTTCGAGCATCATCGACGCCATGGCGCGCGGTGATGTGCTGCAGGTAGTCGTCTTCTCGTTCCTGTTCGGAGCCGCCTGTGCCGGGATCGGCGCCAAAGCCCGGCCGGTGGTGGAATTCGCCGAGTCGCTGGCGGAGGTGATGTTCCGCTACACCAATTACGTGATGTATCTGGCCCCGCTGGGCGTCGCCGCGGCGCTGGCTGTCACGGTCGGAAGTAAAGGCTTCGGCGTCCTGTTCGGTTTGGGCAAGCTCATCGCAACCATGTACGTTTCGCTGCTGCTGTTCGTGGTAGTGGTCTTCGGCGGCATCGTGCTGCTGATGCGGATCCCGCTGCGCGCTTTCTACAAAGCCGCGCGCGGTCCGTTCCTCATCGCTTTCTCCACCTCTTCGAGCGAAGCCGCGCTCCCGTTGGCGCTCGAAAATATGCAATTGTTCGGCGTGCCCAAGCACATCGTCTCGTTCGTGCTGCCGACGGGCTACAGCTTCAATTTGGATGGAACCACGCTTTACCTGTCCCTCGCCTCCGTCTTCGTCGCGCAGGCCGCGGGCATCCATCTGACGTTCGGACAGCAGCTCGTCATCATGCTAACGCTGATGCTGACGAGCAAGGGCGTGGCCGGCGTCCCGCGCGCGGCGCTCGTCATCCTGGCCGGTACGCTCGCCAGTTTCGGCCTGCCGATGGAAGGCGCGGCCGTCCTGCTCGGCATCGACGCTGTGATGGACATGGCGCGCACTTCGGTCAACGTGCTGGGCAACTGCCTCGCGACGGCGGTGGTCGCCCGATGGGAAGGCGTCCAGTTGCCGGTCAAAGCCTAGGCGCCTCAGGCGGTTTGGAATCCCGCTCCAGGGCGCCACACTCGCTAAACTGAAATCAGGATGCTGCAGATCATTTCCCCCGCCGCCCCCTACGATGCCGTGGTAGTCGGCTCCGGCGCTACCGGCGGATGGGCCGCAAAAGAACTCACGGCCGCCGGCATGCGCGTCGCCCTGCTCGAAGCCGGATCCAAAATTACTCCACGCGATTTCACCGAGCACCAGCAGACCTGGCAGTTGCCTTATCTCGGCAAGTCTCCAATGATGCGCCGGGAGCGCCCCATCCAAAGCCTCTGCTACGCCTGCCGCGAATTCAACTACAAGTGGTTCGTCAACGATATCGAGAATCCTTACACCCAGGCCAAACCGTTCAACTGGATCCGCATGCGCGTCCTGGGCGGACGATCCATGAGTTGGGGACGCCAGAGCTATCGCATGAGCGACCTGGACTTCAAGGCCGCCTCGCGCGACGGCTACGGCGACGACTGGCCGATCTCCCACGCCGACCTCGCCCCCTACTATGAGAAGGTCGAGCGCTACGTCGGCATCAGTGGAACCGCCGAAGGACTGCCGCAACTGCCGGACAGTGTCTTCCTGCCAGGCATGCCCATGACCTGCGGCGAAGAAGCGCTCAAATCCGCCGTCCGGAAACAGTTCGGACGCACCGTCACCATCGGACGCGCAGCCGTTCTTACCAAAAATCACAACGGCCGCGCCGCCTGCCACTATTGCGGACCTTGCGAGCAGGGCTGCTCCACCTTTTCTTACTTCAACAGCCCCTTCACCACCATCGCCGACGCGCAAAAGTCCGGCCGCCTGACGCTGCTGACGGACGCGGTGGCCAGCCACGTCGTGATGAAGGACGGCAAGGCCGCGGGCATCGCCTACATCGACCGCGTGACGCGGGAGCCGCGCGAAGTCCGCGCCAAAGTGGTGGTCCTCTGCGCCTCAACCCTGGAATCGACCCGGCTGCTGCTCAATTCGGGAATCTGTAATTCGAGCGGCGCGCTCGGCCGCTACGTGATGGACCACATTTACGGCGGCGGCGCTACGGGCATAATGCCGATACCCGAAGCTCGCGCCTGGGCGGGTCCGCCCAAGCGTCCGAACGGCATCTACATCCCGCGCTTTCACAACGTCAATGACCGTCACAGTAAATTCATACGGGGCTATGGCTACCAGGGAACCAGCTGGCAGGGCTTCGACTTCGAAGCGCCCGGCTTCGGCGCCGGTTATAAGAACGCCGTCCGCAAAGGCCAGTGGAACATCAGCCTGACCCTGTTCGCCGAATGCCTGGCCCGCAAGGAGAACTACGTCGAGGTCGACCGCGACCGCGTGGACGCCTGGGGAATCCCGGCGCTGCGCATGAACGTGGAGTATGGAGACAACGAGAAGAAACTGTGGCAGGACGGCCGCGACGAGGCCGGCGCCATGCTCGAAGCCGCGGGAGCCAAGGACGTGCGCCTGACCGGCCAGCCATCGGTCCCCGGCTTCTGCATCCACGAGATCGGAACGGCCCGCATGGGCGCCGACCCCAAGACCAGCGTGGTAAATCCATACTGCCAGACGCACGACGTCGGGAACATCTTCGTGACCGACGGCGCCTGCTGGGTGTCGAGCGGGTGTCAGAACCCCACGCTGACGATGATGGCGATCACGGTGAGAGCCTGCGATTACATCGTCAAAGCATTCAGCTAGAAAGCTTTCAGCTACTGTCCGCAGAAACCCGATGTCGATTTTGGCCGGAAGCTGATTGCCGAAAGCTGCCAGTTGCCTTCTGCTAAAATCATTCGAGGAAATAAAATTTGGCTAGCAGCCGGCACGTCGCGATCTACCCGGGCTCGTTCGATCCGATCACCAATGGTCATCTGGACTTGATCGAGCGGGGGGCGCGATTAGTAGACCGGCTCATCATCGCCATTCTGCGCAACGATTCCAAGCGGCCGTTATTCACGGTGGAAGAGCGGATGGAGATGCTGTCGGAAGTGGTGGGCCGCTTTCCCAACGTGGAAGTGGATTGCTTCAACGGGCTGCTGGTCGATTACGCGGCGCGGAAGGAAGCCACCGTGATCATTCGCGGGATCCGGGCCATCTCCGACTATGAGTTCGAGCTGCAGATGGCGTTGATGAACCGGAGGCTGGCGCCCGGCATCGAGACGATTTTCCTGATGGCGGCGGAAGCGTACTCTTACGTCAGCTCGCGCCTGGTGAAGGAAGTTTTCGGATTGGGAGCGGACATTTCCGGGTTGGTGCCTCCATCGGTTGAGGCGCGGCTCCGGAAGCGAAAAGACATATGACAGGACAAATGGAAATAGCGGAACGGATATCAACAATCAGCGTGTCGTCCACCATGAAAGTGGCGGCCGACGCCGAGAAACTACGCTCTCAAGGCGTGGACGTGGTCGACTTCGGAGCCGGCGAGCCGGACTTCCCGACGCCGGATAACATCAAACAGGCGGCCGTCCGGGCGCTCGACCAGAACTTCACCAAGTACACCGCGGCGGGCGGTACGGCTGAGCTCAAGCAGGCGATCTGCGACCGCCACAAGTCCGACTTCGGCACCGATTACAAAGCGTCAGAGTGCATCGTCTCGGTCGGCGGCAAGCACGTCATCTTCAATCTGACGCAGGCCACCATCAACCAGGGCGACGAGGTGGTGATCCCCGTTCCGTTCTGGGTCACGTATAAAGACGTGGTCAATTACGCCGGCGGTAAGTGCGTCTTCGTCGACACCGACGAAGCCCAGGGATTCACGATTACGGCGTCGATGATTGAATCCGCGCTGACGCCGAAAACCCGCATGGTCATGATCAACTCGCCGTCAAACCCCAGCGGCGCTGTTGTGGACCGGGCTGAGTTCGAGAAACTGCTCCAAATCTGCACCGCGCGGGGTATCTACCTGCTCACCGATGAATGCTACTGTCACTTTCTGTACGAAGGCTCGCCCTTCTCCATCGCCTCTGTTCCCGGCGCGAAGGACACGGTGCTGGTGGCGGGTACGATGTCGAAGACATACGCCATGACCGGCTGGCGCGTGGGTTTCGGACTGGCGCCCGCGTCAATTATCGGCGCCATGACCAAGCTGCAGAGCCACTCCACATCCAATCCGACTTCCATCGCGCAAAAGGCGGCCGTCGAAGCCATGCGCGGGCCGCAGGAATCCGTCAAGTCCATGCTGGCCGAGTATCGAAGCCGGCGCGACTTCGTAATCGCGCGTCTGCGGTCCATTCCCGGCGTGCGCTGCGCGGAGCCGAAGGGGGCTTTTTACGCCTATCCGGACATCTCGGTGGCGTTCGGCCGGAACGGCATTGCGAATACGATGCAGTTTGCCGAGCGTCTCCTGGCGGACGCGCATGTCGCCGTCGTCCCGGGCGAGGCGTTCGGCACCAACAAGCACGTACGAATTTCGTACGCTACGTCGATGAAGGAACTCGAGCGCGGGCTCGATCGCATCCATAAATTCATCGCGCCGTAACCGGTGATGTGCGCTACACAGCCGGTTCGATTAGCTCCTGAATTCCACGAACGGGTCTGGGGAGTGACCGATTTGACGCCTTTGTTTCCCCACGCCGCCAAAGGTGGCGGGTCGAAACTGGGTGAAGCCTGGTTCACGTCCCAGCCCCCGCTCCCGATCCTGGTGAAGTTCCTTTTCACCTCGGACAAACTCTCGGTACAGGTGCATCCCGATGGCGAGTGGGGCGGTGGCAAAACCGAGATGTGGCGGATTATCCGTTGTGAGCCCGGCGCGACAATTGCGCTGGGCTTCAACGAACCGGTAACGGCGGACCGGCTGAGCGAAGCTGCCCGTACTGGCGAGATTAAGGATCTGCTGCGGCTGATCCCGGTGAGTCCGGGCGAGACCTATTTCATCCCGGCTGGAACGGTTCACGCCATCGGCGCCGGTATCACCATTTGCGAGATCCAGCAGAATTCGGACATCACCTATCGTCTCTATGACTACGGCCGTCCCCGCGAGCTGCACCTGGAGTCAGGCGTGGCGGCCACAAAGTTGGAAGACTGGCGGCATCCGGGGGCCATCCGGGAAACGGATCTGCCTGACGGCTGGAAACGCCTGGCGGCTTGCCGCTACTTCGCTACGGACGCGCTGGAGTTAAACGGCAGCTTGAGCTACAAACCCGGCGCGGCGCAGTCCGAGCTGCTGATCTGCCTCGAGGGGTCCGGCAGCCTGAACTCAGAGGATTTCGCCGCGGGCGATGTCTGGCTGATACCCGCCGGGGCCGGCGCCCTCGAGTTAAGCACGCCTTCGGCGCTGTCGCTCTTGCGCACTTATGCGCCGTCAACCGATTCCTAAATCGTCCACCCGCTCGAGCGGCGTCCCGCAACTCCGGCAAATGATGGCGGCGCAGTCTCCGCAGGCCAGCGGATCGGTCACCGGATGCTGGCAGCGGGGACAATAGTATTCGTAATCCTGTGGGCTCTCCGGCATGTCTTCATTGTGCGGCACGGTAAAATGGAAAGTACAGTGAGGCTGGTCCCCATTATTCTGCTCGCGTTGCTGGCGGGCTGCAAATCGGAGCCTCCACTCACGCCCTCCATCGGTGAAGGGTTCGTGGGTCCGGCCAGCCTTCGGATCCGGCAGGAGATTAATCTCCAATCCGCTGTGGTCACTACCGTGATGCACGGAGAGCGGCTCGAAATCCTGCAACGCCGCCGCCGGTTCGTCAAAGTGCGGACGCCGCGAAAGCTGGAAGGCTGGACCGACGATCGCCAGCTGATGACCGCCGAGCAGCTGGCCAGCCTGAAGCGTCTGGCCGAGCACTCGAAATCAGCCCCGTCGCAGGGCGCCGCTACGACGTACGACGTGATCAACGTCCACACAGAGCCCAACCGCCAGTCTCCCAGTTTCCTCCAGATAAGGGAAGGCGAGAAGGTGGACGTGATCGGCCGCCATGTCTCTCCGCGCAATTCGCCCCCGCCGCCGCCGAAACCGGTAACCCTCGCTCCCGCGCCCAAGAAGAAGAGCAAGAAATCAAAAACCAAGAAACCCGACGACGTGCCAAGGCCTCCCATGCCCCGGGCGCCCCGGCTCCCCGACGACTGGCTGGAGCTTTCGGCGCTTGGATCGGAAGCCGACGAGGCGGAGGAACCGGAGCCCAAGGCTCCCACACCCGTCCCCATGGACGACTGGACTTTGGTCCGTGACAGCTCCGGTCACAGCGGCTGGGTTCTCACGCGCCGGCTGGTAATGGCGATACCCGACGAGGTGGCGCAGTACGCAGAAGGTCGCCGGATCTGTTCCTACTTCGCGCTCGGAGAAACGCGCGACGGAGACAAAGTGAAGCCGAGCTGGCTGTGGACCACGGTCGAGCGCGGCCTCGAGGCGCACGATTTCGACAGCATCCGCGTCTTCGTTTGGAGCCTTCGCCGTCATCGTTACGAGACCGCTCACATTGAGCGCAATTTGAAAGGATTCTCTCCCGTGCAGCTGCATGCGGTGGCGGCGCCGAAGGGGCACGCGGATTGGGGCGAAAAGCCGCCCGGTTTTTCGATCGTCGTAGAGAAGAAGGACGGCCTGAGATACCGGCGCAACTATGCGTTCTTCGGAAACCTGGTGCGCCTCTCGAGTGAGGAGCGGACGGACACTCCGCCGGGCCTGCTGACCGCGGACGCGAAGCAGCCAGGGCCCGCCAAGCCGCAGGCCGCTGTTGAAACGGAAGAATCCCTTTTCCGCCGGGCCAAACATCACTTGATAGCGCTGACCCGCCGGTATTTAGGAATCTAGCCGCAAATCGGCGGTCGTTATGCCCGCAGAAGTGACGGCAATACCCCCCAAAGAAGTTCATTGAGAAAATCTCCGCGGGAGTTACACTCTTGGTACAGAAGCATGGGCCGCCCCTCTCCTTAAGCGATGCACGATCTTGGGACGGCCCGCCACCTGTCAAAGCTAAAACACACACAACCACTCACATTTTCCGATCTGGCCGTGCGGCCTGAGCGGCGCTTGGGGCTAAGCGGTAGTATCCTTGGTTTGAAGCGTGCGTCGCTTCCTTAAAAATGCTCGAGCACTCGAAGCTCTGGATTGAGTATCTCGCCTGGGCAATTGAAGGCGCGGCCGCTGTGGTCATCGGCCTGGCGTCGATTGAAGCGCTCATCCGGGCGCTTCCATTGTTCGTTCGTCGCAATGTCCCGCAACAGGTCAAGGTCGATATCCGGCTGGGTCTCGGACGCTGGCTCGCTTTAGGACTCGAGTTTGCATTGGCCGCGGACATTCTGCGGACCGCGTGGCCCCAACCTGGCAGGAGATCGGCCAACTTGCCGCGATTGCCGTACTCCGCACCGCGCTCAACTTCTTCCTGGAACGCGAGATCGCGCACGAAGAGCACGGGGGGCCGGAAAACATCGGCAAGGCGCACTCGGCGTGAAATTCACCTCCCGGCAATCGCATTTTACTTGCGGTCAGCGGCCAGGCAGCTGGTAACTCCAGCCGAATCAGCTTTCACTTGACACCGCCGGTGAAATTTTTGAAACTGGGGCAAAAGAGAGAGCCATGCGTCAGATCCGGCCCGCCAACCCGTTGATCGGCTCTTCCAACTTCAGCAGACGACTGTGAAGACGATTTACTGGAGAATTTGTCCTCATGCAGAAATGGCTATCCAATCGCGAACCACTACTCACAACTTCGGCCGTTGCGAAATGGCTCGGCATAGCGCCTCGAACTGTTTGCCTATGGGCTGAGTGCGAGGAAATTCCTGCAATCAAAATCGGGCGGCAGTGGAGATTTCGCGAAAGCGAGCTTCGCGAATGGCTGCAAAGCTCGAAGGGAGTCAAGCTAAGAGTAGCAATAGCTTGACAGGTTTTGCCGCAACTGCGGCAACGACGGCATCAGCCGCATACTGAAACGCAGTCCCTGCGGCAGAATGGTAAGGTGGCGTAACGGCATTGCCGTGCCACTCACTCTCGAAAGCGCGTGCTGGCGCACCGGTGACGGTGACACCAGCAGGCAAAAATCAACCCGTAAGACAAAACCCATAGTAAGGAGTCAATCATCATGCACGATCCTTTCCAGAGCTACGCAAATTTGGGCCAGCACTACGGACAGTCCCCGATCGGCTTGCAGTATTCGCCGTTTCAAACCCCCGGCATCAATCCCATGGCAGCAGCGTACAATCCGTATCTGGGAGTGTCCCCCTGGGCTCAGGCAGGTGGGGTCCCCCAAATGGGACAGCAATCGCCATACGGGCCGGGCTTGGGCCAGAATCCGATCCTGCAGCAGCAGTTGCAGCTGGCGTCGGCGCTGGCGTCGCAGGCCGGTTTTCAGAACCCCATACTGGCCGCGATTCTCGGAAATCCTCTGATCGCCGCGAGTCTGTTTTCGCAGGGGATTGGTTCGCCGGGCGGCCCTCAGATGGGATTACAGCAGCATTCGCTCTACCCGCAGATCGGACAGCTTGGCTCTCCGTTCGGCCAGAGCGGCTACCCGCTGGCGCCTCAAAGCTGGATCGGGCAAGGCGGACTGTTGGGAGCCGGCCAGGGGTTCGGGCAGGCTCACCCCTTTCAATCGCAATTGACCCAAAGGCCGTTCCAAGGTCAAGGGTTTTCTCCGTGGGGCTATTGAGCAGTTGAGACGAGACCTCAAGGGAAATATGGCTGAAAGAAAGAATTGGCGCGCCAGGGGAACTCCCCCGGCGCGCTCCGATTTCGTAACCCCGGAAGAACCCGCTGGTGGTGACACCGGAGCGGAGAGTTCGGCTGAAAAAGATATTAGAGAGGAGACCAAGGTGATGCCATCTTACGGAACGCGAACACAAACACAGATTGAGGGAGTCACCGTGATCGGAGAGGCAGTCCGCAGGACGCCGTCGGAGAGCGCGGAAATCATAGTTGAGGTGACCTCGGCCGCTCCATCGGCGGCGCAAGCGCTGCGTGACAATCAGACCAAGACGATGCAGGTCACCCAGGCGGTGAGCCCGGCAGGCGTGCAACACGGCGACATACAGTCGATTGGGATGAAATTGCAGAATATGTACTCGCCGGCCATGCCATCGTTACCCGGCTATGGTTTGCCGTTGATCGGGCAAGGGATGATCGGGCAAGGGATGATGGCGCAGGGAGGGCTCTCTCCCTACTCGGGCGCCGGCGCGATGCAGCCGGAGGTTCAATTTGGATCCTACTTCGCCACCAACACGTTGCGTATCAATATTCGCGAACCGGCGCGTGCGGGAGAGGTCGCGGACTTGGCGGCCAGAGCCGGCGCGGCTCCGATCGGTGGTGTTCGATTTCGCCCCGCGGATGAAGCCGGCGCACGGAAGTCGGCGCTGGAGGCGGCCGCAAAAGACGCGCGATTGAAAGCTGATGCGCTTGCAGCGGCGTCGGGAAAGCAGGTTGGTGACCCGGTGGCCATCACCGAGGACATTGTTGCGTCGAACGGTACCTTTATGGCGCTTCGCGCCACGGCGCCCTTTGCCTTCGGAGCGGGCGCTCCCGAAACGGTAGGAGAACTGGAATACTACGCTCGCGTGTCCGCGAACTTCAAGCTGGTATAACCCCGGCTTTCGACGTTCTCCACCGGCGCCGGCGAGAATCCGATGGTTCGGCGCCTGGGAGGCGCTGTTTGCGGTTCGAGCAGACGGTTGATGCTCGCCAGGAGCAGGCGGAACTGCGTCGTCTGCTCCTCGTGCTTTCTTTCGAGGTCGTTCAATTTGCGGGCCAGTTCGCTCTCTCGGGAAGAGACGGCGCTGCCCTGCCATGCAGGTTTATAGGCCCACGCCAGCTTGTTCAGCAGTTCAGCCCGTTGCGCGGAAGTGGAATACGGTAGCGCAAGGGTAGCCACAAACAGGGCGTTGATATGCGGCAGGTGTGACAGGCTCAGCAGATCTGTGTCGGCGTCGAATTCCCAGAAGCGCAGGGGTTGGAACTGTTTAGGACCCCAATTGGGGTCTCTGACCAGAATCACCATGATCCCGGCGCACCGGGGAGGAATCCAATCAACCAGGCGCCTCGGTTCTGAGAACACGTAGTCTATAAAACGGATACCCGCCCCAATCAGATAGGGATTCATTGAGAATTAACCAATTCTAAGTCATCCTGCCTGCGAGTACAAACGATCAGTTTACCTAGAAGCCTTATAAGTACAATACCTTAGACGCAGGCCGAGTGCACGGAAGGTACAGATCTAGGTTTAGGCCCTTGCAGTTGCTGGAGCTAGGTCCGCTAAGCGGCCCCGTTCTTACTTTTTGTAGAGTAGCGGGAATTGCTTCTTGAGTTTTTCCAGCTTGGGCAACGCGTTGGCCATCACGTAAGGATGGTACGGGTTGCGCTTTACGAAGTCCTGATGGTATTCCTCGGCCGGAAAGAAGGCTTTCAGCTCGCCGACCTCGGTGACAATCGGATGGCTGAAGCTCTTGGCTTCCGTAAGCTGGGCGATGTAAGCTTCAGCGACGCGCTTCTGCTCCGGACCCTTATAGAAAATTGCCGAGCGATACTGCTTGCCGTAATCGGGCCCCTGCCGGTTCTTCTGCGTCGGATCGTGGGCCACGCTGAAAAAAACTTTAAGCAACTGCCCGTAGGTAATCCGCGCCGGGTCAAATGTGATCTCGATGGATTCGGCGTGAGTGGTCTTACCCGCGCTCACCGTTTCATAGTGGGCCGAAGCGGCATCGCCACCCGCGTAGCCCGAGATCACTTTGGTAACGCCCTGGACGTGCTCGAACACGGCTTCGGTGCACCAGAAGCACCCACCCGCGACGACAGCCATCTGAGAACCCGTCTCCGTCCCCTTCACGTCGACGGCCGGGTCGGGCAGTGGGTTCGCGGCGGCCCCGCTCATATAGGAGTTCACGAAAAACGCCGCGATGAGGATGACGAGGCCGGCGGGTATGGACGCGCGTAGCAGGTTCTTGAACATGGCTTATCCTCTTCCTATCATAGATCCGCAACAGGGCGGGGTTTATTCCGGACCGCCGGACCGGCCAGCCATCGCAGCAACCCCACATCCAGCAGGGTCAAGGCCGCCGCCGCGGTCAGGACGACAGTGCTCAGGCCGCGTTCCAGCACCGCTTCGATCGTGTGCCCGCTCCACTCGGCCGGAACGGCGCGGTAGAGAAGCAGCAGGGCCAGCATGATCCCACGGAAGAGCCATTTGGCCGCGCCGGCGGGCAGACGCAGCAGGAACAGCGCCATCACCATCGCCATGGCAGCCGTTGTAGTTACACTCATCAACGCTGCGTACAGCGCCGTCGTCCACTCCGGAAAAAGCCATGCGCCGGTCCAGGGAAGAAGATTGAAAGCCAGGACGCTGGCAGCCAGAATCGCCAGCATCCAGGAGCAGGCTCGAATCACCGCGCGACGAACCAGAATGGGCATCGAGTCCCGGCTTTCTCTGTGCAATCCAATCAGTATCGGTCCCGCCAGAATCGCGGAAAGGCAGGCGAACGGTATGAAAAAGAACGGATCGAACATCGACGCGCCCTGCTGAAGCCGGACCAGGAGCGCCACAAAGACGACGGCGGTCACCTGCAACAGGATTGAGAAGAGCTTTCGCATTTGACTTGCTTTCGGAAGAGATCGGCGCCGGAAGCCGTTTTTAATAGTGCGGTCCTGGTCGTGTACACTGGCGGAAGCCGCAAACCCTATGACCAAGACCGCTATTCTGATCGCCGCTCTGACAGCCGCCGGCCTGTCCGCACAAACAGCGGTCACCTATGACGTGGCCACGTTCCGTGACGTCATGATCCCGATGCGCGACGGCGTTAAACTCGCCACCAACGTCCACCGGCCCTCGCGGAACGGCGTCCCCGCCGACGGCAAGTTCCCAACCCTGCTGGAGCGGACGCCCTACGGAAAAGAGCGCACCCTCGGGGAATCGCCGAAGAACTTCTTCGTGCCGCACGGATACGTGGTCGTCTTCCAGGACGTACGGGGCCGCTACAAATCCGAAGGGCGGTGGGTTCCGATTCGCGACGATCCGAAAGACGGATTCGATACCGCCAAATGGATCGCGGCCCAGCCCTGGTCGGACGGAAATATCGGCACGATCGGGACTTCTTACGGAGGCGCAACGCAGCACGCGCTGGCGATCGGCGGCGCCCCCAACGTGAAAGCCATGATCCCGGTGGACGCCATGTCGAACTTCGGCCATTACGGCGTCCGTCACAACGGCGCTTTCGAACTACGCTGGTTCAACTGGGTCTTCACGCTCGGCAATTCCGCGGAAACGGAAAGCGCTCCGGCGGCGGCGGCGCGGGCCGCTTCCGATCCTGCGGCAGCCGGCGCTTTGATGGATATCGGCACGCGCGTCCGCGAGTTCGTGCGCGGCTTGCCCCTGCGTCCGGGCACGACGCCGCTGAAGTTCGCCCCGGATTACGAGGCCTGGCTGATCGAGGCGATGGGCCACGGAGACTACGATGATTTCTGGAAGAACCATGGAGCCAGCGTCGTGGACCACCTGGCCGAGTACAAAGATATCCCCGTTTATCACGTCACCGGCTGGTATGACTCCTGGGGCACGCAGGTTGCGAATCTCAACTTCGTAAATCTGCGCAAGACCAAGAAGAGTTTGCAGCGCCTGATCGTCGGACCCTGGACGCATGGCGCGCAGTCCAAACCATTTGCCGGCGAGGCGCAATTCACCGATGACGCGGCGCTGGACGTTGAACCCTGGCGGCTGCGGTGGTTCGACCGCTGGCTCAAAGGCAAGGACAACGGTGTGGATCGCGAAGCTCCGGTTCGAATCTACGTCATGGGTGGAGGCGACGCTCACAAGACTTCCGAAGGCCGGCTATTCGTGGGCGGATCCTGGCGTGACGAGCAGGAATGGCCGCTCGCTCGCGCCAAATCAACGCCGTATTATCTGCACGCGGGCGGCGCGCTCTCACCCGCCAGGCCGGCGGGTCATGCCCCAATCACCTTCACCTTCGATCCGCGCAACCCGGCGCCCACGCTGGGCGGAAACGTGTCTTCCGTGGGAGCGTTGATGTTCATCGGCGCCGCCGATCAGCGCTGCCGTCCGGATTTCTGGCTGTGCTCCGATAGCAAACCGCTATCCACTCGAAATGATGTTCTGGTCTTTCAGACTCCGCCGCTTTCAAGCGAGGTGGAGGTCACGGGCCGGCTGATTGTCAAGCTCTGGGCAGCGTCGGATGGTCCGGACACCGACTTCACGGCGAAGTTGATCGACGTCTATCCACCGAACAAAGATTTCCCCGCGGGCGTGGATCTAAGCGTTGCGGACAGCATCGTGCGGGCACGGTACCGTAACGGAGCCGGCAAAGCTGAATTCCTGAAACCGGGGCAGCCCTATGAGTTCACCATCGAGATGTATCCGACCTCGCTCCGATTCGGGCGCGGCCATTGCATCCGCGTCGACATTTCCAGCAGCAACTTCCCAAGATTCGACGTGAACCCGAACACCGGCGAGCCGCTCAACGCGTCCCGACGATGGCGAGTCGCGGAGAACTCGATATTCGTCGACGCGCAGCGCCCTTCACACATCCTGCTTCCGATCGTTCAACCGTAAGATCGCCGTGACTTCGGCTTCCGATCAGGTGACTTCCAGTTCCAACCCGAACCCCGGCCGCTCCGACGGCTGAAGGTACACACCCTCCGGACCGCGGGTAACCAGGCGCTGCTCTTCGAACATCTTGTAAACGCGGTCCGGACCGCCCGGCGGAGGAAGCGTGATCTCGGCCCACGTTAGAGCAGGCATGTTCGCCAGAAAATGGATCGGCTCCTCCGAACCCCCAACGTGAGGGATCAGCGGGATGCCGTTTGCGAGGGCAAGCGATCCGATGTGCCGCATCTCCGTCATGCCTCCGCACCATTTAATGTCCGGCTGCCAGATGTCCACGGCTTTGTAGTGGAGCAGACGTCCGAAGCCCCATCTTGTGTACTCGTGCTCGCCGGTGGCCAGCAGGGTCGATGTAATCCTGGCATGAAGGCGAGCGAACCCCTCGTAATCGTCGGGCTGAAGGACTTCCTCCAGCCAGTGCACGCGATACGGAGCCACGGCTTCGGCGAGTTGGAGTGTATAGGTCTCGGTCAGCGCCATCCAGCAGTCGATCATGATGTCACCGTCCGGGCCCAGCAACTCCCGCGTGCGTTTCACCGACTCCACGTTCCTCTTCAAGCCCTCGCGGCCCTGCGCCGGTCCGTGGACCAGCGCGAGTTTCACCTTCTTGAATCCGAACTTCACGCTTTGCTCGATGTCATTGCCGGTGGCGTAAGCCGGCAGCCGCTCCCAGGTGCGGCCGCCGAGCAATTTGTAGACAGGCTCGCCGCGGACTTTTCCCGCCAGATCCCACAGCGCCAGATCGATGCCGCTGATTGCGTGTACCGCCGATCCGGCGCGTCCATAGAACAGCGTCGCCCGCCATTGGATATCCCACAGCCGTTCGATATCCAAGGGATTCTCGCCGGTGAGTAACCTGGCGAGGTGCCCTTCGATGACCGGCCCGCCGCCGTCTCCGCCGCGTCCGTAGCCCTTCACCCCCTTGTTCGTGGCGATCTCCACGGTGAAGCCGGAGATGGGACCGCCGGGATCGGGCATCCACTTGGAGCCGGGTCCACGGCGCCCCGTGAACTGCGGATAGATCGAAATGGGACGGGCCGCCTCACGATTTACCCAATAGGAATCCGGCGCCGGCGCATAAGCCGGGAGCGGGTTCTTCGGACGCGCCTTTACCAGCCGGATGCCGGTGATTTTCAGGCCGGGATCGTCCGCGGCGAACGACAACCCGGCGCCCGCCCCGGTTAAGGCCGCGCGAAGAAAACCTCTGCGTGTCTGTTTCATCCTAGAAAATGATGATGACACCAATTGGCGTCCGCCGCGGCGCATTTTTCGAATCGCCAGGAACGCGGCGAGGTCGTTTCGTTCCGGTTCATGGCCGCGAAGACGATGATCTCAGGCCAGCCGGGAATCGGCCCATTCCAACATCTCCCGCTGCCGCGCTTCGTTGCCAAGAGCGCACTCCAGATTCAAATACCGGACGCCGCGCTTGGCCGCCAGCCGTGACAGCGAGCCGTCGTCGTCCGGCGGCGCCGTATTTTGGAGCACGACGTTATATGGAGACTCCGCCAGCTTCTCGAAATCTCCCGGCTGCGTGCAGAGAAAGAATTCGTGCGGATGATCGGGCTCGGGCAGCGAAACCCGATCGCTGATGGGTACCTCGTCGCGTACGGAGTAGCCCTCGGAATTGTTGTGGACGGCCATGGTCAGTCCGCCGCCCTGAGGCAGTAGCGCGCGTACGAGCCGATCACGCCCCCGATCGAGTTTGTCGAGTACGACGCTGATCTGATCGTCGCTCCAGTGCCTGTTCAGAGTGCGCAGGTTCCGCTGTGCGCCTTCGCGGGAGAACATGCGGTTGGGATCGAGCACGCCCGGACCCGCGGGCACGTTTCGTTTGTCGCCCACAATCAGGTACGCGGTTCCCGAGTGAGTCTTCATATGCGCACGCAAGACCTGTCGGGCCGTCTCCTCGTTGCCATGGATGTGGAGAAACACGCGGCGGGCCCTCCCGTGGCGGATGATTTCGAAGCGCGCGCCCTCCAACCGGACGCCGCGGCGGCGCCAGAAAAAGAACGGAAAGCCGAGAGCAAGCCATTGCCGACGGTCCAAGATGTTATCGTATGTACGATGCAATCACTTTTCATCATATGAAGTTGGGACCGATCAGTGTGGCGGCCCTCACGCCGCGTAGAGACCTCGGCTATCAGGCCGATCTGGCCGCGATCCTGGAACTTGTGGATTTTCTTTGCGCGGCCGGAGTAAATGGAATTGCCTTGATGGGCTCCACCGGAGAGTTCGTGCATTTGAGCCTGGAGGATCGGGCGCACCTGGTTAAGCTGGTGGTCAAGCGCAGCCGCTGCCCGGTGATCGCCGGAGTAACCCACTCCTCGTTCGACGGAACGGTAATGCTGGCCGACCAGGCCGCGCGCGCCGGGGCCGCCGGAGTCCTGGTAATGCCCCCCTATTTCTTCCCATACGGGCAGTCCGAAATTCGCGAGTTTTATCTGCGACTGGCGGACCGGGTGGCGGGCGCGATTCCAATTTTCCTGTACAACATCCCGTTCTTCACCAGTCCGCTTTCGCCTGAGACGTCGTGCGAGCTGTTGGCCACCGGACGTTTCGCCGGGATCAAGGACTCCAGTGGAGATTACGACCAGTTCCTGAAACTCAAGGAGCAGCGCGAGAAAACTCCTTTCACGTTCCTGGTGGGAAATGACGTGGTCTTTACCCGCGCACGCAGCGCCGGCGCCGATGGCGGAGTGTCAGGAGTAGCGAGCGCGATCCCGGAGCTGATGCTCGGGCTGGACCGCTCCATTCAGAAGCAGGACGCCGGGCAGACGGAACGCCTGGAGAACCGCCTCCGGCAGTTTATCGCGTGGCTGAACCGGTTCCCTGCCCCGGTGGGTGTGCGGGAGGCCGCGGCCGCGCGGGGCTTGAAAGTGGGGCCGATGGCTGTGCCGCTTTCCGCGGAAAAACAGCGCGAAATGGAGGAATTCCGCTCCTGGTTCAAGGCCTGGCTGCCGGAGATGATTCAGGAGTGCGGCTAAAACAAAGTCAAAAGTCAAAAATCAAACCAAAGTGATTCGGTGCGACGAGCCGGCGACTCTTCCGGGCTCCTGGCTCACTTTTGACCTTTTCCTTTCGTTTTCTGACTCTTGACTTTCCTCTGCACCAGGCTTTCATGCGTACGCTCCCGGAACGCGCCGGTAATGCCACCCGCGAGCGAAACCGCGCTTTCTCCGTAGCGGTCACGCAAGCCATCCACAGCGCGCAACGCGTCTCTCCACTTCGTGGTCTTTTCGTCGTCCAGAAGGTTGAGTTGGCCTTCGATCACCGATAGCTGGGAGGCCTGCACGCCCAGAAGCCGCACTTTCGCGCCCGGCTTCCAGTTGGCATGGAACAGGCGGCGTGCCGTGTCGAACAGCTCATGATCGAGCTGTGTCGAGTGGTCGAGCGAGTGAGCGCGGGTGATAGTCGAGAAGTCCTGATATCGCAGCTTGAGTTGCACGGTGCGGGCGTGCAGCCCGTTCTCGCGCAGCCGCCGGCCTACCATTTCCGAAAGCCGCGCCAGCGTCGCTTCCAGGGCGCCCGATTCGGCGGTGTCCTGCGAATAGGTATGCTCGTGGCTGATCGACTTGGGATCGTCACGAGCCCCGAAGGCCGAATCGAACCATCCACCCGCATCGAGTCCCAGCGCTTTGCCGGCGAGCGCCAGTCCCCACTTTCCGAATTTGCTTTCCAGGAACTCCTGATCCAGCGCGGCCAAGTCCCCAATCTTGCGGATACCCAGTTGATTCAGGCTCTTCTCCGTCACTTTGCCGACGCCCGGAATCTTGCGCACGTCGAGCGGCGCAAGGAAGCGAGCCTCTTCTCCCGGCAGCACCCACAAGACGCCATTTGGCTTGGCTTGATCTGAAGTGATCTTGGCGACCAGCCGGGACGTGGCGATGCCGATCGAACAGTTCAACCCCGTGTCGGTGTGAATCGCCGCATGCAGAGAATGCGCCGCGGCAAGGGGCGGGCCGAGCAGACGCGCCGAGCCGGTCATGTCCAGGTACGCTTCGTCGATGGATGCGACTTCCACCACCGGAGAGAAGCGATCGAGAACGCCGCGCACGCGCTGCGAGCAGTCGCGATAGCGGTCCGGGTGGCCATCGACAAAGATCGCGTGGGGACAAAGCTGGCCGGCGGTCCGCAGGGGCATGGCGGAATGAACGCCGAACTTGCGCGCTTCGTACGAGGCGGCCGAAACCACTCCGCGCTGGTCCTTCTGGCCGCCCACCACTACGGCTTTGCCCTTCAGGCTCGGGTCGAACAGCTCCTCCACCGACACGAAGAATGCATCCATGTCGACATGGAAGATGGTTCTCAGGAGCGCAGTTGACACGACACCACTCGCGGGATTCCAGCCAGGTCGTCGATCAGCCGGAGGTCTTCGAAACCGTCGAGCATGGCCGCGACCCGATCACTGCCATTGTAGCCAAGCTCCAGAATCAGACGCCCGCCAGGACGAAGCACGCGTTTGGCGCCGGCGATCAACCGTTCGTAGATCTCAAATCCAGTGGGCCCGCTCGTCAGGGCGACGTGCGGCTCGTGGTCGCGGACTTCGCGCGCCAATCCGGCCAGTTCGGCGGCGGGCACGTACGGAGGATTCGAAACCAGCACGTCGATGGAGCGATCGGCGATGGCGTCCACGAGGTCGCAGGCAATGAGGCGCACTCGCGCTCCCAGACGCACGGCGTTTTCTGCCGCGACACGGAGCGCGGGGATCGAAATATCGGTAGCCCAAACCTCGGCCCCGATTTCGAGCTGCAGCGTCACCGCAATCGCGCCGGAGCCGCACCCCACATCCAGAAATCGTTGCGCGCTATCGCGGGCGGCCAACGCAGCCTCGACAACGTGCTCGGTTTCAGGGCGCGGAATCAAGACGTCCGGCGTGACATGGAACGGACGCCCGTAGAATTCCTGCGTCCGGGTGATGTACTGCGTCGGGACCCCGTTCAGCCGCTGATGCAGATATCTGCCATAGTGCAGCCACTCCACTTCGCGCAACGTCTGTTCGGGATGACCGTAGAGGTACACGCGATCGCGCCGTAGCGCATGGGAAAGAAGGACCTCGGCCGTCAGCCTCGGCGCGCTGATTCGGGCTTCTTCAAGGAGTTTCGTCCCCTGCAGCAAGGCCGAACCCACATCCAACATGGTTCGCTACGGTTGTTTTCAGCGGGAGGCGACCGGAGCCGGCTGCGGACCAGCGCTTCGCCCCGCGTCCAAGCTGCTTTGCTCGCCCTGAGCCTTCATCTTTTCGGTCTGATAATGCTGCGTCAGCGCTTCCACAATCTGGTCGAGACGACCTTCGATTACTTGATCGAGCTGATGCAGCGTCAGCCCGATCCGGTGATCGGTGACGCGATTTTGCGGAAAGTTGTAGGTGCGGATCTTCTCGCTGCGGTCGCCTGACCCAACCATGCTGCGCCGCTCGGCGCCGAGCGCGGACTGCTGCTTCTCGAGTTCCAGCTCATACAGCCTGGACCGCAGCACCCGCTCCGCCTTCGCGCGATTCTTGATCTGCGACTTCTCATCCTGGCAGGAGACCACCAGGCCGGTGGGAAGGTGGGTGATACGGACCGCCGAGTAGGTCGTGTTGACCGACTGCCCGCCGGGACCGGAGGAACAGAACGTGTCGATACGGATGTCCTTGGCTTCGAGCTTGACCTCGACCTCATCGGCTTCCGGCAATACCGCCACCGTGATCGCGGAGGTGTGGACGCGCCCTTGCTGCTCGGTCGCCGGCACGCGCTGGACACGGTGGACGCCGCTCTCATACTTCATCTTGCTGTAGACCTTGTCGCCGTTGACAAGTGCGATGACTTCCTTCAGCCCGCCCACGGCCGATTCACTGGCCGAAGTCACCTCGATCCGCCAGTGCTGCGTCTCGGCATAGCGGTTGTACATACGGAAGATCTCCGCCGCGAACAGCGTCGCTTCGTCGCCGCCAGTGCCGGCCCGAATCTCGAGCACCACGTTCTTCTCGTCGTTCGGATCTTTGGGCAGCAGCAGGACCTTCAGCTCGTCCTCAATCTTCAGCTTGGCGGGCTCGAGGCGTGCGATCTCGTCGGCCGCCATCTCCTTCAGTTCGGGGTCGGACTCCGCCAGCATGGGACGCGCCTGGCCCAGATCTCCCTCCACCCGCTTCCATTCGCGATACTTGGACACAATGTCCGAAAGGTCACTGTGCTGTTTGGCCGCCTTGCGGTAGCGATCTCCGTCGCTGATGAGCTCGGGGTCCGCCAACTGCCGGGAAAGCTCCTCGAAACGCACTTCGATCTGATCGAGTTGTTTCGCGAATTGCATGGTGAATTAGGCGATGATCAGCTCGCCGCCCTGCTTGGCTTCAAGCCACATGGCGCGGTCGAGAGCGCAGATGGCGACGGTCGCCTGGGCGTTGCTGGGCGGCTGCGTCGTGATGCGCTGCAGCCACAGTCCAGGGGCGGTTAAAGTGGAAAGAACGGACCCCCGCC
>JADMIO010703281.1_pt1 | contig 33340 bp, 27 predicted proteins | sample 8958161 | NCBI WGS metagenome assembly JADMIO01 (sample SAMN16585339, study PRJNA669376) | soil metagenome | isolation source: Crop rotation soil | place: USA: Cullars Rotation, Alabama | collected 2011 | reverse complement strand
GCCGCGACTTCAAGTCACGTGAATTCCAAGCTTCGGATCCCACTGTGCTGGAAAGTCGGCGACAGCTCCGTTCATGCCCGTCAGGATGTGATTGTACCGCTCTAAAAAGCCGTCGTCGTATCTTCGAATCTTGGCTAAGAGTTCCGGATCGATTGTGGGCTTTTCGGCCTGATACGAACGGCTCGCCTTGAGATATGGACACGACGAGGGGCAATCGATCTCGATCTCCCGCTTCGTCCCGCAACACACGGCGCAAATCTGGTTTCCCTTTGCAGGACAATACCTTTTTCCGGCTCGCTCTGAACACAATGGGCACATCGCCATAACCGCCGAAGTATGTGATAATCGGAGATCTATTGCAACCGGATGGGGGGTGTACTGATTGGCAGAGGTTCGAATTCAGGACGGCGAATCCATCGAAAATGCGCTTCGCCGGTTCAAGAGGAAGGTCCAGCAGGAAGACATCATCAAGGAAGTTAAGAAACATTCCTTTTATCTGAAGCCGGGTGAGAAGAAGCGCATCAAACAAGCCCTCGCCCGGAAACGCAACCGCAAAAAGGTGAGACGCGAGCCGGTCGAGTAACTCAAGAACGCCGGATACAGAGGGGGAAAATGGGATCTGAGCCATTTTCCCCCTCTGTGTGTTTGTGTGTGCCTGATACAGGCCGCGGCCAACGGGCAAATCCCGGCATGCTAAACTGTGTCGCTTTAGTCCGAAGTGTGGAACCGGCAGTATGAACGACGACCTGTATCAATCGCTGAAAAGCCGTATCCAAGGCGAAGTCCGATTCGACCGGGCTTCACGGCTGATGTACAGCACCGATGCCAGTATCTACGAAATCGAGCCGATCGGAGTGGTGATCCCCCGGACGCACGAGGACGTTTTCGCCACGATGGAGGTGGCGCGAGACTTCAATGTGCCGGTTCTTCCACGCGGTGGAGGAACGAGTCTGGCGGGCCAGACGGTGGGTGAAGCGGTTGTCATCGACATGTCGAAGTACCTGAATAAGGTCCTCGAAGTGAATACTGAAGAACGGTGGGCGATCGTCGAACCCGGAGTGGTTCAGGAACAGCTGAATCTTCATGTGAGGCCGATGGGATTTCTCTTCGGTCCCGATACATCGACCGCAAACCGGGCCACGGTCGGCGGGATGATGGGCAACAATTCCGCCGGTTCGCATTCCATCATCTACGGAAAGACGATTGACCACGTTCTTGAAATGGATGTCGTTCTCGCTTCCGGAGAAGGCCGCACACTGCGCGAAATGAAATTTGAAGAAGCGATCGCGCGGGGAGGGATCGAAGGCCGCATCGCAGACATCGTCTGCGCTAACCGCGATGAGATCGATCGGCGGTTTCCGAAAATCATGCGGCGTGTCAGCGGCTACAATCTCGACGAATTCGTCCGGAACGGAAAGTTCAACCTTGCAAAGATTGTCGTGGGCTCAGAAGGCACCCTGGCCACAGTCCATCAAGCAAAGGTTCGCATCGAACCTCGTCCGCCTGCGACCGCGTTATGCGTCGTCCACTTTGCCGATATTGTCGAGTCCATACGCGCCAGCGACATCATTCTGCCTTTCAAGCCGGCCGCTATCGAATTGATCGACGACATGATCATCAACCTGGGCCGCGCATCGCTCGAAATTTCCCGGTTGATGGGTTTTGTCGAAGGTAATCCCGCGGCGCTTCTGCTGGTGGAGTTCTATGGCGACAACGAAACGGATCTGCGATGCAAACTAGACGCCATGGAAGCCGCCCTCAAGCGCGAAAAAGCCGGTTACGCCTATGTGCGCGCCTTCGATCCGGCCCAGCAGACCAGCATCTGGAAAGTCCGAAAGGCCGGACTCGGTCTTCTTCTAGGCATGAAAGGTGAGCGCAAACCGATCGCATTCGTCGAAGATTGCGCCGTAGAACCTTCGAAGCTGCCGGAATTCTTTCTGAAGTTCCGCGACGTCATTCACAAGTACGACACCAGCGCAGGATATTACGGGCATGCCAGCGTCGGCTGCCTTCACATTCGCCCGCTCATCAACACCAAGGACGCTCGCGATATCCAGATCATGAAGGAAATGACCGACGAGATCACGGACCTGGTCATGGAATTCGGCGGCGGCATGAGCGGCGAGCACGGCGATGGACTGGCGCGCAGCCATTTGAATGAAAAACTCTTCGGTTCAAAAATCTACAAAGCTTTCCAGGATGTAAAGGGAGCGTTTGATCCCGATTATCGAATGAATCCCGGCAAAATCGTAAATGCGCCGCCGATGACGGAAAATCTCCGTTACGGCACCGCGTATCACACCCTTCCGATCAATACGCACTACGACTTCTCACGCGAGGGCGGCTTCGCAACCGCAGTGGAGTTGTGCAATGGTGCCGGGGTGTGCCGCAAGAAGAACGAAGGGACGATGTGTCCTTCGTACATGGTCACGCTCGAGGACAAGCATTCCACGCGGGGCCGCGCTAATCTGATGCGCCAGATTTTGTCCGGCAAGCTGCCGGCGGACGAATTCACCGGAAAGGAGTTGTACGAGACACTCGACCTTTGTCTCGAATGCAAAGGCTGCAAAGCAGAGTGTCCGTCGAATGTGGATATGGCCAAACTCAAATATGAGTTCCTGGCCCACTACAACGAAGTCAACGGGGCATCGCTTCGCTCGCGAATGTTCGCCAATATCCACGCGACAAGTAAGATCGCAGCGCTTTGGCCCTCGCTGGCAAACTGGACGCTGACGAGTCCGACCGTGCGCCGCGCCATGGATCGGTTCGTCGGCATCGACGCACGGCGCAAACTTCCACTGTTTGCCCCGCAAACGTTCGAATCCTGGTTCGCCAGGCGGCGTCCGCCGATCAGTCGCATCGGCCATTCACCGGCCGTAGGCAAAGTCGTTCTGTTCCACGATACGTTCATCAATTACAACTACCCCGATATCGGGAAGGCCGCTACCGAACTTCTCGAAGCCGCCGGCTATGAGGTCGCGCTCGCGCAACAACGGAAATGCTGCGGGCGGCCTATGATTTCAAAAGGCCTCGCCGAAGAAGCGCGCGAGAACGCGACGTTCAACGTTCGCGAACTTTATGGGTTCGTCGAAAAGGGTTATTCGATCGTCGGGTGCGAGCCGAGTTGCGTCCTGACTTTCAGGGACGAATATCCTGACCTCGTCAAGAGTCCGCATGCAGCCGATGTTGCACAGGCATCGTATCTTCTTGAAGAGTTCATCGTGAAAGAAAAGCAAGCCGGACGGTGGACGCTTCAATTAAAACGTCAGGATACGAAAGCGCTGATTCACGGCCATTGTCACGAGAAGGCTTTGATCGGGTCGCGATACCTGAAAGAGGCGATCGCGCTGGCCTATCCGGTCGAAGAGATCGACTCCGGATGCTGCGGTATGGCCGGCTCCTTCGGCTATGAAAAGGAGCACTACGATATCTCTGTTGCGATCGGTCGCCGCCGTTTGTTTCCAGCCGTGGAAAAAGATCCGAATGCAATTGTCGTCGCACCGGGAATCTCATGCCGACAACAGGTCGAGCATGCAACCGGCCGCCGACCGCTGCATCCGGCCGAAGCACTCGCGCGAGCGATGGCGCAGACACGGTAAGAGGATTGAAAAACGACCCCCTCGCTCGCTGCGCTCGCGTCCCTCCTTGGCAGGGGGAGAATAATGGTTTCTCCCCCTGCCAAGGGGGAGACGGCGCCGAAGGCGCCGAGGGGGTCCGCCAATCAATTTTCAGTTCTCATTGAAGTTCTTCTTCTCATGCTTCGTCGCTACATCGAAAAACAAGAGCGTTCCTGGCACGCCCGCGATAACAACCGAAAGTCATTGCCCTTCGAATGGGGAACGGAACATCTCGGTATCCACGCGAATGGGAATGCACAGGCCGCGCTCCGCGACTATGTTTCGCGGGCTTTGCAGGACAGCTCCAGACTTTTTGCCTGCGAACCGGCAACCCACTATCGCATCGATAGCGACATTCTGGAATTTCCAAGCGCGATCGAAACACCCTACCCTGAAAACAACACCGTCCGCGCCAGGTTCTTCAAGGCAGGCACCGACCTCGCGATGGTTGTGTTGCCGCAATGGAACTGCAAATGGGAAGGCCAGGTCCAGCTCTGCCGGATTCTGCAGCGCACCGGCGTTACTTCACTTCGCCTGAGCCTGCCTTACCACCATCATCGAAAACCGCCGGAACTGGAACGCGCCGAGTACCTCGTTTCCTCGAACATCGGACGCACTCTCGCCGCGATCCGGCAGGCCGTGATGGACGCACGTCGCGCGGCGGACTGGCTGTTTTCGCAGGGTTACAAACGCGTGGGAATTCTCGGGACGAGCGTCGGATCCTGCATCGGATTTCTAACTTTCGCGCACGACGAACGTTTTTCGATCGGCGCGTTCATCCATGTTTCCAGCTTTTTTGCAGATGTGGTGTGGAAAGGGCTCTCCACAAAGCATGTGCGGCAGTCTCTGGAGAGTGCAATCGATCTCGAGCAATTGCGTTTTCTATGGTCGCCGATCAGCCCGTATCCGTTCATCGAGCGACTGCGTGGCACCCGGCGCAAGATGCTCATGCTCTCCGGACGTTACGATACGACATTCCTTCCAGAGCTGTCCCAACAAGCCTACGACGAGCTCGACCGATGCGGAATATCGAAGGACCGCATCTGGCTCCCATGCGGCCACTACACCATGGGCCGATTCCCATTCAACGCGATGGCCGGATATCACGTCGTCCGGTTCACCGCGTCGAGCAAATAAGGCGAACGTTATCGAGGCGTAGAAGGACTCGCGACTTCGTCATCACCCCCACCGGCCGCGACGGCCGCGACCGCTACAGCCGCACCGGCAATGCCGGCAATAACCAGTACCTTGGTCGGGAATGCTTTGCCGCCGCCGCTGGAGGGAGGAATTTTGACGGTCGCCGTTTGCTGATCGGGCGGTTGTTGCGCTGGCGGCTGTTGTTGCGTGGTCGATTGCTGTTGAAGTTGGGATTGCAGCGATTGCGGTCGAGCCACTGCGGGATTACCTGTACTTGCTGTCTGGACCGGTTCGCGGCCGCTCAGTCCGAAGACGGTACTCGTGCCCGGCTGCAGCAGAAACGCTTCTCCAGTCGTTCGGTTACTGACCTTGATTTGACCTTTGACCGCGGCGATTGAAACGACGTTCTCTTCGACGGACGAGACGCTGCCGCTTTGACCAGGTTGCGCAGTAACGACGAGCGACTGCACTTCCAATTGAAGCGGTCGAGCGGGGGACGACGTAAACCCGACCCAGCCCGACAGCATCGCAATTTTGGTCAAATCTTTTTCGCCGGTGAGCGTCACGTCGCTGTTCGATGACAGTTCGATGCGGTGTCCCTGGTTCAAGAAAACCTTCGCGTAAGAAGAATCAAAGGAGCGCACCCTGTCACCGGAAAAAAGTGTGGCCTCCTTCGTCTTCAATCCGCGAACCTCCACAACTCCGGCGGCGCTCATCGTTCCAATCATGGCGGATGCGGGTCCGGGGGAAGCGCTGCTCGGATAGGGGAACGTCGCAATGACAATAGATACACCACAAATCCAAGCGAGTGTTTTTTGAACAAGCAGAGGCAGACGCATTTTTCGGCTCCTTCCTAGGGCTCTTATTTCTCAAACTCGAACAGAAAATCCGTGAGGACACACTGGCCCGCAGAACGCGACGCGAGAGCAGGGTCGAACTTCCACTGTTGGACCGCATCTCGTATGGACTCACTGACAAGGCGATTTCCTGCAGGGTTATCGATATCGACAACAGTGACCTTTCCTTTGTCGTCGATGCGAATCTTCACCGCTATTTTGGATGTATAGGGTCGAAGCGCTGGTTCGACTTTCGGGTAGGCCCCTGACCGCATACGGGCGAGCACCGGAACGGATGGAAGTGCGGTACAACTGGTAACTGGACAAGACTGAATGTTGCCCAGCGTTTCCGCGTTCAACTCCCCCTTCGGATCGAGGCCGCGGACTTCCTGGCGGAGCGAATCCGTGAGAATGGGATTCGGCCTTGCACAGGCGGCGGCCCAAAGCGACTTATCCCGATCCAACACACTTTGGTACTCGCCGCGAATCTGCTCGGCCGCCGTGGATTCGCCATTCGGACTCAACCGGACAATCCTGTCGTACGCGTCCCTGGCTTTTGTGTAATCCCGCGAGTCGAAATATTTTCTCCATTCTGCCTGTGCGGTAGTCACCGCATTCTGAAGCTGGTTTGAGGCGAGAATGGAACTCTCGGTAGCCACCTGGTTGTCGGGATCAACGTCCAATGCACTTCTGAAATCCTTCAAGCCCTTGGAATAGTCACCAACCCGCAGTGCGGACAAGCCGCGCTCAATCAGTGAACTCGCGAGAGAGCCGGAAATCTGCCGTGCGCATTCGCAATCCAGACGAACCGGCTTGATGACATCGACAGCCTTCTGAAGATCGCCACCCTTTCTGGCCGCGTCGCATTCCGTGCACGCATTCTTGCATTGGTTCTCTGCGTAGCCCTTTCGCGCATCCTCGAAAATTCCGATGATCTTCGGCGCGTGCTCGGAGCTGTTGAGAGAAAACCCAGGGTCCAGCGCCAGCAACTCCAGAAATTTAGCTTTTGCGTGTTCTGAATCGTCGAGGGCGATCTCAACGAGTGCCTGATACAGCTTCACGTTCTTCAGGTCGTCAACGCGCCTCGGCGACGACGAGAGTTGCATGTCGATGTCGCCGAGCAAAGTCGCTGCTTCTTCAAACTTTGCGCTGTAGTACAAGTCCTCGGCAGTCTTCAGTGAATCGGACAGAGCATCTTTGGACGCGTCCTGTGCAGGCCCGCACACACACGCTAACAGCAGAAATAGAATTGCTCGCGCTAACGACCGAATCATTGAAGTTGAGAATGGAAACCGAGTCTTATTCCGTGACTCCGCGCCATCCATGGTCAATTAATTACCTTTTTTCTTACAGCTTCCAGTTACGCCCGACTGAATACCAACTTTGCAGGAATCTGTCGCACGTCAAAACGCGCGCGTACACTGCGAAGTGAATCAGACAGGACGCCGAGTAGTCCGTTTAGTCTAATCGGTGCCGCTCCGGGTGTCGACGACCAATTTAGTCTGTAACGCGAATTTTGCATTTCGTTGCGATATGCTAGTCGCACTCCAGGGCTGCGGCGGTCGCGCTAAAACTTTCACTCGCCGTGCTGGAAATTTGTGTTGAGGAAATATGTCGAAACCGATTTTCTTCTTCATCATTGGTGCGGTGCTCGCAGCAGCTATCGGTCTCAAAGCGCACTCGCAGGTCGCTGTCACGCCCGCACCTGCTCAAACTCCGAACGGAAGGACATACGTGGGTTCCAGCACTTGCGGCGATTGCCACGTCTCCGTTTATGAACGATGGGGAAAAACCAGGATGGCGAACGTCGTCACTGATCCTCGAGTACGACCGCAGGCTGTCCTTCCCGATTTCTCGAAACCCGACCCGCTCCTGACTTTCAAATTGGAAGATGTAGCGTTCGTCTACGGCAGCAAATGGAAACAAAGATATTTCAAGAAAGTCGGCAATGACTACTTTCCACTGCCCGCGCAGTGGGATGTGAATCACAAAACCTGGCGCGCGTACTTTGTGCAGCCGAACACCGACTGGTGGGTTCCGTTCTATCCCGCAGACAATATGAAACGCCCCACCGGTCCGCTGTGCGATGGCTGTCATTCCGTTAATTACGATATAAAGACGAAAACTGTGAAGGAGTGGAACGTCGGCTGTGAGCGTTGTCACGGGCCTGGCAGCGATCACGCTGCCAATCCGAGCCGCGGCAACATTATTAATCCAGCCAAGCTGGACTTCGTTCATGCCAACGACACTTGCATTCAGTGTCATTCGCAGGGCCAGCCTCTGAGCAATCCGATCGAAGGACAATATTACGATTGGCCGGTTGGATTTCATCAGGGACTGGACTTAAAAAACTTCTGGCGGCTCGAAGAGCATAAATTGGGCGAAACAAACTTCATGCATTTTGCCGACGGTACTGCCCACAAAAACCGCATGCAGGGCAACGATTTCGTCCAGAGTGTGATGTACCGCCGCGGCGTCACCTGCTTCAGCTGCCACGACGTGCACGGAACTTCCAACAATGCGGACTTGATCAAACCCGCCGGCGAGCTTTGTTTGAGCTGTCATGGACCGTCGTCGCCGAATGGTCCGCATACGGCAACAGTTGAGGCACACACACATCACCGCGCGGATAGTGCGGGGAGCGACTGTGTCTCCTGCCACATGCCAAAGATCGAACAGACGATCGTCGACATCAATGTCCGGAGTCACACATTCAATTTCATCACACCGGAAATGACGGATCAGTACAAGATCCCGAGTCCGTGTCTCAGCTGTCACAACGACAAAACGACCGAGTGGGTCCGAACGAATATGAAGCAGTGGGCCGGCGTATCGCCGTGGCGAGTGAACTGAGGAAGGGCGGCTATCTGCCGATATAAGGTCGAACTTCTCTCAACATATTTCCCAATTCGGAACCGAGCGCCGCACGGCCGCCGAATCCGGCGCCGAATCCGCGACCTCCGCCGGAACGGATGAACGTGCTCGATTCATCCAGGGGAAGCGTAGCCACATTGGCCAGAAAAACACCCATCTTCCGATCCTGGCTGAGATACTGCTCCACGTTCGATAGATAAAAGGCCGTCACAACAGCATCGCTGCTCTTGAGGTATTTTCCGATCTCTCGAATCGCCTTCGAACCACCAAAATCGCCGACTACGGGTATCAGGAGATTGTTGGTCTCGAGTTCCTTCAGAAATGCGAAATTCTCTTCATTCGCAAGGTAGCTGCGGTAGGTCCCATTGCCGTCATCTGCAATCATGAGATCGGCGTAAGTCACGCCACCAAACCCGCGATTACGCGCTCCGAAGCCGGTCGATCCGACGATTTCGGGCGCCGAAGCGGCGGCGCTGGAGTTGTAGTTGATCGAAGGACCGTACCGATAAAAGTTGCCGAGAGCCCACTCGATTCCTTCCATGTCGCCACTGGAGAGCTCAAATCCGTGCTTGTTTTTGAGTTGATCCTCGATTGCTTTGAGAGTCGTGTCAAAGAACTCTTCGCTTGGTTCAATGTCCAGATAGGCGTCGAAGATTTCGCGCACGCTCGATTGCGCACGAAGGGCCTCCGGCCTCTTCCTGGAAAAAAGATGAGAAACGAAGTCGGCACGGTCGGTGGACATTTCAAACAGCGCCTTGTACATGAGGTGCACGTCGAAATTTCCGTGCCGGATATCGACGATGAGTGCCATCGCGGGCTTCACGGCTGCAATGTACGTGAAGTTCTGCTCCGGGCCGACACCCATGTAGATCCGTCCCGGCTTCGCGTTTCTCAGGAGATCGGGAATAACGTACTGAAAGTTGAGCTCATTGGAGAGCAGGTTGTCGGACCGGAAAACGCCGTCCTGTTCCGAAAACGTCGTGGTGAGTTTCCAGAACTCCTCGTCGCTGAGCCTCGAGGGCACCGGCGACGCGGCCGAATGTGTGCCGGGTAAAACACGCACCGCGGCGCAGGTTAATGCCAGCGCCAGACTGAAGATCAGAATTCGCGACTTCGTCAGCATCAGCTCTGGTTTCATTATCGGGATACTATCACAGGGGCTTTTCGGTCAGGCCGCCCAGTCCATTTCGAGATTTTCGGAATTTCGAAGCTGAGATTTCTCTAGCTTTCGCGCACAACATCAGCGGGTTTCTTGTCGATGCGGAGACCCAGATAACGGGGATGCCGGAGCTTGGCTGCAGAGGTCCATTCCGTAAATGCGACCTGGGCGACGAACTTCGGCTGCACCCAGTGAACTTTCGTCTTCGGCAGCGAGTCTTCGGTACATGGAGACGATTTTCTCTCGATCCCCGAAAGTCTTTTCTCGAGGTCTTTTAATGTCTGCGTATCGAATCCTGTTCCGACCTTGCCCGCATAGCGCAGCTTGCCGCGATCATAAACGCCGACAAGAATCGCGCCGATTCCAACACGCTGTCCAGCCGGCTCCGTATATCCGACAATCACGAACTCCTGCTGATTCTCGCATTTGAATTTCAGCCAATCCTTCGAGCGCTGGTGGACATAAATACTGCCGGCACGTTTGGCAACCAGGCCTTCCCATCCCTTGCGGCATGCCTCCCGAAAATAGGCTTCGCCGTCGGTCTCCCGATGCTCACTGAAACGCAGCGGGTCCTGGAATGAGAATGCCCGGCGGAGCAGTTCCTTGCGGTATCGGAGTTCGAGTTGCGTCACATCGTAACCGGCAATGTGCAATACATCGAAGATGTAGTAAAAAACCGGAACATCCATTTGCATCCGTCGCTGAAGGAGAGCAAAACGCGAGACACCGCGCTCGATCGCAACAATCTCGCCGTCCACAATAAAGTCCAGCGGCTGTTCGATCAAAGACCGGGATATTGTCGGAAACCCTTGGTTGAGACTCAGCTGATTTCGCGAGAGCAGCCGGACCTCGCGGCCCTTGCGAAAGGTCAGGCACCGAATACCATCGAGTTTGGTCTCGAAAAGCCACTCGGGATTTGAAAATGGCTCACGGGTGAGGGTCGCAAGCATCGGGTTCAACCAATCGGGCTGAGCCCGGCGCTTCAACTTCTTACGAACTGTTTCGGGAAGAAAGTCGAATAGGTCCCGCATCAGCTTCAAATCGGAGTCGGGGTTGAGAGGAACTCTGCATTTGTTCCATCTTCGAAGAAAAGCTGCAGGTGTTTTGCGTTGAGGCGAAACTGATAAATCGCGCGGCAAACTTCGTCCGCGATGGTGGCTTCTGCCGAGGCTCGCGCCCACCGGTTGGTTCGACTGGTGTGCTCGAACTGCAGATGGCTGCCGTCGGTAAAGTCCAATGTCGCCCGGTTAAACGATGCGTTGACGCTGTACCGGACCACATGCATTGTCGCGTGCTCCGCAATGGTCACGGAACTAGCGTAACGAATCTCAGGCCCAGGCAGTTAGATATTCAAAGCAGCCGGCTTCAGAATGAGGCTGTGAATTTCGGGCGGAATTCTCGCTTTGTTTTTCGTCAGGTTGGGCAGAATACGCTCCTTCCACAACTCGCCGGGCGTTAACGAGCCGAACCCGAGCACGGCCATGTAATCAGCCCAGTAGATGCTCCGGCTGGGATCGAGCGGCTTATCCATCACCAATGCTTCGAGGACGTGCGCGATATGCAACACAGCAGTCTCATGACGAAACTCCGGCGTGATCAGATCCGGCGGCATGAATTCCGGGTGCTGCTGAAACTCAACGATCTTGCAGATCCGTTCGGGAATGCCCCACGAACGGAGCAACGCCGCACCCAGCTTTGCTGTTTCGAGCGTCTCGATGAAATCTGCTTTCGCCGGATTTGTACTTTTCATCACGACCTGAACGCCTTTGCCGGTGTCGTGCAGTAATCCGATAGTCGATGCCGTTTGCGCTTGCTGTTCCGAAACCATCGAAGCGACTTCGAAACACAGAACGGAAATCAGGCAAGAGTGCTTGTGGATGCGAGTCGTTTCCCGCGTGACGGGCATGGTGGATTGCGCGGCTTCGCGCATGAGCAAGTTATAGATATTGTTGAAACCCAGAATCATGCACGCGTGGTAAAAGCTCTCGATCTTTTTTCCGAACCCATACTGTGCAGAGTTGACGGTCCGCAGTACGACAGCCACAAGCGACGGATCAGACGTGATCCCTTCGACCACCTCCTGAATCGAGGTGCGTTCATCCAGCAGCTTTGACGCAAGATCGGTCGCGTAGACCGGCAAACGCTTCACGTTCCGGATGGATGTCTGCACGAACTCCGACTGAATGGCCGCGTTGCGCGCCGCCGTCTGATTAAGAATGTACTGCGACATCCGGAGATTCTTTGAACTCAGCTCTCCATTGACGTTGCCGATGTAGACGTTGATCTTGCTCGTTGAAGCGGTGGCGGCTCTGTAGAGACAGAGTTGGACCTTGTCCGGGAGCTCTTTCAGTAAGCCTGGCGTAATTTGAATGATTTCGGAATTGGCCGCCGCATCGGCACAGTACGACAGTCCGGGAGAATGCAAAAGCGGCGCCACACAGTCGCCTTTTTGAAACATTCCGGGCCAACCCGGTTGCCCATTCAGGTTGATCGTGAGCTGAATTGCGCCATCGATCAGAATGAAGTATGAATCGGTATACAGAGTTTCGCCAAAAATTGCTTCCCCCTTCTTTACACGCTTTAGGGAAGCGGCGTTGCACAACGCTGCCATTTCGCTTTCCGGCCACCCGTCGAGCACCGGCACCCGAACCGAGGCGGTGACGGGTTTCGGAGTCGTAGGGGGCCGAACTGGTGAAGGTGGCGGTTCGGATTTAAAAAATCTCATATCTAGTATCCGTTATCGGCGGGGGCTCCCCATCACCTTAGTGACGGAATGCCACAAAATGACAAATTGATTCCGAATTACGACAACATTGAGACTCATGTAAAACACAAAGGTACAGAGAAAACGCCGCATTGAAATCTGTCATTGGCGGGTTTTCTCTATGCCTTTGTGTTTTTAGTGCGCTCGCACTCTAGGATTCATTCACATGTTCATAGCTGAGCTGAGCTATATCGGCAATTGCTGGTTCAAGCTTTAATAAAAAATTGTGCCTAATCCGTCGCGTCCAACATCTTCATCGCGGCTTCCGGATAGCGCGGACCCGCAATCTCGAACGACGCAAGGAATGTGTCCAGCTCAGACCATGCCGAATCCGGCAAATGAATCTCGGCAGCCTTTGCGTTCTCATCAAGGTACTGAATGTGGCGCGTGCCCGGAATCGGAACGATATCGTTACCTCTACGAAGGACCCATGCCAGCGCAACCTGAGCCGCCGTCGCCCGGTTCTGCGCCGCGGTCTTCTCGACGATTCGAACCAGTTGTAGGTTGTGAGCGAAATTTTCGTCCTGGAACCGAGGATTATTACGGCGCCAGTCGGACTCCTCGAGCTCATTTACACTTTTGATTTTCCCCGAAAGAAAACCCCGTCCAATCGGACTGTATGCGACGAGTCCAATGCCGAGTGCGCGGAGAGCGGGCAATACTTTCTGATCGATTCCTCTCGTCCAGAGCGAGTATTCGGACTGCACGGCACTCAACGGATGAGTTTCGTGAGCTCGGCGTATGGTTCCGGGCCCGACTTCTGAAAGACCGATGTAGCGGACTTTGCCGGCTTTCACGAGTTCTGCCATTGCGCCGACGGTATCTTCGATAGGAGTCTTCGGGTCGAGCCGATGTTGATAGTAGAGATCAATGTAGTCTGTTCCCAACCGCCGGAGTGACCCTTCAATTGTCGATTTGATATGGCTCGGACTGCTGTCCAGGCCCAGTACTTCGTTATTCGGGCCAAACTTCATCGCGAACTTTGTCGCAATGATCACGTCTTGGCGGCGCTTACCTTTAATTGCACGTCCAAGTAATTCTTCGTTTTTGAACGGGCCGTACATTTCAGCCGTGTCCCAGAAATCGACACCGATGTCGAGCGCGTGCTCAAGCACACGCAGCGATTCCAATTCGTCTGATGAACCGTACGCCCACGACATGCCCATGCAACCGAGACCGATAGCAGAAACTTCCAGACCTTGCCTGCCGAGTTTTCGTTTTTCCATAAATGCTCCTGACTACCCTCTCTTTCAAACGTAAATGACTCGCCCTCGGCGATCAAGGTGTTGTGAGCTGCGGAGTCTGGATATGCGGCGCTTCTGTGGCGGGTTCACTTCTCTCGTATTCCGAGCACGATCGCCATACCGGCGATGAGGGCGAGATCCGCGACATTGAAAATCCCGGTGCGCAGAGACCCAATTCCAACATTCATGAAATCCACGACACTGCCGCGGGCGACGCGATCGACAAGATTCGACGCGCCGCCACCGAGTACAAGAAGGGCTCCGCTCAGGCGCGATCCGCCCCACCGGAGTTTGAACGCCGTAATCGCGACAACGCCGAGGCCGGCGCCGGCGGCAATCGAGAGGAATAGGGTTCGAATCGGATCCGGCAGTCCGGCGCCCAGACTTAGGAAGGCGCCGGTGTTTTCGGCGTATTCGAGGCGAAGGGTGTCCGCAAAATACGACTTACCGGCTTTGCCGGCCAACTGTGTCATGGCGATCTGCTTTGTGATGCGATCGCATCCGATGGTCGTCAGCAGCAACGCAAACGCGAAGATTCTTCCGGCTCTTCTCATTTTTAGAAGGTCAACCGCGCGTCAGAAAAGCCCCATGATCCGGCCATCCGCTGTGACATCGATCTTGTTGGCGGCCGGCACTCGTGGAAGTCCGGGCATGGTCATGATGTCGCCGCAGATCGCCACAACGAATTCGGCGCCGGCGGAGAGGCGCACTTCACGGATCGGAACCACATGGTGTTTTGGCGCACCTTTGAGGTCGGGATCGGTACTGAAGCTGTACTGCGTCTTCGCAATGCAGACTGGAAAGTGCCCGTAACCCTGTTCCTGAAGCTCGCGGAAACGGTCGCGGATTTTCTGATCCGCGATGATGTCGTCAGCCCCATACACTTCCCGCGCGATCGTCTGCGCCTTTTTCCAGAGCGGCGTATCGTCGGAATATAGCGTGTGAAATTGTGACGGCGTTGTTTCCGTCAGCTTCACGACTGCATTGGCGAGATCGACGGCGCCTTCACTGCCGCGCGCCCAGTGATCGGAGGTGACGCATTCGACCTCGAGCTTCTGACACAGAGATTTCAACATCGCAGTTTCGGCCGGCGTGTCGGCACTGAACCGGTTCACGCAAACCAGGACAGGCACGCCAAACTTCCGGACGTTCTCGATGTGCCGCCCGAGATTCGCGAAGCCTTTCTCCAGAGCCGCGGTGTTTTCCTGCTTCAGAGCATCCTTCTGCAATCCGCCGTGCATTTTGAGAGCGCGGATTGTCGCGACGATCACCGCGCAGTCCGGCTTCAAGCCGGCCTTGCGACACTTGATGTCCATGAACTTTTCCGCACCCAGATCGGCGCCAAAGCCTGCTTCCGTGACCACATAATCCGCAAGCTTCATTGCCGACTTTGTTGCGATCACAGAATTGCAGCCGTGCGCAATGTTGGCGAAGGGGCCACCGTGAATGAAAGCCGGATTGTTTTCGATCGTCTGAACAAGATTGGGAGCGAAGGCGTCCTTCAGCAAGGCTGCCATTGCGCCGGCGGCTTCGAAATCGGAAGCTCGGACATATTTCCTGTCGCGAGTCTGTCCGACGATGATGTTGCCCAGACGCCGCTTGAGGTCACTCAAGTCTTCGGCCAGACAGAACACGGCCATGACTTCCGACGCAGCAGTAATGTCGAATCCATCCTCTCGGGGGTAACCGTTACCGACGCCACCGAGCGCGATTGCAATTTCGCGAAGCGAGCGATCGTTCATATCCACGGTCCGCCGCCAGGAGATCCGGCGCGCGTCCAACCCGAGCGAATTCCCCCAGTAAATATGATTGTCTACGAGCGAAGCGAGCATGTTGTTGGCAATGCCGATCGCGTGAAAGTCGCCCGTGAAGTGGAGATTGATATCTTCCATCGGTACGACCTGCGCATATCCGCCGCCGGCCGCGCCGCCCTTCATGCCGAAGCATGGGCCAAGGCTGGGTTCGCGCAGGCAAATGATCGTCTGCATGCCGACGCGATTCAGAGCATCGCCAAGTCCTACGGTGGTGGTTGTCTTGCCTTCGCCGGCCGTCGTCGGAGTCATGGCGGTAACTAAGATCAACTTCGCGTCGGGACGCGGCGCCAGTGTGTTCAGGTAATCGAGCGAAATCTTCGCTTTGAAATGCCCGTATAAAAACAGATCGCTCAGGTTAATGCCCAGACGGCGATGCCCGATCTGGGCAATCGGCAGCATGCGCGCTTCCTGAGCAATCTCAATGTCTGACTTAGGATTTTTATGTTGGTCGTGCACGGCAGACAAAGAATAACACGAGCGTTAGTGCGAGGTTTTGAGCAAGGCCTCCTCCGCTTCGGCCTGATTCACTTGTTGAGCGGGCATCACCCATCGCAGCGACAGCATCGTGATTGCGGAGATCAGCGCAGGGATTGCCGCCGCGTAGAAAATCTCGCGAGGTGTCCACGCTGCTCCCACGAGAGCGCCGGCAACATAAGGACCAACGATGCCGCCGACCCGTCCGACACCGAGGCCTGAGCCAACGCCGGTCGAACGAAGATCCGTGGGATAGTAACTCGCGGCAAGCGCGTTGATTGCGCCCTGTCCTCCGACGATGCAGAATCCGGCAATGAAAACCACGCCGAACAAAAGCACCAGCGACAGCGCCGGTTGGCCAATCAAGGCGACGCTCACGCACGCCGTGAAGAATGCCGTCGAAAGGACCGGAATGAAACCAAGCCGGCCGATGAGCCAGGAAAACACGAACGTGCCGATTACGCCGCCGATCTGCAGCGCCGTCGCAACCAACTGTGAAGTCCGCAGAGAATAGGACGAACTGACAATGGTCGGCAGCCAACCGGCCAGGAAATAGAGATTCAACAGGTTCATGAAATTGATGACCCACAGCAGCAGGGTCCCCACGGCGCGGCCTTCGGAAAACAGATGGAAGATCGGTACGCCCTTTCCTTTTTGCTCGCGAACGATGAAGTGGGTATTCCCGTCAACGTTTGCCGTCTTGTCGATACGCTTGATCCATGACGCAACCTTCGCCGAAGCCTTGCCGCGCAGGACCAAAAACTGCAGCGATTCGGGCAGGCAGAGGATCATCAATATTCCAATAACCAGCGGAATAATGCCGCCTACATAAAAGACGGAACGCCAGCCGAAGTTCGGAACCATCGATGCTGCGATGAACCCTCCGAGCATCGCGCCGAAATTGAACCCGTTCGTTACGACCAGAATCATCAGCACCCGCAGCCGGCGCGGCGTATATTCGCCGACCAGAGCAACCGCGTTGGGCATGATGCCGCCGAGTCCGACCCCGGCAATGAATCGAACCGCCCGCAGCTCACCGATGGTCTCGACGCGGGCAGTCATCAGCGTCACCACCGCGAAAAACAGCGTCGCAATCACGAGCACCGGCCGTCGCCCTATTCTGTCGGCAACCGCGCTGAACAGGATTGACCCGACCAGAATCCCGAACAATGCCGCACTCAGGACCGGCCCCATTTGAGCAGTCGGCAGCTGCCAGTCCTTGATGATGGCGGGAGCAAGATAGCCGAGCGCCTGAACGTCAAAACCGTCCATGACGAGGCAGAGTCCGCATAAAACGAATATTCCGGCCTGGAATACCGTGATCTTGTTATTGTCTAGAACCTGAGAGACGTCAACGATCTGTGGCTTGGACATTTTTTAAATACTCGCGCAGGAGGCTGCAAAACCGCACCGGCAAACCATGCACTTTAGGCGCGGTCTGGAGTGTGTGAATGGCCCCCAATTCAATCACCTCAGCAGCCGCGCCCCTTCTACCATGGCCTGCATCTTGCCGAAAGCGATATTTGGCGGCAGGTACTTCATGCCGCAATCCGGCGCGACAATGATGCGTTCCCGATTTGCATACGGAAGCGCTCGGCGTATGCGTTGTGCGACGATCTCGGGCGTTTCGATTTCCTTTGTAGAAAGATCAAGGACGCCGAGAATGATCTGCTTCCCCGGAAGCTTCTCGAGTACCGAGCAATCGAGTGAAGATTGCGCTGTCTCGATCGAAATCTGGCGAACTCTGGAATCGGCGAGTTCTGCCAGAAACGAGTACTGAGAAGGCCGGTCGTGGATGATCGCAGCGTATCCGAAGCATAGATGAATCGCGGTCGTTCCGTTGATTCCATCGAGCGCGCGATTCAATGCCGCCACTCCATATCGCCGGGCCTTTTCGGGCCGGGCTTGCATGTATGGCTCATCGATTTGAACAATGTCCGCACCGGCGGCAAATAAATCTTTGATCTCGTCGTTCACTGCAGCGGCATAGTCCAACGCGAGTTCCTCTTCACTCCGGTAAAAATCGTTTTGAGCCTGCTGCGACATTGTGTACGGACCGGGCACGGTAACTTTGATCGTGCGATCGGTATTGCCGCGCAGAAACTGCACATCACGTACTTCGACGGGATACTTGCGTCGAATTTTCCCGACGATGCGCGGTACCGGGTTTGGATGCCCGCTCCGGTCGAGCGCTGTGCCGGGGTTATCGATATCGACTCCTTCAAGGGCGGTCGCAAATCGGTTCGAATAACTCTCACGACGAATTTCGCCGTCGGTAATGATGTCCAGACCGGCTCTTTCCTGCGCGCGAATGGCGAGGATTGTGGCATCATCCTGGGCCGGCTCGAGAAACTCCGGCGCCACGCGCCAGAGTTCGGTTGCACGTGTACGCGGGGGGAAACGGCCCGCAAGCTTCTTACGATCGATGAGCCACTCCGGTTGGGGGTATGAACCGACCAATGACGTCGGCAGCAACATGATGGTCTCCTGAGTGGCAGAACTCTACTACGATTACGCCTGTTTTGGCATGCCATGTTTCAGGCGAACCTGCACTCGGAAAGCAACCTCGGAAAACAACCTCGAAAACGCCTCCGCCATTCGTTGACTTTGAATTTTGTTTAAACGTAAGATCTCAGAATTTCCGACTATTTGGATACTTGGAGAGGATACGGATCGAATGCGAACTCGGTTTGTAAGTTCGATAGTTGTGGCGGCGGGTTTGGCTTTAGCCGTCATACCGGCCGTCAATCACGCTGCCCGTCCCGCCGCGCAAGCGCCCGCATATCGGGCGCCTCGAACAAAGGACGGAAAGCCTAACCTCAACGGCATCTGGCAAGCGGTGAACGAGGCGAACTGGGACCTCGAGGGCCATGGTGCGGCGCCAGGCCCATTCTGGCAACTCGGAGCGGAATTCTCGGTACCTCCAGGGCTCGGAGTTGTCGAGGGTGGTCCGATTCCGTACAAGCCTGAAGCGCTCGAAAAAAAGAAGCAGAATTTTGCGAACCGGGCCAACCTCGACCCGGAGGTCAAATGCTATCTGCCGGGCGTACCGCGTGGGATGTACATGCCGTACCCGTTTCAGATCATTCAGAGCACGGACTACATCATGATCGTTTTTGAATACGCAGGGGCGTTGCGTACGGTCTACATGAAGAAGCAGGAAGCGCCGGCCGACAGTTGGATGGGGTGGTCCAACGGGCATTGGGAGGGAGAAACACTCGTTATCGATTCGGATTCTTTCAACGACCTCAGCTGGTTCGATAGAGCGGGGAACTTCCACAGCGACGCATTACACGTCGTTGAGCGAATCACAGCGACTGGACCGGATCATCTGAATTACGAAGCTACGATTGAAGACCCGAAAACGTTTACGCGGCCATGGAAAATCAGCATGCCGCTCTATCGACGCATGGAAAAGAATGCGCAAATTCTCGAATTCAAGTGTGTGGAATTCGCGGAGGACGTCATCTATGGTGCGCTCCGCAAGGTACCACTAGTCAAATAGGAGGTCTCAAATGAACCGACGTTTCCTGGTTTCACTGGGCATCACGGGCCTGACAATCGCCCTCGCGGTCGTATTGTTGGCACCGCTACCCGCTGCCGCTCAGGCCCAGAAAGCCGCAGCTACGCCGGCTGCCAAATCCGCCTCAGCTGCGAAACCGTGGACAGTATCCAAGACACCCGATGGCGTACCGGACCTGCAAGGCTATTGGACCAACAACAGCTACACGCCCCTGGAGCGGCCGAACGGTGTAACGAAAGAGTTCTATACCCTTCCGGAATTGAGACAAGTCGAGAAGAAAAACGCCGAACGCGAGGAAGAGCAAACCACGCCAGGTACCGTCGCCGACGTGCACTACGACTTCACTCAATTTGGTCTGGACCGGAGCCAAACCAAGCTCACGGACAACTTGCGCACTTCGGTGATCGTGGACCCGCCGAATGGCAAACTTCCGCCGACCACACAGGAAGGCCAGAAGAGAGCCGCCGAGCGTGCCGCCGAACGGAAAAGCCAGGGCGCTCAGTACGACAAAGTGCAGAACATCCCGATCGGATCACGTTGCGTCTATACCAACGCGGGACCGCCGATGATGCCTCCGGGATACAACCCGGCTTACCAGATCGTTCAAGGCCCCGGATACGTGATGATTCTCATTGAGATGCTTCACGAGGTCCGCGTAATTCCCACAGACGGCCGTCCTCATGCGCCGTCTACGGTCCGCTCGTGGCTCGGCGATTCGCGCGGCCACTGGGAAGGAAACACACTGGTCGTCGAAACCACGAATTTCAACGACAAGGTAGCCTTCCGCGGCGCCAGCGAAAACATGAAAGTCACCGAACGCTTCACGCGCACGGACGAAAAGACCATGCGTTACGAGTTCACCGTAAACGACCCTTCCACGTGGGAAGTACCGTGGACAGGTGAAATGCCTTTCGTGGCGATCAATGGCCCGATATTCGAGCATGCCTGCCACGAAGGTAACTACGGCATCGCGAACACGCTGGCCGGTGTCCGAGCCCAGGAAAAGCGGGACGCCGAAGCAGCCGCCAAGAAGGCGGGATCGAAAGAGCAGTAAGAGGAGGGACTTCAATGCGAATTAAACTAGCTGTCGCGACTACCGCGATTCTCCTGCTGGTGGCCTCAGCGCCGCTATGGGCACATCACGCATTTTCCGCGGAATTCGATGTCAACAAACCTCTCACCTTGAAAGGAACCCTTTCAAAGTGGGAGATGATCAATCCCCATTCGTGGTTCCATCTCGATGTGAAAAATCCTGACGGCACCACTACTGAGTGGATGGTCGAAGGCGGAAGTCCGAACACCCTGATCCGTCTGGGCGTCACCAAATACACGGTGAAGATCGGCACGGAGCTCACGATCGAGGGTTATCAGGCTAAGGAAGCATCCAATAAGGCCGTCGGACGCAACTTCATATTGCCTGACGGAACCCGGCTCTTTCTGAGTCTCAGCGGCGCCGTTCCCGGCGGTGCTCCCGGAGCCGACTCAAAGTAAGCCACCGGAAAGATAGCGACAAGAAGCGAGACCCCCTCGCCGCCTTCGGCGAGGGGGTCTCGCTTTTTTGTCGCTATCTTGTGTGCCGCTATTTCGGTCGCGCGGCAGGCGCGGGCCTGGAGAACCGTGCCGCGTCAGTCGGAACATTCGCTTGCATCTCGGTCAGTTCCGTCGTCGCCTGCCCATTCGTCCACGTCGTTACCGTTTTGAACGGCATCTTGATTCCGGAAACGTCGCGATAGTCACTGAAGTCAATCTGCGTCGGCACCCGGCCCACAGCCGTGTCGACAAACCGCAGGACGCGCACCAGCAGGCCTGTTTCCGCATCGAAATAAAAGTTAGCCGGAGGCTGGCGTGGCGTTGTTCCCTGAACGACCCGCACCTCTCGATTGTCGATATCAGTCGCGCTGACTCGCCATTGATTGAAGAGCTGCTTTATCCCTCCGGGAAAGGAAAGACTTGCATCAAGCTTCGCGCCCGACAGATTGCCTCCGGTCAGCGGCAACAATGGAACCGGCCGGTCCGGCGACGCGATCCAAGCCGCATTGCCATCGAATACTCTGACGCTATCGCCAAGCTGCGTGTGAACGACGATGGTGCGTTGTGACGGAGCCTTGGCGAAAATGTCGACGGGAACCTTCGATTGCTCGGTCTCGAAACCAATAAATGTTCCTTTGGCCGTGAAGCTCGTTACGCCGGCGAGGCGTTGCGCCCCACCAATCGCCTGAATGTACTTATCGAAAACCTGATCGGCAGTCGGCCCTCCCGGAATCGGATTGATTTGGACTTCATTCGCATCTTCGACGTGTTCGGCGTATTGGGCGGCAAGGTTCGGCACCGGCTTCGGCCGGGAGTCGGCGCGATGGCAGCTGTAGCAGGTTACGGCACGAACTCCGGCGAAATTGTCCCTGTTGATATTGTTGACCATCTGAAGCATCTTTCGGGAGGTCTGCTTCAACGGTGTTTCCTTCGCGAAATTGTCCCAGGTGCCGACGCTATCGGGCGTGTGGCAGTCGATGCAGTTCAGAGCGAGGGCGGCAGCAAACATTCCCATCGTATCCATGAATTCATCTACGGGAATGCCCTTGAGGATCTGGACGTTTTTGAAGACTTCTTCCGACATCTGCGGTCTTGGTTGTTGTCCGGCCTGGCCGCGCAGGACCGCACCGCACAGCAGGCACAGAATCAGTGTTCCGATGATGCCAACAATCATTCGCGTCGATCTGAACTGCATGTCCCCTCCTTATTCCGCGGCAGTATACACAGAAAACGGGGAGGGTAAGCAATTACGTAGAACTCAAAATACCCACCGTCCCCGTCGTTTATTTGAGATTTTTGCCGATCGCAGCTTCGACGTCCTGATACACCTTCATGCACCCGTCATCGTAGAACGGAAGAACCTGCATCATGATGACTGCCGCAATGTGGCGATTGGGATCGACCCAGAAGTGCGTGTTATAGATTCCAGCCCATGTGTAGCTGCCGGGCGACCGAAGGTTCGGATTTTCCTTATTGGATGTCGTGATCTGAAAGCCGAAACCGAATTTGTCACGGCCGGCTCCAATCGGAAAATTGAGCGAGCGCAGAGGGTCCGTCGTGTTCTGCGTCTGCACGATCACGTCAGCGATTTCATTTCTCGCCATCGCTTCGATGGATGCTTTGCTCAGCAGCGTCGCGCCGCGCAATTTGCCGTCATTCAAGAACATTTGCAGAAACTTGATGTAGTCGGCCGCGGTGGAATTCAGTCCGCCGTCCCCGGCGACCGGCGATTGGATCTTTTCGGGATTCGGGGTCTCCCCGAGTTTGCCGTTTGAACGCTGATGCGTGGTCACAACGCGCACGACTTTTCCCGCAGGAACAACGTAGAACGTATCTTGAAGCTCGAGCGGCTTGAATATCCGCTCTTCATCGAACTTGTCCAGGCCCATACCCGTGATCTTCTCGACAACCTGTCCGAGCACTTTCGTGCTTCCGCTATATGTCCAACGCGTGCCGGGCTCATAAAGCAACGGCAGTTCTTCCGGAGGTTTGCCGGTCTTCTGCTGGAGCCGGTTCGCCATATCGTTTGCGAAGGGATAGGCCAGACCTGACGTGTTCGTGAGAAGGTGGCGAATCAAGACTTCTTTCGGGGATTTCTTCGTGGTGTAGCTCGCATCGGCGGGATTGAATGTCGCGATCATCTCGCGATCTTTGAAAGACGGAATGTACTTCGATACAGGGTCGTCGAGACTCAGCTTTCCTTGCTCGACCAGCATCATGATAGCAACGGACGTAACCGGCTTCGTCATGGATGCAATTCGGAAAATCGCATCTTTGGTCATCGCTTTTCGTTTGTCGACGTCCATCAAGCCGAACGCGCCTTCATACAGCACGCGATCTTTGTTCGTCACCATGGCCACCACACCAGGCACGACGCCCTGCTGGACTGCACGTTGGAGGATGGCATTAATCTCCGAAGTGCCGCTCTGAGGTAACACAGGAAGGCCGTTCTGGGCGGGGGCTCCAGTGCTGCAGAACAGGCAGACCAGGGCCAGCAACATTAACCGAAATGTCTTCATTGGAGGGCTCCTCTTGTTTTAGACTCATGGCAAATTTACCGCATAACGCGAGATTGTAAGACTAGGAGTTCAACAAAAATGCGAATTGGTTTTAGAGCTTGGATGTTGATCGCCATCGCCGTTATTGCCGGCCTGATGGTGTTTCTTAAGGCTTCAACGGCCCAAGCTCCCGCTGCTGCTCAGGGTCCGGCCTACAGGGCGCCGCGTACCGCAGACGGAAAACCCAATCTGAACGGAATCTGGCAAGCGCTGAACGAAGCGAATTGGGATCTTGAACCGCACGCCGCCGCGCAGGGCCCCGTCTATGCTCTGGGCGCGCAATTTTCGATTGCTCCCGGGATTGGCGTTGTCGAAGGCGGCACGATTCCATACAAACCCGAAGCGCTTGCAAAAAAGAAAGAAAACTTCGCCACTCGCTTGAAGGCCGATCCGGAGATCAAGTGCTACATGGGCGGAGTACCGCGCTCGACGTATTTGCCCTACCCGTTCCAGATCATCCAGGGCAAAGATACGATCATGATCGCCTACGAATTCGCCGGCGCCGTGCGGATCGTCAATATGGGCAAGCCTACGGAAGCCCCGACCGACAGCTGGATGGGCTGGTCGAACGGCCGCTGGGAAGGCGAAACGCTGGTGATCGATGTTACCGGAATGAATGACCAGACATGGTTCGACCGGGCGGGTAACTATCACAGCGACGCTCTGCACGTCGTGGAACGCTACACGCCCCGCAGCGCCGACACGTTGATGTACGAAGCCACCATCGAAGATCCGAACGTCTTCACACGTCCGTGGAAGATCAGCATGCCCCTGTATCGCCGCGTGGAGAGAAACGCGCAAATGATGGAGTACAAGTGCCCGGAGTTTGCGGAAGAAGCGCTCTACGGTCACCTTCGGAAGAATCCGATCAAAGGCGATCTCAGGTAGCAAGCAGATGATTTCCCGCAAAGACACGAAGCCGCGTATGGGACCGAAGCTTTGCCTATGCCTTTGCGTCGTCGCGGTCACGACAATGGCTGCCGTCGCGCAGAAAACACCGGACGGGAAACCTGACCTTCAAGGAACCTGGACCAACGTAACGCTTACGCCTTTCGAACGGCCCGCGGAATTTAAGGACAAAGCGTTCTTCACGCCCGCCGAAGCCGCGGCATTCGAAAAGCAAGTCGTCGAACGCAACAACGCCGACCGGCGCGATGGCGGGGCCGAGGCCGATGTCGGCCGGGCATACAACGACGCCTGGTACGATCGCGGAACGAAGGTATTGAAAACACTGCGGACTTCGCTCGTCGTCGATCCTCCGGATGGACGAGTACCTCCGATGCTACCGGAAGCACAGAAACGCCAGCAGGACAGGCAGGCTCAAAATCGCGGCCACCAATTCGACGGCCCTGAAAACCGATCGCTTGCCGAACGCTGCCTGATCTGGCCGACGCTGGGTCCGCCGATGCTGCCCAGCTTCTACAACAACAATTATCAGATCGTTCAAGGTCCAGGTTATGTCGCCATTCTGTCTGAGATGATTCACGACGTCCGAATCGTACCGACAGATAACAGGCCCCATCTTCCTTCCAGTGTGCGGCGGTGGGTGGGAGACTCTGTCGGGCACTGGGAAGGCAACACGCTTGTCGTGGATACGACGAATTTCACCGACAAGACGGCATGGCGAGGTTCGAGCCAAAATCTGCATCTCATCGAACGCTTCACGCGCACGGATCCTGAGACTCTGATGTATGAAGTAACAATTGAAGACTCATCCACGTGGCCAAGACCCTGGAAGATCGAGATCCCCATGCGCAAGGCCGCAGGACAGATTTATGAATACGCATGCCACGAAGGCAACTACGCAATGGAAGGCATGCTCGCCGGCGCACGCGCCGAAGAAAACCAATCGAGATAAGGAGAACATCATGCGAAGAAAACTAGCTTTCATGTTGTCCGGCGTTGGGTTGCTGCTGGTGGCACTGCCGGTGTTCGCTCACCATGCTTTTACCGCAGAGTTCGACGCGAAGAAGCCGTTGAAACTGCGCGGCACTGTCGCGAAAGTGGAATTGATCAATCCGCACTCCTGGATTCACATCGACGTCAAGAATCCCGATGGCACCACGACCCGATGGATGATCGAGGGCGGAACACCGAACACACTGCTGCGGCGCGGCTTCACGAAGAACTCGCTTCCCGCAGGAACCGAGATCCTCGTTGATGGATATCAGGCAAAGGACGGGTCCAATCGCGCCAACGGCCGCGACTTGACATTCCCCGACGGCAAGAAAATCTTTCTTGGCTCATCAGGTCCTGAAGGTCCGCCGCCGGACGCCGTGAAACCGTAAGGTCACCACAAAGACACCAAGACACACGAAGAGACAAAGAAAGCCGGCTTTGACCCCTTCGACCCCTTCGGCGCCTTCTCCCCCTTTGCAGGGGGAGAAATTATTCTCACCCTTCCCTGAGGGGGAGATGCGAGCGAAGCGAGCGAGGGGGTCAAGGCCGGCTTTCTTTGTGAGGCCCCCTTGATCACAAGCAGCCCGCATACCTACAATACGCCTTCGTTCTATGGAGGCACGAATGGGCGCAGGGCTTCGATTCAACGCAATGCACTTCATGCCGTATGTGCATCTGCCGGAAAACCACAAAGACTTCAAGACCACGTGGGTTAATTTCCCGAACAAGTTTTACGATCCAGTTAAAGGTCACGAGCTTTACCAACGCTATCTCGAGCAACTGGTTCTGGCGGACCGCCTCGGTTTTGATGCAATCGTTCTGAACGAGCATCACAACACGGTCTACAGCATGATGGCGACGCCGAACGTCATCGCCGCGGCGCTCATTCCTCAGACCAAGCGGGCACGTATCTGTGTGTGGGGAGTCCCACCGAACTTCATGCTTCCGAACCGACTGGCGGAGGAATACGCAATTCTCGATGTCATGTCCGGCGGACGGCTTGAAATCGCATTTCCGTTGGGCACGGGCATGGAATACTGGTCGAACCCCGTCAACCCTGTCACTGCTCGTGAAAAGTTCAAAGAATCGTTGAAAGTCATGCTACAGGCATGGACTTCGGATGGTCCGACGACGCACTACGGAAAGTTCTACACGTATCGATTTCTGAATCCCTGGCCTCGTCCTTATCAGAAGCCGCATCCGCCCTGCTACATCGTGGGATCGGGAAGTCCCGAAACGATCGAACTCGCAGCTGAACTCGGTTTGGGGTACTCATCGGTATTCGTTCCTCAAAAGACCGCCCAGGAACTCAATCAAAGGTTGCGCGAACGGACGACGCACTACGGCCATACGATCCGTCCGGATCAGCTTCCCTTGTTGAATTTTGTCTACGTCGCCGAAACAGAAGAACAGGCCGAACGCGAATACATCGGGCATCTGCAGCGCTTCTTCGAGGACTATGCGCGCAGCTCCCCTCAGTGGCTCGCGCCTCCGGGCTACATTTCGGTTGAACAGTTGAAGATTCGCGCCGGCGGCGCCGACAAGATGCACGGAGGTTTCGACTTCAAAGCCATCAGCAGCTCCTTCTTTATCGCCGTCGGCACACCCGAGAAGGTCGCAAATCAGATCGGAGAATGGACAACCCGCATGGGAACGAATCACATCAACAGCGTGATCCACATCGCGGACATGCCGCATTGGAAAGCGGTAAAGAATATGACTCTGTTTGCCGAAGAGGTCATTCCCAGATTGCGGCCGGCAGGAGGTGCTCAGTGAGCAAGTTCTTACGCGAGGAATTGACAATCGACGGCGTCAAGACGGTTGTCCATACGGCCGGCAAGGGCGAACCTCTCGTCGTATTTCACGGAGCGGGGACCGCAGATGGTTTCGATTTCGCGGAAACCTGGGCCGACAAGTTCCGCGTCATCGTGCCGTACCATCCGGGCTTCGGCGAATCCGGTGACGACCCGACGTTCACGGACATTCACGATTACGTTATGCACTACCTCGAATTGTTCGATGCGCTCAAGGTAGACACCATGAATCTCATTGGCTTGTCCATGGGAGGCTATCTCGCGTCCAGATTTGCCATGGAGCATGGACACCGCATCAAAAAACTTGTGCTCATGGCGCCATACGGACTGGATATTCCTGAACACCTGGGCGTGGATGTCATTGCAATACCCGGAGAAGAACTGCTACCGATGCTCGTTTCCAATTTCAACGCTTTGAAGAAAAATCTTCCGGAAAAACCGGACACGGACTTCATTGGCGCACGCTACCGCGAAGCAACAAGCTTTGCGCGGCTCTTCTGGGAACACCCGACCGATCCCAAATTCCCGCGATACCTGCATCGCGTGAACATGCCCACCCTTATCGTCTGGGGCGAGGAAGACAAGCTCATTCCGGTCCAGCACGCACAAGCCTGGCGGAAGCTCATTCCGAATTCTGAAGTGATGATCGTGAAAGAAGCCGGGCATGTCGTGCATCTCGACAAGCCGGAAACGATCGATGCGATTGGAAGGTTTTTCGGTTAACAAGGCGGGACGCAACCCGGTCTCTCCCGCCTCTGTGGTTAGTTCATGAGATGCCGGCAGGGAAAAAGACGCGTTGAACGAACCAGAACGCTCCGGCGATGATGACAACAATCGAGCCGGCATATACGAGCTGTCGTCGCGCCCACTCACTCCGCGATCGAAGCACGGCAAACAGCGAAGCGACCGTTATCACCACAAGCAACTGGCCGATCTCGACGCCAAAGTTGAAGGAAAACAGCGACCAGCCGAGGGCACGGCGCGGTAGTTCCATTTCCCGCAGAACGTTCGCAAACCCGAAGCCGTGAATGAAGCCGAATGCAAATGCAATCCAGGCGCGTACGTCGCGGCCGCCCTGCGCCAGCAGGTTGTCTGCGCCGACGTACACAATACTCAACGCAATCGCCGGCTCGATGATGCGTGCGGGAGGGGTGAGGATGTTCAAAGCGGCCAGCGAAAGCGTGATGCTGTGGGCGATCGTGAATGAGGTGACCACCATCGCAAGGCGCCGGATCGAACCGCCAAGTAAAAGTAATCCGATCAGAAAAAGCAAATGATCAGGACCGATCAAGATGTGGTGGATACCGGCGGGAACGAACTTACGAACAACCGCAAAAACTCCCTGACGGGTGCCGGCGAAGTATTCCGTATCTGTATGAGCGCGGTCCAGGATCATCTGGGTTGCCAGCGTCCCGTCCTCGTACACATTCACGAAGGTCTGATGATTCGGATCGTAGGGGAACATCAGCACAGAAAGCGAGGCCGCGCCGGGAGTTCCCACGACCGGATACCGCAGATGAAAACGTATCGATTGCCGCTCATCCAGAATTTCCGTGTGCAGCCATTCCGGCGTCAGTGCATGCCCGTCGACGGCCAGCCGCAAGCGTGGCGTCAAAAGTTCGTGGATGGCCGCATCTTTCGTAGCCAGAAACTGGCGATCGAGCAGCCGTTCCATCGGCATCACGTCGAGATCATGCGCGAGGTCGAAAATGTGTACGGTCAGAGCAACATCGATCGGGCCGCGCTGAAGCTGGATGTCCAGATAACTGAAGGGCACGGGATGCGCCGCAAGCGGCAGCGCCGAGAGCAGCACGGCAAATAGAAGCAGAGGTCTGCCGATGCATCGCATAGATTGCGAATTTTAGCAAAACCAACGCATTAACCACAGAGCTACGGGGATAGCGTTTCTCCCCCCTGCCAAGGGGGAGACGCGAGCGTAGCGAGCGAGGGGGTCTTTGTGTCCCTGTGTCGCTGCGGTTAATAACGTTGCAGAACGTGCGAGCGCAGTATATAAGGACGCGAAACAGCAAAGGAGAACCGATGCGTCCGGCACTGAGACTCATCTTCATCGTTATTGCCATCACCACGCTAGGCGAGATCGGCCTGCAATCACAGGCGCGCAGGTTCATCACGCCCCCGAACCAGGTCATTGCCGTACGGGCAGGAAAGTTGTTCGATGCGAAAACCGGGAGTCTGTTGAACAACCAGATTGTGCTGATCCGAGGCGACCGCGTCGCCGATATCGGCAGCAACGTCCAGATCCCGCGCGAAGCCCGGATCATCGATCTCAGTTCTGCAACAGTGCTGCCGGGAATGATCGATGCCCACGTACACGTCAATACAGGTGGCGAAACACCTGCGCAACGCGCTCTGATTGCTTTCACGAATGCTCAGATCGACCTCGAGGCCGGATTCACCACGGTTCTTGATATGGATTCGCGCGGCGGATTCAACACCGTGGATCTTCGTGACGCGATCAATGCAGGCACCGTACTCGGACCGCGCATGCAGGTGGTCGGTCAGTCCATCAATCAGCGTGCAACGAACTATTACCCCGATAACGAATCAATCCGGTTTCTCGAAGGGTTTACGGAAAACAAGAACGTAAATTCGCCCTGGCTCGCCCGTGCTGCCGTACGCGAGGCAAAGCTGCACGGTGTGGACTGGATCAAGATCTACACAACCCAGGACTTCGTCGGCACCATGCACATGTGGAAACCGGACGCGACGCTGGTCAACAGCCCGTCGCTCACTTATGAAGAGGTACAAGCCGTCGTCGATGAAGCGCATCGGCTCGGCTTGAAGGTCGCATGCCATACCTACGGCGGCGAAGGCATGAGCAGCTGTATCAATGCCGGCGTGGATGCGCCGAATCATCTGCTGGAACTGGATGAAGCGGGTATTAAGGTATTGCTTCAAAAGAAACTGCCTTACGTCGTAACGGTTGACGACCTCGTCGCGCTCGAGAAAGACGATCTTCGCGACACCGGAGGAAAGAACAGCCGCCTGCGCCTGGTCGAGCAGGCTTTCAAGAGAGCGCTTGCGGCCGGCGTCCCGATCGTCTTCGGCAGCGGCGCCACGTCGGCGGCAGTGCCGCACGGCAAGCAAGCCGACCAGTTCCGCTACTACACAAAATGGGGAATGAGTGCGGCGCAGGCGCTGCAAACGGCATATCTTCCTGCGGCGCACATGCTGAACTACGGCTGGGAAAATCAGATCGGCACAATTGAGAAAGGGAAGTTCGCGGATATTATTGCCGTGTCCGGTAATCCGCTCATGGACGTGACCGAGATGGAACGGGTGAAATTCGTCATGAAAGGCGGCATGGTTGTCCGCAACGACGTCACGAAGGAGGCCGAAAATGGGCGATGATTTGTCCCGCCGCGATTTGTTGAAACTCACAGGAACGTTGGCCATCGTTGGTCCGGGAATCAAAACTGGTTTGAGCGCTCCAGCGCCCACGACTCGGCCTTCGCCGGATTCGCCTGAACTGATTTCGACGCTCAGTACCTACATGAGCCGAGCCGGCACGCGGCAACTTCCTCCCGAAGTCGTCGAGAAGACCAAGCATGTCATCCTCGACACGTTGGCCGCGATGATCTCCGGTGCGGAATTGCCTCCCGGCAAATTCGCCATTCAGTTCGCGCGCGCATACAAAGGGGACAAGGTTGCGACCGTTGCCGCCTCGAACGTCGTGTGCGGGCCGATTGAAGCTGCGCTCGCAAACGGTATGCTCGCCCATTCCGACGAAACCGACGATACGCATTCGTTTTCGCAATCGCATCCGGGCTGCTCGGTCGTCCCGGCAGCGCTTGCGGTCGGCGAACAATTCGGAATCGACGGCACCCGCTTTATGCGTGCCGTCACTCTGGGCTACGACGTCGGAACACGCGTCACGATCACATTGGGACGGTTGCCGTATATGGCGGACACGCATCGCAGCACGCACGCCCTCTGCGGAACTTTCGGATCCGCAGCCGCTGCGGCATGCGCCGCGAATCTGAACGCGCAGCAAATGCGCTGGCTCCTTTCCTACACGGCTCAGCAGGCGTCCGGACTCGCTTCGTGGCAACGTGACAGCGACCATATCGAGAAAGCGTTCGATTTCGCAGGAATGCCGGCTAGAAACGGCGTCACGGCTGCGCTTTTGGTCCAGGCCGGCGGGACCGGGGTGGATGACGTCTTCTCGGGCGCCGACAATTTTTTTCAGGCGTTCCTTCCCAAAAACGATCCCGCGCTCCTGATTGAAAAGCTCGGTGAACGCTATGAAGTGACCCGCACAAGCTTTAAGAAGTGGACTACGGGTTCGCCGATTCAGGCCGTACTTGACGCACTGGTGAATCTTCAGAAAAAGAGCGCCTTCACTGCCGACGACGTGAAGCAGGTTCTCGTTCGCGTCGCAACCAATGAAGCTGCCATCGTGAACAACAGGGAGATTCCCGATATTTCACTGCAGCATCTCGTTGCGGTCATGCTCATCGATAAGACCGTCTCGTTCAAGTCCGCGCATGACGTGGCGCGCATGAAAGATCCTGCCGTCTTACGACAGCGCGCAAAGGTGCAACTGATTCCCGACGAAGAACTCGAACGCAAGATGCCGAGCCGGCAGGCCATCGTCGAAATCGTTTTGAACAATGGGATGCGCATGACGGATCACGTCGAAGCCGTCCGCGGCACCTTCGAAAATCCGATGCCGAGGGAAGAAGTTGTCGCCAAGGCTCGCGATCTGATTACGCCGGTGCTCGGCGGAGCAACGTCAACCAAGCTGATTGAGACAGTTCTCGCTGTGGAAAATGTAAAGAATATCCGAGACCTGCGGCCCCTGCTTCAGCGGGCGTAAGGACCGAGGCTCTCGTTCCGATCCGGAAACGAAAACACAGGATCGACATCCACAGGCACGTCATTAGTGTTCTGCAGCGCAGCCTTCAGGTCCGGCGGCATGACGTCATACCGCTTGAACCAATTCTCCGCGCGCATGCGATCGCCGGTCGCTTCGATCTCCAGCAGTTCTTTAGAAAGTTGTGCAATCGCTCCGGGCATCCGCTCGTAATCCACAATGTAGCGGCTTGATGATGCATCGCGCACGATAGCCTTTTCCTGGGACAGATAGTTGAATTCCATCATCTCCGCGCGGCCGTGAGCTTCGGCTGTGCCGAAGCGGAGAGTCCGGAATATGCCGGCGACATAAGACGCGTAATATTCTTCCAACCGGTCCTTCTGCAGAGCCCCGCGATCGACCAGCCATTTCAGGCCGAACATTCCGACCACATCCGCTTTGGCTTCTTCAAGGCCGGAATACGCAGGTCCGATCGCTTCACGAATATCCATCTGTTTTCCGCCCTGCCGTGCAAACGCGGGACCGAGACCATGGGAAATTTCGTGCAGCAGGACGGCTGCAAGATAACCTTCACCGGAAGCTTTCGCCGCCTGATCAGATCGCATCAACTTTCTCGCGATCGGCAGAACCACGTACTTCACGCGAGCGTCCATAAAGTTCTTGAAGAAGATCTTCTTCGAACCTTTTTCCTGGTGGATCCTCGGATCATTGGGCAGATTGTCCGCGACAGCCTGATAACCGTACCTCAGATCTCCGGCGCGGAACGGCGCATCCATGACTTCCATCGGGCTTGCATGACCGCGTTTAGATGGACGATCTTCAGCGGCCAGCGGCAAGGCATCCTGAATATCAGGAACATACTGTTGATACACGGCCAGCTTTTGGCTTTCCGCCTCGTTTCGAATGAGCACAGCGGCGCCGTAAGACGTTTTCACACCGAGTACATCGTCCAGATAGGTTTCATACGGCGCGAAGATAACGTCGAATTTCGGATCCTTGAGATCCATCCAGAGCAGGTCGCTCTTGTAGTAGTCGTCAACAAGCAACGCGTCGGCACGCGCGCGGAGAAACTCGGCAAAAGCCTTGTCGTCACTTAAGGCGGCGGCGGCGCGCAGAGCTTTCGCCATCGGTTCAAGGAAAGGACGGTATATGCCGTGATACGGCCTTCCCACCAGATTCATGCCTCGCCGTTCGATGACGGTGTACTTTCCAGCACATTGGGATCCTAAGCTTAGAATTCCACGTGGACAAGTTGTCGCG